>ERZ842401.6390-NODE-6390-length-12586-cov-3.392387_pt1 | contig 12586 bp, 10 predicted proteins | sample MGYA00521270_ERZ842401 | MGnify/ENA primary metagenome ERZ842401 (study PRJEB31892, sample SAMEA3878208) | bioreactor metagenome | biome: Moose rumen | place: Sweden | collected 2011-10 | study: EMG produced TPA metagenomics assembly of the PRJEB12797 data set... | reverse complement strand
CACGCGCCGTCCGTTCACCCAGGCCCGCACGCCGTGGCCGGAAATTTCCTCCACCTGCGTTGTATTTTCCTTGTCCGGCACTTCTTCGCAGGCTTCCAGCAAGGATTGAGCAATGGGATGAGTGCTGAACGCTTCCGCCGCCGCGGCCAGGGCCAGCATGCTCTGCCTGTCGCCGTCCGCCGCGTGAATCTCCGTCACCGCGAATTTTCCTTGGGTCAGGGTGCCGGTTTTATCAAACACCGCAATATCCGTTTGCGCCAAGGTTTCCAAATAACCCGCGCCTTTGACCAGGATACCCCGCCGGGACGCGCCGCCGATGCCGCTGAAAAAGGTAAGCGGTACGGAAATCACCAGCGCGCAGGGGCAGGAGATGACCAGGAAGGTGAGGGCCGAGGTGATCCATTCATTCCAATCGCCCCCGAACAGCAGCGGCGGCACCAGGGCGGCCAGCACAGCCAGCCCCACCACCACCGGGGTGTACACCCGGGCAAAGCGGGTAATAAACCGATCAGCCTGGGATTTGTTTTCCCCCGCGTGCTCCACCAGCTCCAGGATGCGGGCCACGGTGGAATCCTCATAAGCATGAGTCACGCGAAGGCGCAGCAGCCCCCGGGTGTTCACGCAGCCGCTGAGGGCCTGGTCCCCTTCCTTCACTTCTCGGGGCACGCTTTCGCCGGTGAGGGCCACCGTGTTCAGGGCGGACCTGCCTTCGATGATTTCCCCATCCAGCGGCACCTTTTCCCCGGGCTTTACCACGATCACCTCGCCCAACTGCACATAGTTGGGCAAAATGGTTTCGACGCGACCCGCCCGCTCCACGTTGGCGGAATCGGGCCGAATATCCATCAGCTCGGCGATAGACTCCCGGCTCTGATCCACAGCATAATCCTGGAAAAATTCGCCGATCTGGTACAGCAGCATCACCGCCACGCCCTCGGCGTAGTCCCCCAGGCAGAACGCGCCCACAGAAGCCACCGTCATTAAAAACATTTCGTCCAGCGCTTCCCCGTGCAGGATACTTTTCACCGCTTCGATGGTCACGGAATACCCCACCACCAGCCAGGACAGCACCAGCAGCGCGATTTTCAGCCCTTCCGCCATGGGGACCAGTAGCCCGATCAGCAGCAGCAACCCGCTGACCCCGATGCGGACGAGCATGATTTTCCGCTCGCCCTCTTCCCCGTGGCCGTGCTCATGCTCGTGGCCGTGGTGATGCTCATGTTCATGATGGTGCTCATGCTCGTGATCTTCCTCGTGATGGCAATGCTCGCAATGCTTACTCATGGCTTTCTCCTCCATCATTTATTTGGACGTAATAGTTCAGTCATCCTCTTTAAGAACACTTTTAAAAGCAGGAGAGTTGAGAGTTGAGATTTATTTTTGTCGGTGCGATTGAGAACTGCTTTTGAAAGCGCTATATAATCTCAACTCTCAACCCTTAACTCTCAACTCCGCGTTCATGCGTCCAGTAACCAGTGCGGAATGAATCAATGCTTTGATCCATATAAAGCTCCGCTCTTTTATTCACAAAGATGCTCCATCCCCATGCCGATAATCGTCCGCACATGATCGTCCGCCAGAGAATAAAAAATGGTTTTCCCTTCCCGACGGAATTTCACCAGCTTGCTTTGCTTCAGCACCCGCAGCTGATGGGAAACGGCGGACGGACTTGTTTTCAGCAATTCCGCAATATCCCCCACGCACATTTCCGCCTCAAACAGCACATACAGAATTTTGATCCTGGTGCTGTCCGCAAAAATGCGAAACAGCTCCGCCAGATCGTACAGCATTTCCTCCGCCGGCATATCCGCGTTCACGGTGGATATCAATTCCTGGTGCAGGGGCCCCTCCGCGCCGCTGTCTTCTGCCATTTCCACGCGCCGTTTTTGCTCCTCCATGTCGATCATCCTTTCATTTGAACATCTGTTCATATATTATAATACACAATATGACGCACGATGTCAATAGCAAACGCAATAAGAGTTCTATTTTTTCCTCATCTTAAGAATCCAAAAAAGAAAAAACCCGGAGGATGCACGAGGCTGCTCCGGGCAAGGGTATCTTTACTTTATTGCTTGGGAAGCTGAACGGTAAAGGCGGGCCATTCCTTCCCCGCGTCCTTCTTCCAGCTATATGTTTCTGTATTCTCCCCGATATGGAAGGTGATAGATTCCAGATTCTTGGAGCAATCCAGCACTTTATGCAGCCGATATTCCCCCTCTTGATCGGTATAATATGAATCAAACCAGGAATCCTCATAGCTGGGTATCCATTCGCCGTTCTGATCATAGGCAGTTACGTACCGGTAACGGGAATGATACGCGCTGTCCTTCGTTCGGATGACCAGATCGCAGCTGATATACCGGCTTGTTTGGATCATGGACTGCAGCTCTGCTGTGCATTCATCAAAGGAAAACTGAAGCGGCTCCTTTAGCAGGGAAACAGCATGGACGGGCTGGGTGGTAAATTCAAAGGTGAGCGGTTCCTCCTCCTGCATGGCCCCGCAGGCAACCAGCCGATCGGTATACGGCATCTGTGCCCAATCAATGCGCATGACACCCTCCGGCGGCTGCATGGCGGCCAGGAAGCGTTCCAGATATTTTCCGTTTTCCGCCCGCAGGGTTTGGCGCTCATAAGCGGTTTGAATGGCTTCCTTCCAGGGAAGCAGCTTTTCAAGCTCAAAGGACGGCTGCGTATCGTTTTCAATTTTCCAGATAGGCCGCAGTACCCGAAACGTGACCTTCCACTGCACAGGCTTCTCAGGGTCGATCCCCCAAAAGCTCTGGCTGATCCCCATCCGGTTCATGTTCGGCTCCCGCTCAAATACATTCAGGCTGGGATACAGAAAACCGTCATAAATCCCATCGCCGGACCATCCGAGCCCAATGCGTTTTTCTTCCGGCTTGCCGGCCTGGGCGATAATAATCTCTAATGATGAAAGGTAAACGGACGAAGCATTCTCCGGCATATTCAATTCCAATGTAAAGGCCAGCGTTCTTCCGTCAAAGATGGCGTCTCCCACGGTCATGGAAATCAAATCATTGGTTTTTGTTTGGTTCACTTCCACAATGCCGGCCTCGAAACTCTCGCTGGGCGCGCCGTTCGCCAAGTAATCCCGCACGCTGTAATAATCCGCCAGGGCCAATCCGCCCACGGTGGTGCCCAGCACCAGGATAGCAGCCAATAGGATCGACAAAGGGATTTTCTTCATTTTCCTCTCTTCCTTCTTTTCGTTTCTTGCTTTTCGCAGAATCATATCCCGCTGGGAAGGAAGATCGTTTATGCCGGACAGGCAGTCGTCCAGCGCCGCCTTGATTTTTTGCTTGTATGCTTTTTCATTCATGCTCCTCTCCCCTTTCCAGCGCGTCCTTCAGCAGGATTTTTGCTTTTTTCAATTGCTTGGATACAGCAGCAGGCGTGATTCCCAGCGCCTCCGCCGCCTCTCTGCCGGTCAGGCCGTGGTAATACACAAGCATCACCGCCTCCATGTATTTTCGCGGCAGACGCATCACGGCTTCCGTTACGGCTCGGTGATCCTCCCTGGGCGGCGCGGCGGGCTCCGGCAGCCGGTCCAAGGTCACGCTGCGGTCCACATACCTAAACCAGGCGCTTTTGCGCATATCCTTGCAAACATTGACGCAGATTCGGATCAGCCAGGTTTTTTCACTGCTTTTTCCTTGGAATGTATTCCAAGCCCTGTACGCCTTCAGAAAGGTTTCCTGCACGGCGTCCATGGCCATTTGCGTGTCCTTCAGATAAACACAGCACAGGCGCAGCAATTCCTTTTCGTATTGCTCCATCAGGCGGATCAGTTCTTCGTCTCGGCTGCTGTCCGGGCCCTGGACAGTGACCATCATTTCCCGATCACCTCCTCGTTTATTAGACGATGAAGAAGCGAATAAATTAACGGAATAAACGCTTTCATTGAAAAAATGCAGAGCCCAGATGAATATTTCCATCTGAACTCTGCACGCTTTATGCTGTATTCTGAGTATTACTTTGTCCGCACGGCCAGGGTGACGCTGCAGGGCTGGGCGGCAATGGGACCGGTCGCCGCTTCCGCGTCCGGGGTCACTTGCGCACCCTGAAGCACCGTTCTGTACGCCGCCCATCCCTCCGGCGCTTCCGCGGTCACCGTCTGCCCGGTGGGATTGATGAGCGCATAGCCCAGGGCCCCGTCTTCGCCGGGCCAGGTAACGGCGATCACGTTATTTTCCAGTATTTCTGCGGCAGGCACCGCGGTGGTCAGGAACGCGCAGGGGGCCTCCGGGTCGGTCATGCGCGCCCGGCGCAGGGCGATCAGGCCCCGGTAGAATTCCATCATTTCCATGGCGTCGCTGCCCGGAGTCAGGGCCTCCCAATTCAAATTATTGATTTCATCGGAGGAAGCGTAGCTGTTGCTGTCGCCGTCCTTGGTGCGCAGCATTTCCTCCCCCGCCAGGAAGAAGGGAGTCCCACGGCTGAGCAGCACCGCAGCGGCGCAGAGCCGGTTCATGGCAAGCTTTTCCTCGCTGCTCGCATCGGGATTGGAAAGCGCCAGCTTATCCCACAAAGTATTGTTGTCATGGGCGGATACATAGTTGATCACCATGCCGTTTTCCACGCTCCAATTCACGGCCGCAATCTTCGCGCCGCCCTGGATGCCGAAAATCACCTTGTTGGCGTTGGTCTTGCTATTCGCGCCATTGGCGTAGCCCTTATCCTTGGGATCGAACACGCTGCCCTTCAGACCGTCCCGGATGGCGTCGTTAAACACCGCCACCCCGCCGATGGCTCCCTCGCTGGCGGTGATCTGCCGGATATTCTTCTGATTGGCCTGGAAATTATCCCGCAGGGCCGACGTGCCGCCGGTCCAGCCCTCGCCGTAGATCAGGGCCTTGGAGTTCACCGTATGCACAGCCCGCTCGATTTCCTGCATGGTCTGCACATCGTGAAGGGCCATCAGGTCGAACCGGAAGCCGTCGATCTTGTATTCCTCCGCCCAGTACCGCACGCTGTCCACCATGTATTTGCGGAACATGGCCCGATTGGAAGCCGTTTCGTTGCCGCAGCCACTGCCGTTGGAGGCGGCTCCGTCGTAATTGAAGCGGTAATAATAATAGGGCACGACTCGGTTCAAATTGGAATCCAAAGCGTAGGTATGGTTATAAACCACGTCCATGATCACGCCCATGCCGTTTTCATGCAGGGCTTGCACCATCTGCTTGAATTCGTTCACCCGCACCTCGCCGTGATAGGGGTCGGTGGCGTAGCTGCCCTCGGGGGCGTTATAGTTTTGGGGATCGTAGCCCCAATTGAACTGGGGCGCTTCGCTGGCCTCATCTACCGTGGCGTAATCGTACACCGGCTGAAGATGAACGTGGGTGATCCCTAAATTCTTCAGGTAATCCAAGCCCACGGGCATGCCGCTTTTATTGGTGAGCCCCGTTTCCGTGAAGGCCAGATATTTGCCGGGATAACGGGAAGACGCGAGCTTGTTGGAAAAGTCCCGCACGTGCACTTCCCAGATCACCGCGTCGGAATAGGTGTCGATCTGATCATAATATGCGCTGTCCCGGAAGCCCTCCGGATCGGTGGACTTTAGATCGATCACCATCCCTCGGTTCCCGTTCACCCCCACGGCTTTGGCGTAGGGATCCACCGCTTCCTGCACGCCCACGGCGGTTTCCACGGTATAGGTGTAATAGGTACCATGGCCGCAGGAGGCTTCTGCGCGCCATACGCCCTGTTCTTCCTTGGTCATTGCCAGCGTTTCATAGGCCTCGCCCTCGACGCCGTCCTCAAACAGGTTCAGCGTCACAGCGCTGGCGGTGGGGGCCCATACCTTGAACACGGTCTTGTCCCCGCTGATCACCGCGCCCAGGTCATCCCCGTCATAGGTGTACTGCTCGATAAAAGCCTTGCTGTCGAAAATATCCGTGGGCACGGCAGGGATTTCGCCGTACTCCGCTATTTCCACCGTATAGGGCAGGGCCGCGTCCAATTCCTCGCCCACGGTGATCACGCCCGTGACCACATTATTGTTCCGGCTGGAAAGCTTGGCGATTTCCAGCTCCCTCCCCGCCTGGCGCACGTGCACCTGATCCAGGTCCAGCCGGCAGGCCGGAGAAATAAAATAGCGAATCTCCGTAGGCGAAATGATGCCTGCCAGGGTAAACACCCGGATCGCGTTCAGGGTTTTTCCGCCGTCGGGAGAGGAATACTGCATACTGTCACCTGTTTTCAAGTAAATTTGGGTATCCTGGCTGGTCATGACCGCGAAGCGGTCCTCCTCCACATCCTTGGTGGCGTTTCCCCAGGAGGCGCCCCCGGGATTGGAGCAGTTTTTCCGAACGATAAAGCCCACCTCCGCCACATCCTCCGGTACGTTCACCATACATTTCACGCCGTAACCGCAGGGATGGAAAAGCTGTCCGCTGCCATCCTTGCCGGGGAACCATATCCATACGTCGCAGGCGCTGTAATCCGCGGCAGGGTCGTTCCAGTACAGCGTCAATTGACGGCAGCCCGGCTGCTTTTCCAGAAAGAATTCCGTTTCCTCCCCCAAAGCGCTAAAGGGCAGCGCGCACAGGATCAGCAGCGCCGACAGCAGCAGCGACAGAATCCGCTGAGTTTTCATAGGTTTCCCTCCTATTCTGGTAAAACGCTCTTTGTTTTTCCCCCTGCGCGGCGCGGTCTGCCCGGGGCGGCGAACGCCGAGCGTCCCTATCTTCGGGCGGACGGTATAGGCAGGCGGTTTTTTATCTTTACTATTATATGAAAAGCCGTTCACGCTGTCAATATCGGGAAATCGGGCGGAAAGCGCTGCCATTTTCAGTAAACCAACAGTCGATTGCCCGCCGGCTTTTCTCATGGTATGATGAGTACAGGAGGTGAATTCAGTTGAAGCAAGCGATCCTGGGCTCCTGTATCCGATCCCTGCGGACTAAGCATAACCTGACGCAGGCGCAGCTGGCGGATATTCTCGGCGTAACGGATAAGGCCGTTTCAAAGTGGGAGAGGGACCTTTCCTATCCCGATATTGCGCTGTTTCCAAAGCTCGCCGATGTTTTGGGAACCACGGTGGACGCGCTTCTGCGGGAATGCAGGGAAGAATACCGTTCCTCCAAGCTGCTGCAGGCATTTGAGATGTCCCGGGATATCCGGATGCCGCTTCATATCATTCTCGGCTTTGTGGAAATCATCAGAAACAGCCACGATGATCCGGAAATGCTGCAAAAATACCTGGAGGGGATCAGAATATCCGGCGAATACATGATGACGCTGCTGAACCGGATCCAAAAGGAGAATCAGGAAGGAAAAGACGGGGAAGGCCCCGGGGAGGATTATCCCCTCACTTCCGAGGAGCTGGACCGGTATCTTCACGAGCGCATCGCCTCCGGGCAAACGCAGCTGCCAAGCCGTCAGTTTTCCGGCAAGCGGGTGCTGGTGGTTGACGATATAGCAGTCAACCGCGAAATCGCGGCGGAAATTCTAAAACAATTCGGCGCGGAAACGGAGTTTGCCGAAGATGGGCTGACTTGCCTTCATATGGTTCATGCTGCCCCCGCGGGATATTATGATTTGATCCTGATGGACATCATGATGCCGAAAATGGATGGGATCGAAGCCACCCGTAAAATCCGCCAGTTATCGGACCCCAAGAAGGCCCGGATCCCGATCATTGCATTGACCACGAACGTATCCGTCAAGGATCAGGAGGCCGCTCTGGATGCGGGCATGGACGCCTTTGAAGAAAAGCCAATTTTTATCGATAAACTGCTCGCTGTCATGCGGCGGTATCTGTGTCCGGAAGAATCGCCCTGATCCTGTTGATCTTTTCAGGGGAACTTCCTTCCGAAAAAGATGCTCATGCACCCTTCCGCCGAATATGCAGCTGCATGGGAAATTCCCAAAGGATCATCGCCGTCCAGCCCAGCACGCAGGCCAGCCCCACGCCGGAAATGCCCATTGACGGCGCGAGCAGCAGGGTGGCGGCTACGCGCACGGAAATCTGGGTCAGGGTCGCCAGCAGGGTGATTTTCATTTTGCCGATCCCTCGGAAATAGCCCTGGAGCCCATTGGTGATGCACGGCAGCACATAGCAAAAACCGATCAGGTTGAAATATCGCACGCCGTCTTCGATAATCGCTTCATCCTTGGTAAACAGGCGCATAAGCGGAGCGCGCAGCAGCAAAATGACCGCGCACATTGCCATGCCCACAACGATTTCCATGCTCATGCCCTGCCGAAAGCCGCGCTGAATGCGGCTTTCGTTTTTTGCGCCCTTATTCTGCGCCGTAAAAGCGGTAATGCCCGTTGAAATGCTGCGTCCCGGCAAAAGGCCGATATCCTCGATCTTCCTTACCGCGCTGAACGCCGCCGCGGCGGATACGCCAAGGGCGTTTACGCTGCTTTGAATAATAATGTTGCCGATGGGCTGGCTGCACTGCTGCAGGGCGGTCATGCCGCCGTAGGACAGGGTTTGCCTGGCCAGCTCCCGGTTTATGCGCAGGTCGCGCCAACGCAAGCGCAGCAGCGGCACTTTTCCGTTCACATACCGGATGCATAGCACCGCGCTGCAGCCCTGCGCGATCACCGTGGCCAGCGCCGCGCCCAGTACGCTCAATTGGAAGCCCACCACCAGCGCCAGATCCAGAGCAATGTTGATCAGGCAGGAAATCACCAAAAACCGGATCGGCGTTTTGGAATCCCCGATGCTGCGCAGCGCCGCGGAATATATGTTGTACAAGCAGGTGAAGGGCATCCCCGCGAAAATGACGCGCAGATACAGCGTCGCCTCCCCCATCATTTCCGGGCGCACGCGCATGAGCGAAAAAATGCTTCCCGTCAGGGGGATCCCGGCCCCCATCACCGCCGCGGCAAACAGCAGGCCGATCACCACCATGGTTTTCATTTCCTCCAGCAGCTTTTCATGATCGCCCGCGCCGTAGAAATTCCCCATCAGCACGGACGCGCCGATGCAGATGCCGGAAACGCCCAAAATGAGCAGATGCATCACCTGATCGCAGGTGCCCACCGCCGCCAGCGCCGCGCTGCCCGCGAACCGCCCGATCACGATGGTGTCCACCATGTTGTAGGACAACTGAAAAAGATTGCCCAGGATCAGCGGAACGGAAAAGCGGATCAGCTGGCGCAGGATATTGCCTTGGGTCATATCGGTAGACAATCAGGGGTCTCCCCTTTCGTTTCGCGGCAGCGCTTATTCTTCCGTGCTTTGCAGGTATTCCGCTAAAATGTACCCTTCCTGATCCTGATATACGCAAGAGATGAACCCGTTTTTTTCTCCTTCCTCCGGAAAGGCAAGCACCAGGGCCCCCAGCGGCACCTTCGCAAGGCGCTTTGCCGTTTTAGATCTTGTTTCCCGCAGCGAAACAAATTCCTTGCATTTGACCACCCGCATGTTGGGCCCCTGCTCTCTGTGCAGCGCCGCGCTGTCGTCGCCGTAAAGCTCCTCAAACGGGGAAACGCCGCTGCAGCGGATGGGCGGGTTGAGGATCAGATAGGTGATCAGGGTATCGTTCTCCACCCAGGATTCCATGTAAGCGGCATATACGCATTCCACGCTGTACCCCGCTTCCGGATGCAAGGGATGATCGGTGGATGTGAAATGAAGCGTCAATTGGCTGCTGATTTCGGGAACGGGCTCGTACGACCAGGCGCCCTTCCAGGTATAAGCAAAGCTTCCGTCCACGCCGTAGCAGAAAAGGGCCATTTCCCCGTTTTCTTCCATCGTGAGCCGGATCCCCATTCCCTCATCTTCCTCGGCCCATTCGCCCGGAAGCACCCGCAGGAATTCCGCGTCATAATCGGAAAGAACGGGCGTTTCCGCCTCCGCCGTGGGAAGGGCCAGCAGAAGGCAAAGCAAAATCAAAAACCATCGAAAGGCTGTCTTTTTCATGTCGGCTCCTCCTTCTTTCCCCTTGAAAGCTTCTCCTTATTTCAAATCCGGCGAACGCTTCCGATCACACGTCGTCCGATTCATCCTCCCTGTTCCATCGCCGTTGAAACAGATACGCGTTATATTTCGCCTGCGCCTCCTGGCTTTCCTTCTTTTCACGCCAGGCCTCCGCGTCGGCGCTGATGGCCAGCATTTCATCCGCCAGCATTTCCATATTCCGGGCATACCCATGGCGCACGTAAGCGGTCATGCGGTCGATAGCCCTGGGGCTTTTCAGCTGCTTGGCCATAATTTCCGCCAGCTCGGATGGATAGCCCGCGCCCGCCAGCGCGGCCGCCAGCTCATCCCGGGCCTTCGCCCACTGCATTTGATATTCGTTCATGCTTCCTCCTGTACCGCCGTTTTCTGATCGCCGCGCGGCCCTGCACAGGCCGCTGCCCTGTTATTTATTATACGGAGTATTCGATATCCATGATCCTGCACGGATCATTTCAGCGCCAGGTCCGCATAGATGGGAATATGATCCGAGGCGTTCTGAATGTCGCAGCCGATGACCGCGTTGAACAGCTTAACGTCCGCGCCGCCGCTGACAAAAAGGTGGTCGATGCAGGAATCCGTGTTCTCCGGATCCAGGATCTTATCCTCCACCAGACGGACGGTTTGGGGATTATACAGGAAGGTGGTGGTGCAGTAAATGAACCCCTCCGCGTGGAACCAGAAGGAGGGCAAACAGGCAAACAAACCAGATGCCGCGCTTCATGACAAAAACTCCTTTCTGTGAAACACGCCGATACAGAAGATGCGTTCGCCCGGCGTTATGCGTCTTCCCATGAAATCGAAAAATCAAACGAGCCCTCCGGACCGGGATGGATCGCCAGGCACGCGGCCTCGAAGCCAGGGGCCAAATTGAACACGGGGCCCCTGTATTCGATAGCCGTGGAGGAAACGACCCGGAGCCTGCCGTCGATCAGGGCGGCGCGGTCGGAAAGTTCAAGCTGGTTTTTGTTCCAGATGATCGGAAGAACAAAGGACGCGCCATTTTTAGGCCCTTTCGTGATCCCGCCTTTTACGGTCAGGCCCCGTTTGGTCAGCGTATATTCAAGAGAGTATTTTTCGCCCCCGGCGGAAGCCTGATGATCCATATCGCACAGAGCGCCAGTCACGCAAACAACCGCCCCGTCAGGGGTGGAGCGGGCGGTCACATCCGCAGCAAAATCATATACCTGGGAAAAAACCGCGCTGTTTTCCGTTTTTTCCAGCCGCGGACACAGGGACCCCTGCAGCTTTTTCCTGCGCGTTTGCTGCTGATTATGCGGCTCCCGCAGGGAATAATCCGTATTGGCCGCAGCGAAAACCGGGCCGTAAGCCCGATGCCACAGCAGGGTGATCGCTCCTCCGGACGCGTGGCCCCCTTTCATATAGGGAAAATCCCCGGCGCAAACGGTCATGCGCCAATCACCGCAGGAGAGCCTGTAGGTCCCGGCTTCAGGGTAATGCTTGATCCGCTCTGGGCGGTCTGCCGGAAGGGGGACGCGCTCAAATTCCGCGACGCCCTCGTCCAGCGCCTGGGCAAGCGCTTTGGCATGGCAGAAGGCATGGTGAACACAGGGAAGCTCGCCGTGCCGCTGATAATGGGGCCCGCCGTAGAGCAAGCCGTCCGTGCAGTGCCGATACAGCAGCAGATTTCTGTACGCGGCTTCCGCGAACACGGGCTCCCTTTTGCCCAGCGCGTTCAGCAGCGCCTGGCATCCATCGGCGGTGCGGCTTCCCCAATAGGTCCATTTGAAATTGCGGGAACCGAAGCTGTTGTCCCACGCGCCGTCCGGGAGCATCAGATCCAGATGGGCCCTGGCCGCTTCCCGCACGATGGAAAGGGCGCGATCGTCCCTGGCGGCCTGGGCATAGTCCAAGAGGGAGGGAAGCGTTTCTTCCACATTGTAGCCAATATCCACCGCGCACCCATCCCGGGGCGTGGCGCTTCTTTTCAGGCTGCCCTCGCCATACAGGAGTCCGTTTTCCAAAATGTGCTGAAACGAAAAATCCGCCAGTTGCTTTGCCCGCTCCAGCATGGCGCGCCGATCGAAATAACGGCCGATCAGCGCCATGGCGGCCGCGTTGGCGGCGATATAGTTGATATTGAATTTCTTTTCCGGTGTGATGCCCTCCCAAAGCCACAGGGCCATTTCCCGCAGGCGCTTTTCCCAAACGGCTTTTTCTTCCGCAGTCAGCAGCTTGCCATGGTATTGGAGCGCCTTCACCAGGCTGATCGCTGAAAAGACAGTGGTGCCGTTCCAGGCGCTTTGGGAATCGTTGTACAGGCTGCCGTCGTCGCAAAGCATGCGGGAGGACCATCTGAAAAGCTTCCTGGCAGCATCCAGGTATTTTTCCTCCCCCGTATCCTCCGCTAAAAACAGAAGCGGATATACGGCCTCATGGCAGCGCCCGTGGATCATCGTACAGGCCGGGCACAGGATCGCCCCATCCAGGGACGGATGCTCAGGATCGTTCAGCGTATAGGACAAAAGGGCGTCCATCCATTCCCGCAGCAGCCGGCGGTATTCATTTCTGATTCTGTCGCCCATGGCCCTTCTCCTTTTCCTGCCATTCCGGACAAACGGAACATGTTTTTCCCAGGATCATACCAAAGGATGTATGCCCGCCCCCCTATGCCTGTTTGCAGCAGAT
>ERZ842401.6389-NODE-6389-length-12586-cov-6.802490_pt1 | contig 12586 bp, 13 predicted proteins | sample MGYA00521270_ERZ842401 | MGnify/ENA primary metagenome ERZ842401 (study PRJEB31892, sample SAMEA3878208) | bioreactor metagenome | biome: Moose rumen | place: Sweden | collected 2011-10 | study: EMG produced TPA metagenomics assembly of the PRJEB12797 data set... | reverse complement strand
TTCGCACCATAATAGACCTTCACGGAATCGTTCCTGAAGAACTCGCCAGAGGCTACCGTCACACTATCATCAGGCATAAAGTGCTTGGAATGGTAATTGATATGTGGATTACCGTACATTGAAATGCGAATATCAGCTATGGTTTTCCCATCCAACAGTTCTGTAACAGTAATCTGCCCCTTATCGTCATACTCGCTTCCGCTCCACTCGAAATGGTTTTCAAGTATCTCCCTGACTTCATGCTGCAGGTCGGGACGGATGTCAGGCTCATGGGTAAACGCATTATTGACAACCTCGTAGTATCGACAATAACCGTCTTTTGCAAGTTCATAAACGTAAGGCCAGCCATTGGGGAACCTGTCGCTCTCGCGTATATGCTCATAGATGGGTTCCACCAGCAGACCATAGCGGTCACGCAAGCCGTACAGCTCCCGTGTGCTGTCTGTCAGGTAGATGATGCCGTTGAAGGGTTCCATATAATAGAATCCGCTCCTGGCATAGTTGATACAGGCATATTGGTTGTAACCAATGGAGAAAGATGGAAGCAATATGCCCAAATACAGAACGAAGATATTCACCAACAGGTTATTCTTGGTGTTGTGATACAGTCTCGTACCGACATAGACGACCGACCCAAAGCTGACAAGCAACATGCCCACTCGCCACACTCCAGCCAGGATCTGTGCATACCAGAAGAAAGCCATGCCTACGACCAGCACCCAAACCTTATCTGCCTTTACCTTGTTGTAATGACAGAGCTGCCAGTATGTAAGAGGTGCTGCCGTCAGACACATAATTTGGCAGAGACGGGCACTCATGGAAAGCCCTGTCAAGAAAGCTACCAGCATAATCATCAATATGGCCGAGCAGGTTCTTTCCAAATGTCCATGCCAGAGAATGCCACCTACCAATTCCTTCCAAGTCAGTTCTGTCCGTACCAATTGCTTACGGAACAGCAAGTACAGGTAATAGACGTATGGCAGGACGAACAGCCAAAGCATCAGGAAGCCGCCAAGGGCATACTTCAATGCCACGTTATACTCCAGTTTGGTCAGGTCGAATATACGGTAGATGATTTCACCGATACCGTTATACACTCCGCCATATACTGACATGACTATCAGGGGTATAAAGATGAGCAGCGGTAGCCAAGAACGTTTCTCCTTATGAGCCAGGGAAAAGGAAATGACAAGGCGGTACAGAACTTCAAGAATGACAAAGAGGAAGGTGGGGTAAGCCCAGCTACCCCTCCCTCCAAACATACTCAGCATCCAAACTGAACAGATAGCTAAGTCAAAGTACAGCAACTTCGATTTCATACCGACCTCCTTCAGGATTTGCTTTCTTCCTCGTCAAAGGCTTCGTTAGCCATAGCGGTATAGCAAGCATTTCGATCTTCTGTACTCATGACCTTTCCCTTAGGGCCACTGCGGAACGCATGAAGCCTACCAAAGAAGTTCATTCTTGTGCTGGCATCCTTCATCATTCCTTCCATTGTACCCTGGGCTGAATAGTCGAAGTTACGGGCGTTGCGGATGGAGAGGTTGAAGGCTACCTCCACGGAGTCCTGATTGGCTCCCATGTAGGTGAACGTCCATCCTTCGCCCTTCAGCTGCTCCACCAACTGCTTGACGGCAGCACCCGTGTATTCCTTGGATGCATTCTCCAGACCGTCGGTGATGATAGTGACAACGACCACGGCATCCTCGATGTTCTTAACATGGTTACGCATCGAGGTCAGCGTGAAGCCCATTGCATCATACAGCGGTGTGCAGCAGCATGGCTGGTAGTCTTCCATCGTCAGAGGACGCGCCTCGGCTACAGGCACCTTGTCGAAGACATACTTCTTCTCGCAGTCGCAAAAGGTCAGCAGCGACACAAAGTGTTCCTGTGTGTCTGCATACTTCTCCTGTGCTTTCTTGATGCCGTTCAGCGTCTCGTTGAATCCGCTGACAGCAGCCTGACGGATACACTCCATCGAACCGCTTTTGTCAAGGATAATCACATTGAAGACCTGTGTCTTCGTCGTTTTGGTCTCGTTCATTTCCATGATTCTTGCTTTTTGTTGTTTATTGAATATCGTTTATTGTTTATCCTACCACTACGGTATCTACCACTTCTATCACCTCGTCTGGCTCTTCACCTGCCAGCTTCTGTAATCGCTGAATCTCACGTTCCGAGAGTTGTAACTGACCACCACTTCGATGGTAGTAGAGCAGCCATCTGGCACCACGTTTGCCTAAGCAGGCTTTCTCATCTGCTTTCAGGAAGTAATGGGCTGCAAGAGGTTCATCCTTCAGACTTTCGTCCTCATATCCGGCGTATATCTTGCCAAGAATGGTGTTAACGAAAGGAATCTTGTCTGAAAGAGCCGCCAGCTTCTCTATGTCAGGGTCGGTGGCTCCTCGCCAGTCCGGGATGCACAGAAGAAGTTCTGCAAACGTGCTGCCAGCGGTGGCGGCCTGTTCAATCAGGCGCTCTCCCTCCAATGTGTCGCCACGTTCCACAGTGATGATACCTTGTACAGCATAACCGTCAGGAGAGCCTTTGACGATAAGCTGTTCAAACATAGCGGTTGCTTCTTCAACGTTCTTTTTCTCGTAGTTCTCCACCGCATCGAAGATGAGTTTGAAGTCGGAGCCTTCCGGCAACGTCCTCAGATAGTCTTCCACATTGGAAATACCGCCATATTCATCAGCCTGGGCTAACATCGTCAACATCCCGACGAAATCTTGTTTCACGCCTTTCCCGTCACGGTAGCAGTCAGCAAGCTTCACGAATGCCTGACCATCGCCCCAACGGGCTTGCTCTATCAGAGCGTTAATTTCATTAGAGGATGACAGTTCGGATGGATTACCCGTATTCTCATCCAAGAACTGGCTGTCTGTGCAGCTGACCAATGCCAGCATCACAGCCATGATTACAAACAGATACTTCTTCATGTCTTTGTACTTTTATTGATTAAACTTTTATTCTCCTATTCATCCGACAGTTCTGCCATGTCGTTCCTGAATACCGTGCGCACGACACCGAGCATCTGGAGGGAGTTGCGCAGGTTCTGCTCCAGCGATTCCTCGTTGGCATAGAAGAACTCACAGGTGGCCGTCACGTTCTTGAAGGTCTGGTCGATATAGACCTTCACCAGCTTCAGCTCACGGGTCATCTTGTTGCAGACGGCAAGCACAAGGGTTTCCTTGCCTTCGTCAATCTCGTGGAACTGGGGAAGCATCATAGAGATATAAGGCTCGTCTTCGTCGCCTGTCAGCACATAGATAGCCTTCATCTGGTAGTGGAGCATGATGTCGCCGTCACCATCCAGTTCCGGGCTGTAACCCATCTTTTCGAGGGTCTTCAGTATCAATTCTTTCTTGTTCATTTGGACGTTCTCCTTCTTTTGATTGGTGTTCTTTTCTCCAGAGAGTATCTTCTTTATCTTTTCGAGGAATGACTTGATGGTATCTTTCTTCTCCATAGTTTACCCTCCTTTCTTGTTATGGGTTATGCAACTTCTTCCTTGTCGGCATCGTCTGCTTCGTCTGAGGCATCTGTTGCTGTACCGCCATCACTGTCATCAGAGTCTGCCATTGCACGGCGCAGGAACATCAGGGCTGCCTCCAGGTGGAGAATCATGCGTGAGAGGACTTGCTTCAGGTCTTCACCACCGAACAGTTCACGCTCGTAGAACAGCCACATGCTGTCATTGAGCTTGTATGCCTTGACATACTTCAGTGTGCCGTTCAGTTTGTCCATCACCTGATAGAACGTGGTGTTATTCTCATCATCAATGTCAAGTACACCCGGCAACGAGATATTGAGGAAGTCCTCATCGTCTTCGTTGTACATATAGAGGAAGTGCTTGCCCTCATACTGGAAACCGTAGCCCATGCCTTCCAGTTCTTCCATTTCAAAGCCCAAGGCCTTGAATGCTTCTAAGATTTTTTCTTTCATTACTGTATCGTTTTATTTTGGTTATTGATTATACGTGAAAACCGATGGTGGTGTGCCGACAGCCTTCATCCTTGGGAGAGAACTCACTGCGCACCCGTTCAAACTCCCTTAGCTCACGGCTGCTGACTGAGGGGGACTTGCGGGAGATGGACTCTTCGAGCAGGCTCTGCGTGATGACTTTATAGGGCTTGTCCTTCTCCTTGATGCTGGCATTGAACATTTTGCGCGAGGCGACTTTGATGATATAGCTGATGTCGCTACAGTTATAGCCATTGGTCAGGTCTGCAAGCCGTCCGTAGTCGATGTCCTCGGCAGTCGGCAGTTTGGAAAGAGTCAGACGGAACAGGCTCTCACGTGCCTTGCTGTCGGGCATATCCACATAAATCATCTCATCAATGCGCCCTGTTCTCAGCACGGCTTTGTCTATGCGTTCAGGGTGGTTGGTGGCTGCCAGGACATATACGCCTTTCTCGGATGCATTGTTCAGCATACACAGGAACTCGTTGGTCTCTCCGTTCTGATAGTTGCGGTCGTCGTTGGTGCGCTGTGGTACCATTGCGTCGAACTCATCGAAGAAGATAAGCGTGGGAGCTTTCCGCTCTGCCTTACGGAACACCTCCCCAATCTTCTCCTGTGTACCATGCACGAGGGTCGAAGCCAGGTCGTCAGGCACAATCTTCATAAAGTTGATGCCCACTTCCTCGGCAATCTTCTCGGCGAAGAAGGTCTTTCCACATCCGGCAGGGCCGTAGAACAGCAGACTTGGCGGGGTGATGCCGAAAGCCTTGGCACATTCTTGGTTGTTCAGTACGTTGATGAACCCTTCTGTCACCAGTTGCTTCAACTCATCCATACCTGCCACGTCACGAAAGCCATGGGCATCCTTGCGTTCGGGACGATTGCTTTCTTTCCCGGCTGCCACTTTTACAGGTGCGGTCTGTTCCTTCTCCTCCACAGGCTTCCCCGTAGTCAGCTTGCGGAGCCATTCCTTTTCTGCATTTGTCTTGACGTTCATATTGACCTCCTTGTTTATCTGTTCATGTTTATAGAGGGGCAGAAGTAACCATTTTCTATCGCCATAAATCAACTTTTATTTCCCGTCGTACTTTCTGCTAATTATACCATACAAACCATAGACTAAATTTATCCCTCCCCAGATAGCGATTATTTCAAGTACATATCCAAGATACAACAAACTGTTGTCTGGACATGTGTCAACATGACGTTTAATACAATCACATATTTCTGAAGCCCCCTGTTCCGATTTATATGCAAGAAAACATATTGATGCAACATTCATAAACGTTAGAATGACTGATACAATTTTGAAGACTGTGTTTTTTGCAATGAAGAGTCCATAATAAGCATTTCTACTTTTCTGTAATATCATTTTTACAAACAACTTCATCCACGGCCAGAAAAGTAAAAGCAGTGGAAGTAATAGGAAGAGAATGCCCGTCAGACTCGCAGATGACTCATCCCCATGATACGGAGAGAGGTTATAATAATCACCCTGACCATCGGTTTTAGGTGTAAAGAAAATAGTTCCCAAGTTGATGGAGATGTATAACATTAGGATAATCGTGGATGTTAAGCCTAAACTCCCTATGACTTTTGTGAATTTCTTGCTCATTTTCAGATAACGTTTTTAATGTGTGATTCTCTTTACTTCTTCCACTCCATCAATAGCTGACACCTGAGCCATGACAGTCTGCAACTCATCAAAGGAATGGACGCTGAAGTTGATGGTACAAAGGACGATGCAGCCGGTGGTACTGGTGCTGAGCGAGTCCATCGAGAGACGCAGGTCGTTAGTGATGCAGTTAATCATGTCGCTCAACAAGTGGAAGCGGTCAACGGCGAGTATCTGGATGCAGACGGGATAGAGCATGTCAGGATTCTCGGCATAGTCAACAGATACGATTGAGTCACCTTGCTGGGAGGCCAGACCGATGGCTACAGGGCAGTTGCGCTTGTGGATGCTGATGCTATCATCTGCCTCCTTGAAACCGATGACTTCCTCACCGGGAATGGGGTGACAGTTGGGACAGAAGTGAAAATTGCCCTTCTCCTGCTTGGCGAAATAGCGTTTCAGGAAACCCTTGGCTTTGTAGGTCAGCACATGCTCTGTCCAGTCGGGCTTGGGCTTGATGTCGGCATTCGTGACAATCTCCACGATGTCGCCACGGTGCAGTTCCGTCTTGACGGAGGCCAGCTGCCCGTTGATGCGGGCATAGTGGGCATGTTCACCGATATGGCTGTGAATCTCAAAGGCGAAGTCCAGTGCCGTGGCTCGCTTGGGAAGGTTGACAGGTTTCCCTTTGGGAGTGAAGACCAGGATGTCATCGTTGTAGAACGTCGTGACCACATTCTCGATGAAGTCACCCTCCTTCTGATGGAACTCCAAGTCCTTCAGTACCGTGCGAAACTTGTCGATCCAGCGGCGCACATTGTCCTCGCTGCGTTCTGCAACCACTCCGAGCTGGGAGGAACGTGCCATCCGCTCACTGCTGATGTGTACCTCTTCCCAGCAACCAAAGTTGCTGAGCAGCTGTACATGGAACGATTGGTAGCCGTTTTCCTTGGGCGAGTCAATGTAGTTGATGATGCCGCATGGTTTCTCGTTGAAAACATTGGTCAGACGTGAATAGATGCGCAGGGCCATGTCCTTCTCCTGTTCCTCGTCGGCACAGGTAAAGACCACCTCCACAATATGACGGAAAGGGATGTGGTTGAAGTCATCGCCCGACTTGCGCATCTTACGCCAGATGCTATAAGGGGCACGGTAGATGACCTTGACCTCTACGTTGAAGCCATCGTTAGCCAGCGCCTCACGAATCTTGGTCGTGAAAGCATCCAGACGCTCTTGCTGATTCTCCTTGTCCTGCTGAATCAGCCCGGCAATGTACTCGTACTCATGCGGGCAGCGGTAGCGGAAACTCAGATTCTCCAGTTCAATCTTCACGTTATACAGCCCGAGACGGTTGGCCAAGGGAGCATAGAAGAAGTCGGTTTCTCCGGCAATCTTCATCTGCTTGTCGGGACGCATACTGCTCAGTGTACGCATATTGTGCAGACGATCTGCAAGCTTCACCAGCAGCGCACGGATGTCGTAGTGGATGGAGTTGAGCATCTGCTTGTAGTTGTCCACCTGCTTTGAGATTTCGTAGTAGCCGGTGCTCTTCTTGGTCACGACGCTGACCAGGAAGGCCACATCGTCACCGAAACGCTGACGGATGTCTTCCATCGTGTATTCGGTGTCTTCCACCACATCGTGAAGGAAAGCGGCAATGACGGGATTGGCACCCAACTTCAGTTCAGCGGCGACGATGGTTGCCACAGCAATGGGATGAATGATGTAGGGTTCGCCCGACTTGCGCTTCTGCCCAGCATGGGCTTCGCGAGCCAGTTCGTATGCCTCGTGGATTCTTGCCATGTCCTCGTTGGACACTCTCTTTTCCATTTCGGAGAACACCTTCAGTACTTTCTCCTCAATCATCTTGTCGTAATGTTTCATCATAACCTTAAACTTGAAACTTGTAACATGAAACTTGAAACTCTACCTGTATATGCTTAGAGAGTGCGCTCAGTAACCATTTTCTATCAGCAAAAAACGAAAAATGCCCCTCAACGATTATTGAGAGGCAAGTCCTGCAAACGATACGAATTTTTGTGTTACTCTATCTCAATAATGATTGCTGTGTAGTTGTCGCCTGCTTTCTCTTGGCAGATAGTCTGATACTTCTCAGCCACCTGCTCCACATCCTTGGCACATTGCAAGGTATGAAGCAGTGCTGTATCGTCAATGGCATTATACAATCCGTCCGTGCAGAGGAGGATGCGGTCAAGGAGCTGAAGCTCCACGACCTTTACATCCGGGACGGCATCCTCTGGATGACGAGTGAAGAAAGCCCTATTGATATATGGCAAACTGATGGAACTGGATGCGATATGGTCAATGGTACGGTATTTGACATTGCCCTTGTTGTCAATGATAAAGCAACGGCTGTCACCAGCATGGGCAATAGTTGCCCGCTTCCCCTCGATGCTGCACATCACAAGGGTTGTTCCCATCTGGTAGTAGCCGGATTTCTCATCAAGAGTCCAACTGGCTTCATTGGATGCATCAAGGACTTTCGCCTCGGAGTCTTCAACGTCTGGATGCTGTTCCCAATAGACAGAAAAAGAGTCACATACTGTCTTGCTGGCAACCTCTCCGCAGGAGTGTCCACCCATGCCGTCACAGACGACAAACAATGTCCGCTTATCTGGTATTTCTACGACATTGTAACTATCCTCGTTGTTCAGACGAGGCCCTTTTTCTGAAAAACGAATGTATTTCATCTTACTCATAATAGTGTAAGTTGCCATAATTGAACTTCGTTAATGCGGATTGAACATCATCCATGTCTTTCATCCGCTTTGGTGTCTGCTCCAGTCCGTATGTCTCTATACAGTATTTCAGGCGTATGGTGAACTTCTCCATTTCCCTGTCAATCTCTTCTTTGTTAGTAGGAACTCCCAAGTCAATGGCTTCCTGCAATTCAGAAATAATCATGCCGGAGAACAGACCACGAAGTTTGTATTTCTCTGCAAACTTATTGGCATAGCACCAGATGCCGATGCAGATCTTACCTCGCAAGAACTGCACATGTTTGTCGGTAATCATAAACCGCTCATACCTGCCGTTCTTTTCGGGTTTGGAGAACAAACCATATTCGTTGCCGTGCCCCAGCATCATTATGGACTCATCGGCACGGATGGCTCTCTGTACATCCGAAGATGTGCTTCTCTCCGTGACGAGCAGTTTTATATCCTCCCGCTGCTGATACAGAAGCGAGAGGACTTGTGTGGTTGGGTCTGTGGCGTGAATAACTGTCATAACGAGTCATTTCATCTTTGTTACTTCACCTCTATAAAGGTCATCTGCCATGTGGAGAATCAGGTCGTGCATCTCCACGTCATCCTTGTAGTATTGGGGAATGGCTTCGTAGCCTACAGCTGCACCAAGAATGTTACCTGTCACGGCTCCAGTACTGTCGCTATCGCCACCATGATTGACCGATGCAATCACCGCATCCTCGAAACTGTCAAAGTGTTTCAAGGCACAGTAGAGAGCGATAGCCAATGCTTCCTCGCCAGTCCATCCCTCGCCCAAATGACCGATATTCTCCAAGTCGGTCTTTCCGTTGCCGAGCATAAAGATAGCTCGTTCTGCCAACTCAGCCATACGTTCTACATCATTTTGGTAGGCTTTGTAGTGCTTACGGATCATGTCAACACCCTCCATGATATAGCGTTTCATGCTTCCCTGTGTCGGTTCAATATCACGCGCCAGCTTATAGATTACGTGGGACATCATAGCGGCAGAGATATAGCCCAACGGATGCTGATGGGTAATCTCGGCAGCTTCACCTGCCAGCAAGTCTGCCTCCTCGATGCTCATCCTGTCCTGGACAGCCGCATATAGAGGAATGGGGGCAATACGCATCACACCGCCGCAGCCTTTACTGTTGTTCATAGGGTCTTTGCCACGATAGATGTCATCCAATGATGACATACAAGTATTGCCTGGCGCACGACGATGGTTCAGTTCCGGCACATCACTTAGCCAGCAATCTCTGTACTTGGGCGATTTCTTCCCAATTTGGGTTAGATACCACTCAATATAGGCTCTACAGATACCATACTTCAGCGAAATGCCTTGTTTCTTAGCGTTCAATAGTCCATTGGCGGTAAAGAGCGTCATCTGCGTGTCATCAGAGACAACTGCCTTTCCTGCTTGCTCATCTTCTTCCAGCCAGTGCTGATTTGTGTCCAAGCGCGTGATACCACGCTCTCCATATCGTTTTTGTATCTCCTCGAAGGAGTAGATAAACTCCACGGGATAACCCAATGCGTCACCGATGGCACCACCAATCAGCGAACCTCGTATTCTGTCTTGTAATGTATTCATCTTTATTGTATTTGATAGTCATTATAATCTAATCCACCATATCTTCCAGTATAAGATTGATCGGATCTGTGTCATTTGCCATTTTCCTAACGGCCTTGCCCATTGAGGCGACATTGCTTTGAACTCCTAATTTGGGAAACAGAGAATGGGGCTTCCCCTCCTCATCTACACCAACATGCCAAGAAGTCCTGTCAAGCCATTCTTCCTCTTCCAGTAATTCGCGAGGTGGTAATTCCATTTTTGTATCAAGGCTTTGTCGTGCTATATCCACCACCGTCTGTTCACCATTGAAGGAGATGTTCAGTTGACTCCCTATCCATGGAGAAAAAATCGCTTTAGCTGGAACGTGTAACAAGAAAATCTGTGTAACACCATTCTTGACATAAATGTCCATCACCTTCAGATATGAATTATAGTGCAGGACATGCAAAGGGTATCGATCTCCGGGCATAACCAAAGATGCTGCATGCGATGATGCTATGATATACCGATAACGATGCATCGGTTTTCCGGCATAAGGACTCATGTCTATAAAGAAACCGGCTCGAATTACATCGCCGACATGAAATGACTCCTGAATGTTTATTGGGGTATCGGTATCTCTATAAAAGAGCTGCAAACCAGGAAGAACCCAGTTCATCACTTCTTCGCCAGCACTTTTTCCTTCAATGTCTTTCATTTGGAAAACATCAACAACGATTCCATCGTCCTCTCTGATAATATAAGGATGTTGTCCTATATAGCCTACATACAATGGGGCACCTTCATACATCGGCTCTATTTTGTCAAATAGAGGCTCAGTTAGTCTTTCCCCATTATTCTTTTCCAATCCTACTTTGCTTTCTGTCGAATACAATTTAGCCATATTATTGAAGTTTATTGTTCTACATTCATTAGATATACTAACACACTATTCCAATCAGGGAACTTCTCAGAACCAAACTCAATCCACTCTCCAGCGAACTCACTTGTTCCGTTCTTGCCTCGGTCATCTATTAAGTAATCGCCTTGACACAAGTCCTTCCTATGGGTGATAACCATACGCTTGTGAAACACATCGTCAAGATACTTCGTCACCCACGATACCTTATCTGACCATGCAGAAGGATTCTTCCAAGGTGCTGTGGAGAGGATGAACAAGTCGAAGTGTTTCTGCAATTCGTGTATGGCTTCGATGGCTCTAGGCATGGGCTTCATCAGTCCGAACAATCCTGGTATCTCATCCAAGCGACCTTCATACTCCTGCTTGACTTCCTCGCTGACCTGTGCCAGTCCAGACTCGAAATCTACGAGCACATTGTCCATATCCACGAACACACGCTTCTTGCGTTCTATGCCCTTATCACGCTTGTCATAGTTGTCTCGCAGTTCTGTGAGTATCGTGCAAAGTTCGTTTTCTGTCAGAATGGTCTTAAACGGATTGCTTTCACCACGAGAATGGTAGAGTATCTGCCCTCTTGTTGACATCAGTGCTGTACGGAACCTCTCATTCTGTTCAAACATTGCCTGGTATGCCCGACGGACAAGTTTTCCATATTCTTCAGATTGTCTGTCTATAGCGACTCCCTTCCACCATACTATCTGATCAGTCTGCCAACCTGCGGAAGTCATTTTCTTGGCATTCTTGCCCTTCATGGAGCATATCTGCCTCTGCTTGTCCTTATCCTTTTGCTTCAACGACTGAAGAAATCCCTCCATGCTGCCACACACCATCCCGTCAAGGCGAAAACCGTTGCTGCACAGGTTGGAAAGGACATCTGCTGGGTAGTCACTCTTTGACCAAATATCTATAGCCTTACCCCGCCATACTAACCACTTTATATATAATCTTCTAAACATTTTTCTCTTTTTCAATAACAGATACCCATTAAAAAGCAAACAAACTATTCTTACCCTCAATTCATCTATCGATATTCCTGCTTTTGGATGCCAGATCCTTCTCTATGGATTCGTTGATTGTATTTAATTTACCAATAATTTTACTGCTCGCTTCCCGGATTGAAGATAGCAATTCAAAAATTACCAGTTGTGGTGAATTTACATTTCTGTATTTGGATAATGAACGATTCAGTTCATCAAACTTATCCATATCTTTTTTCTCATATTTTGCATATTCCCACTTATTGTAAATATTAGTTAAAGAATGACCTAAAATTCCTATAACAAGAACAGGAATGGTTGAAATAAAAATACTTGCTAACGAAGATAGATTTAACATCTCATTTGATGAGCTTACATAGATTGAAACGAATGCAAATAAAACACACAACGATAACCAAATGCTTGGAATACACGCACGCAACTGGTACGAGTGAGTTTTACTTGAAAATTTACTCAATACTATAGTTGCTATAGTACCTCAAATAAATGTCAATGCACAAAAAAGCAATTCAAGCCAATCTTCTTTCATAATGTAATAATTTTAGTTAAATAAATTTCCCAACCTCTTCAACAGAAGAATCGTAAGTTTACATTACTGGTTTATCTGTGTCAAGCATCTTACCCCCCCAGGCCGTCCGAGAACTCCATAGGAAGAATTTTCGGGATGCAAAGTGTCAGAATCCAAGCGTACTTTTGCATCATTACCATTCGTTTCAACGCAATTGCGTGCAATTTTTGCGACTTTTTCTGTCATTTTGCTACTGCCATTTTTCTGAAATTGAGTTCTCGGACAGCCTCCCC
>ERZ842401.6388-NODE-6388-length-12588-cov-3.430942_pt1 | contig 12588 bp, 12 predicted proteins | sample MGYA00521270_ERZ842401 | MGnify/ENA primary metagenome ERZ842401 (study PRJEB31892, sample SAMEA3878208) | bioreactor metagenome | biome: Moose rumen | place: Sweden | collected 2011-10 | study: EMG produced TPA metagenomics assembly of the PRJEB12797 data set... | reverse complement strand
CTTCACCAGTATAGCTGTTTGGATTATTAAACGCAAGCAAAATAACTTCGTCAATTTTCACCCCGTTATCTTCTATCCACCCGTGTGAAATTCTTCCTGCACCCAAAAATTTCCCGCAAAAAATCTTTTTTGCAATATCAAAACTTTTTTCGCCTGAAATTCTTATTACACCAACACCTCCTGTACCAATAGGAGTTGCAATTGCTGTAATGGTGTCAAATTCTTGGAGTATATTCATACATAGATTATACAATAAAAAAGAATTATAAAAGAGAAACCGGCATATGCCGGTTTCTCAAAGTTCTAAAAAATAATATATGGGCTTGCATTTATTGCAAGTTGTGCTGCTTTTAGGTAATTATTCCAAAGTGAATTTGGAGAATTAGAATTAGCGGCAAAGGCACTTTGATTGTATGAGTTTCCTAATGCAGAATTGCTTTGAGCAGCATTTAAGAAACTTAGTATGTTGTCAGAGACTTGATTTTGCATGTTGTTCATAAAGTTCAGATAATTATCCCTTCGCTGTAATTCATCGTTGTACAAGCTGTTTTGCTGGGCAAGAACGCTGTTAAATATGCCACAAACGGAGTGACCGGTGCCATGGTCATCATGCGAAGAACAAGTAACAGTCCATACACCATCGAATACGACAAAGCCACTATTCACGACATTGCAAACGAAGCGAAAGAGGTCCCACAGGATTGGATTAATCCAAACCACAACTGGGTGACCGATGATATGCTTAAATATTTACAGCCTCTAGTTTTGGGCGAACCAAAATTAGAATACAAATCTGGACTTCCATGGTATGTGACAAGGCAGGCTTAAGCTATTATATAGCCATTTCAAAAATAAGGCCCCAAGCAATACGCTTGGGGCCATTAATTTAATCAATCTTTAAATCTGTGACAAAACATTTACGCAATCATCGCAAATCACATCACCATGCTCTAACAAGAAAGCTCCATCAAAACTCTCTGTAAACATCTGATTTGCAAATTCAGCAAGGACTAAAATTACTGCTGAAATCTGACGGCGGGTAAGAGTGAAATTGAGCTTGATATAGTAATCGTCGCCATATCTATACAACACCGTCTTCATGCCATCATATTTAGGCAAATGCTTGCAAAGCATTATAGCTGCATCAAGACTATCTAATATAGCCCACAGAGGGGTGTTAGCATATTCGTCTGTAACCTCATCATCACTATCGGTAATATTTTTAGCTGGCTGAACAGGTACATCTGAGGTGCTTGCAATGGATTGTGATGGTGCCTGTTGAGCAGGCTGTGGCGATTTGGTAGTAGACAAAGTCTCCTGCAAACCTGTCAAATGCTTTTTGAGCTCCTCTATGGCTGTAGCCAAACCAGAACTAGAATCAGGCGATATGAGAAGTGCCACATCACCCTGAGGCATAACTGTCATCTGAACACTATATGCTTTTGCGTGAGTCTCGATTCCGAGAGTCTCACAAGCTTCTGCTAGAATGTCCCTGATAAAGCTTTGGGTTTTCTCCTGGTCACTGACGAAATCACCGAGCTCCATACCGCTCAGTTCCATTTCTTCTTTCGTGATGACGCATCTTATTTTGTCCTCACCTATCTTCTTGAACTTCATCAGCTCCCTCCTTTCGTGTCTCTTTTAATAATGACGTAAATAAAGTGTAGCAAATCAACTTAAAAGTGTCACGGAAAAAACTGAGTACATTGTGAGAAATTTTAGTGAATTATGCCCACTATATCATTTATGTCCGTGATATTTTTTCTAACCATATAATCCTTTATCCCGTCTAATATATCTGTCGTTGCTGTTGGATTATAGAAATTGGCTGTTCCCACTGATACGGCTCTTGCCCCTACGAGCATCATTTCCACAGCATCTTCCCAGGTGGAAATTCCACCCATTCCAATGATTGGAATATCTACTGCATGTGCACACTCGTAAACCATGCGAACAGCTATTGGATGAACCGCTGGACCACTCATCCCACCAGTCTTGTTTGCAAGAACAAAGGTCTGGCGCTCCACATCGATTTTCATACCTGTCAGAGTGTTGATTAGAGAAATGGCATCTGCGCCTCCCGCCTCAGCAGCCTTCGCCATAACCTTGATGTCGGTCACATTGGGAGATAGCTTCATAATGATTGGCTGCCTGGCATGTTTTTTTACAAGGCGTGTGATTTCCTCTACGGCCTTTGGGTCCTGTCCAAAGGCAATACCGCCTTCTTTAACGTTGGGACAAGATATGTTTATTTCAAGCATATCTACCCTGTCTTCCGAAGCCAATCTATTTACCACTTCAATATATTCTTCGGCTGAATGACCACAAACATTAACCACTACCTTTGTATCTTTATAATCTTTTAAAAATTTCAAATCGCGATTGCAAAAAACCTCTACACCAGGATTTTGTAAGCCAATTGCGTTTAGCATTCCACTGCTAACCTCTGCTATGCGAGGGGTGGGATTTCCAGGCCATGGCACATTTGCCACACCTTTTGTAACAACCGCACCCAGCTTGTTTAAATCTACGAATTCTGAGTATTCCATTCCTGAGCCAAATGTGCCTGAGGCTTCCATTATTGGGTTCTGAAATTCGACTCCTGCTATTGTAACCGATGTATTCATTATAGGCATACCTCCGTAGATAAAAATACTGGTCCGTCCTTGCAAACTCTCTTGTTATTTACGTGACTGTGATCGTCTACATCTGTTGATTGGCACACGCATCCCAAGCACGCCCCCACGCCACATGCCATGCGCTCCTCCATAGAAACATAGCACTTAATTCCTTTTTCAGCAGCATATTCTGCCACGCCTTTTAGCATAGGTTTTGGTCCACAGGCGTATATCACATCCCCAGTCAAATCACATGATTTCATAGCATCAACCACATTGCCATGGATGCCAACAGAGCCGTCATCCGTTGCCACTATCAGTTCTGATGCTGCATCTATGAATTCGTCCGCTAAAAACAGATCATCATTTCTATAACCCATTACAGCTATCACATCACCATTTAGCTGTTTTGTAAGCTCTAGCATAGGTGGCACTCCGATGCCGCCTCCTACCACAATGGCCCTTTTTCCTTCTAAAGGGAATCCATTTCCAAGCGGGCCCATCACCTCAATCTGGTCTCCCATTTTAAGATTAGAAAACTCCGCAGTGCCTTTGCCAACCACACGAAATACCAGCCTGATACAGCCATAGGTTTTGTTTATCTCACAAATGGAAATAGGACGAGGAAGCAGATTGCTGCCATCTTTGGAAAAAACATTTACAAACTGCCCGCATGTTGCATAATCAACTATTTTAGTAGCAAGCAATAAGCTATAAATTCCTTCAGCTAATTTATCCACCGCCACTACAGTAGCTTTTTCTTTTATCGTCATGCCTAATTCTCCATTTTACAAAGCATTATTTATATCTTCTAACATATCTATAACTGCAGCCCTGCTGGCATCAGCAAAATTCTCCTCACCGTATTTTGCATATTTCTCCTGCTGATAGGCTGCAATAATGCCACGGCTGCTATTTACTATAGCCCCTAGTCCGTCCTTGTTAAAGAAATTGACCAAATCTGCACCTTTGCCACCCTGGGCGCCGTAGCCTGGAACCAATATGTAAGTATGTGGCATAAGCTTTCTTAGAGTAGCCCCCATTTCAGGATATGTAGCGCCTACAACAGCTCCCACGTTTGAATAGTCTCCATCCATAGACTGGCTTCCCCACTCTTCAATCTTCTGAGCCATGTGTTCATACAGAGGTCTGCCATCTATCAACCTATCCTGGAATTCTCCTGAGGATGGATTTGATGTCTTGCATAATACAAAAATGCCCTTATCCTCTTCATTGCAAACATCTATGAAAGGCTTGACTCCATCTGTTCCAAGATAAGGATTGACAGTAGCCATATCCGCATCAAATCCCTGATATTTGTAATCGCCCACCTGCACACTTCCTAAATGCCCCAGGGCATAGGCTGTAGATGTGGAGCCTATATCTCCCCTTTTAATATCCGCAATTACGATAAGGCCAAGCTCCTTGGCATAGTCTACAGTCTTTTTGTAGGCAATCAGGCCTGGAATACCGTAGGATTCATACATGGCAATCTGAGGCTTTACAGCTGGAACCAAATCCGAAACGGCATCCATTATCTGCCTGTTGTAATCAAACATAGCCTCTCCCACAGCATCTAATGTCTGGCCATGTTCATTTATGTGCCTATCTACAAGAGACTTAGGCATGAGCTTTATGGTTGGATCCAATCCCACCACTACAGGTGCGTTTTTTTCAGTAATTTGATTGATAAGTTTTTGAATCATTTGGCTACTCCTTTATACAAAATATTCTATCTGCTATAAACCACACGACCTTCAAAAATGGTAGTGGCAACTTGTCCTGTTACCTGTCGGCCTTCAAATGGCATGTTTTTAGATTTGCTGGCGAAATCTGCAGCGTGAATCTGATACTCACTGCGTGGATCAAATATTGTGACATCGGCAGTCTTTCCCACTGATAAATCTCCCAAATCATCCCTGCCGATAATCCTGGCTGGATTAGAGCTCATATAAGCCGCCATTGTAAGAGGCGTAATCAAGCCTGATAACACCAGTTCAGTGTATGTTAAACTTGCTGAGGTTTCCAAACCCACTATTCCAAATGGCGATGCAAAGCCCTTTGATTTTTCTTCGGCTGTATGAGGTGCATGGTCTGTTGATATGACCTCAAACACTCCCTCCGCAAGACCACGCCTAAGGGCCTCCCTGTCCTCCTTTGTGCGGATAGGTGGATTCATTTTGTAATTGCCGTCGCCTTCCACTATATCATCTTCCGTGAGGGTAAAGTGGTGAGGACAAACCTCCCCAGAAATCTGTACACCTCTTGCCTTTGCTTCCTTTACTATATCGTAGCTTTCCTTGGTAGAGCAGTGGCACAGATGCAGTATGGCCCCTGTCTCCTCCGCTATCATAGCGTCTCTCGCTTCTATAATATTTTCTACAGCATTGCTGATGCCCTTTTCCCCCAGGTTGTCTGATTTTGATCCCTGATTCATCACACCGCCCTGCACCAGATTAATATCCTCGCAATGAGCTAGCACGGGAATATGATGGGAAGCGGCAATTTTCATAGCCTCCCTATATATTCCCGAATCCATAACAGATTTACCATCCTCTGAAATGGCAGGTATTTTAGCAGCTATCATCCCTTCTATATCGGATAATTCTTTCCCTGCCATACCCTTTGTGATGGCCCCCACTTGAAGCACTCTGGTAAGGCCGACTGCTTCCGCCTTTGAATGCACATACTCCACCAGGTCTGGATTATCCACTACAGGGCTGGTATTTGGCATGGCAAGCACAGTAGTAACACCGCCTCTTGCTGCCGCCCTAGAACCCGTTTCGATATCCTCCTTGTGAGTCTGACCTGGGTCTCTAAAATGCACATGCATATCTATGAGACCTGGCATAACAAAACAGCCTGTAGCATCAATGACCGTATCAGAAAAAACGGGAACAATACCAGCCTCTACGGCTGAAATAATGTTCCCGTCTATCTTAATATCCAATATTTCATCTGTGTTTGTAGGTGGATTTAAAACCCTACCGTTTTTAATAATTAAACTCATACAGCCCAACCTTTCTAAACTTTCAATAGTATAGCATAAGTAAGCGGGCTGTGAAACCAAAATTTTATATCTATTCAGAACATTAGCGGCTAGCCACTAATTTATCGATATCATCAAGCTGAGGCATTACACGAAGAGCACCCTTCACTCTTGTGATTAATGATGCACCTGCGTTGGCGTAGGTTAACATCTCTATTACCTTTTCCTCGTCCAAACCATCGATACCATATTTGAGCAAGAAATGAATAACGTTGCCGCAGAAGGTATCCCCTGCTCCTGTTGTTTCGATAGTCTCATCAGATAGGAATGGTTTTACCTCTACCATGAATTCCTTATCGCCTTGCTTATAATAAGCACGACTGCCATCCTTGCCCATGGAAACGGTGATAAATGGAATGTCAAACTGCTCTCTGATTTTATTGACACCTGCAGTATAATCCTCTTCGCCTGTAAGCCATGTGATTTCGTTGTCTGAAATCTTAAGGTAATCGCAGTATTTCATGCCAGCTAAAATCTGTTCTTTTGCTTCATCCAAGCTGTTCCAAAGTGGCTCTCTAAGATTTGGGTCAAAAGTAACTATAGCCCCTGCCTTTTTGGCCTCCTCTAAGGCAAAAAGTGTAGCCTTACGTGGGTTTTCATGAGTCATAGATAAAGTTCCAAAATGGAAGACCTTTGTATTTCTAATCAAATCAACATCGATTTCATCCTTTGTAAGCATCATATCAGCACCTGGATTTCGGTAGAAGGAAAAATCCCTGTCTCCGTCTGGGAAAGTCTCGACAAACGCAAGTGTTGTGTGGACCTCATTATCCATAAGTAGATTAGTTGTGCCAATGCCCACTTCTTCAAGTGTAGCCTTTAGCTTGCGTCCAAACATATCGTTTCCGACCTTGCCAATAAAGCTGACATTATGTCCATGTCTTTTGAGCATTGCAAGTACGTTGCATGGTGCTCCACCTGGATTTGCCTCAAACATATCGTTATCATTGGCTGATTTGCCGTTATTTGTCATATCAATTAGTAGCTCGCCTAAGGCTACAACATCGATTGTCTTTTCCATTTTATCCTCCCTAAACTCTCATCTAATTATTAACAGCCTTTTTTAATCGGCTAAGACCGTCTTCTAAGGTTGCTTTGGGACATGCCACATTAAGCCTTAAAAAATATCTGCCTGCCTCACCGTATTCTAGACCATCAGTAAGATAAAGTCCAGTTTCTTTTCTAATAAATGATGCGAATTCATCGCTGGATTTGCCAAGCTTTGAAATATCTATCCATACTAGATAAGTGGCATCACCCTTCACCACTGAAAGAGCCGGGATTTCTGCTTCAATAAATTCCTCTACTCGCCTTCTGTTTTCAAACACATATGCTCTCATATCATCAAGCCACTGCTCTCCCTCATTAAAGGCCGCAATTGTGACCACCTGTGCAAAGGAATTTGGCTCTGCCACCTCGTCTGTGTTTAGTGCTCTCCATACCTTGTGACGCAGGAATGGATTGGGTACCATGACGGCTGATGTCTGCAGGCCTGCTATGTTGAAGGCTTTGGTAGGTGCTATAAGTGTTATACTGTTATCACGACAAGCCTCTGATACAGAAGCAAATGGCACATATTCTGTACCAGGTGCCGTGATATCGCAGTGGATTTCGTCCGATACTACTACAACACCGTATTTTTTAGCTAGCTCACCAACGCGAGCAAGGGATGCTTTATCCCAGATTTTGCTGACAGGATTATGAGGATTGCATAGAATCATCAGGCTAGCCTGTGGGTCTGCCATCTTGCTTTCCAGGTCTTCAAAATCCATAGAATATACTCCATTATCATATTTCAGAGGGCTTTCCAAGGGTCTGCAACCGTTATTTACAATACTGTTGAAAAATATGTTGTAAACTGGGGTCTGAATAATGACCTTTTCGTTTGGAGTGGTCAGCTTTCGTACAATTGATGACATGGATGGAATAACGCCTGTAGAAAAGATAAGCCAGTCCTTTTCAATAGCGAGACCATGTCTTGATCCCCACCAATTTTGGTAGGCCTGATACCATTCATCTGTCAAATTGGAATAGCCGAAAATACCGTGTTCCAATCGCTTTGCTATAGCCTGTGTAATTGCTGGAGCAGTCTGAAAATCCATATCAGCCACCCACATAGGAAGCTCGTTTTCTGCCACATCCCATTTCAGGGAATCTGTCCCACGTCTATTAATTATTGTATTAAAATCGTATCTATCCATTTCGTCTCCATTCAACGACTTCTTCTTTTTTACCTACTGCCTTGCAGATAATATTGGTTTTGCCAGGATCTACCATATCCTTTTCCACTATGAGTGTATCAATTTCAGGAGCAGTGATAGTACCGCTAGTAGGGTTGAATACACTATCGATTTTGTTTACGATTTCAGCGTCAATGTCGCTAGCATATTCAAAAGACAGGGTGGTGTTGATTAACTTGCAATTTTTCATTGTAAGACTGTCAATGTAACAAAGCCCCTGCAGACTTTCTATGGTGCAATTTATAAATGTGAGATTCTTAGAATTCCAACCTAGGTATTCGCCGCAGATGTATGAATCCTCCACAAGCACATTTTCCGTATTCCAAAATGCATCCTTAGAAAGAAGAACCGCATTTTTTATTTTGATATTTTTTGCCCCATCAAAGGAATAATTGCCATCTAGTTTGAAACCATCTACATCAATGTTTTCAGAATTCATAGCAAAATATGGGCCTTTGGCTGTGACATCCCTAAGCTTGATATTTTTGCAATTCCAGAAGGTTTCCTCAGCATTGGTCATATTTACATTTTCAAGAGTGACCCCGTCGCATCGTCTGAAATTCTTAGGTGCAGTAATAAGAGAATCCTTGATATGGATATTGTTTGTGTACCAGACACCAGACCTAGCCATTTCGAACCAGTTGCAGTTTTCAACCTTTACGTTATTTGAATACCAGATTGGATATTTCCATTTGAACTGAGAACGATAAATCTCTATATTCTTGCTTTCCTTTAAAGGAGATTCGCCATCATCAAAAATACTGTCATAAATACGAGCGCCATCCTCTGCAAAAAGTGCCCTCTCCCCCTTAAAGAACTGCTGTATATATTCTTTCATAAAAATAGACCTCCATTAATAACTTATGACTTTCTGCAAACAAAACAAGGAATTGTTTGCAGAAATCTGGCTTTGCAGACAAGAAATTGTTAATCACAATTTCTTGGTATTTACGATTCTTGAAAAACTGATGTTTTTCAAGAATCTATGCAAGAATATTCTATCATTAAATTTTGATTTTGTAAAATTAAATTGCACTCTTACTTTTGTGATGGTCGTAGATGATGAACCCAATGTTTACTATACCATCCACAAGTAAAATCTGACCTAGAAATACCATATACCACGCCAATGTGTCCCTAGGCGCCACAAAAATAAAGCCCGCCAGTATTATAAGAAAGACTATTTCTATAATAAGTTTTACCTTTTCTAGTTTGCGTTCCCTTTTTTCGGTGGAATCGCACAGGTTTCTGAACTTTATGGCATTTCTGTATGCCCAAGCCAAAAACATTATTCCAATAACAACACTTCCAATAAGGAATAGGGCATCCTCCTTTACCAAAAGCATGGCGTAGATGCCTATCAGTATAATGCACATGTAGACCCTAGTGGATTCAGTTTGCAGATTCCATTTGGCCTTCCACAAGTGCCTCACTGTAACCACCAGTTCAAATACAATAACGCCAAATAACAGCAGGCTAATCCCTGCCTGCAAAGTGTATTCAGGTATTATAAAAAGTACAATACTCACCAATATCATTATCAGATATGGCAGCCACTTTTGTTCCTTGAAAAACGAGTTGATTTTGCTAGCCTTTTCATCGTCGGGCGCCTTGTCCAGTGCCGCTGTAACTGGCAATTTCATAAAAGTTTTGACTGTACTTTTGTCAAGAGATAGCAGCTCAATCAATATCTTTTCTAAAGCAAAAGGTCCCTTTTCCATTATCTGGGTGGTAGTGTGAAGACCTGATTTTTCAATGCTATTAAATAGATTGTTGACAAAGTTTAGCCTCTGCTCATTATTAACACTTTCTATCCACTGATCTAATACTTGATTAATAAATATGCTGCCAGCAGCGTTAGACTCAATCACATCAGCCTTGCCATGTTTTACCGCCCAAGTGGTGATGTCATGCTGCATCACGCCTTCAGCAGAGCTTTTAACCACAATACCTGGGATTTCCTTTTCCTCAAAAAGCTTGCCAAAAATAGAATATTCTGGCATGTACCTAATGGCTTTATTGCTTATTTTAGATATGCAGGCTTTGTCACATACCTCAGGACACAAGCCGGGACCATCGTTCATATATAAAAAAGAAACCCTATCCTGCAAATCATCATCCAAATGAGCTGCTGCATATAGGGCCAGATTGGCCCCCTTACTATGACCTGCCACTATGATTGAATGAGTTTCGTCGATATTGTCCTTCAGATAGGCAAGGGCGCACTTTTGCGCCTCGGTCTTGGTAAAGCTAATCATGAAGTCTTCTTTCCAACCCGCAATAGTATCATCTGTACCGCGGTAAGCAATAAATCGAAGCTCATCAGTCAAATCAAAGGTCATGGCTGCAAACTGGGCAGACAGACTCCTGTCATACACATCTTTGTAATCTACTAATCTGACAGTGCCAAATCGCCTAGTTTCTGCTGCCAACGTCACGGTTTCATTATTGCCATAAAAGGCACCCTGGATACCTGTAGTCGCCAACAATTCAGATACAACATCTGCATATTTTTTTGGTTTTGACAAATCGATCCCATCCAATATAAGGTACGCCAGCTTGCAAAATATGAAATTATCAACCTCGGTTAGAGGCTTCTCTTCAAACGTAAAATCCCCGTACCATCTAAGGTAATCGTTCATGTTGTCCATAATTGCCTCCAAATGATTTCAGTTAGCTTGCTGAATTGAAATCATCAATTATATTCTATCTTAATTTTACATCATCCTTTTCATTTTTATCTCTGTAACTATGGGTACTGTTTTCTTCACCAATCCCACGTGTTATTCTGAATATCAAGCTTCAGCAGTTTCAGTACTGCCTCTGCAGCTTGAGATGGAGAAATCGCATCGTTGGATGTGATATATTCAATCATCGAAAAGTACAATCCCCCAACCAAGAATTGTCGTTGAATGTCAAGCATCTCTTTGTCTGCGTGATATCTGGTTAGCATTGTGTCAAGATACTTACTAAACGGAGCATAAAGCAGCGCGTCTAATCCATTTTCTTTCAGAGCTACGATTTGCTTCGTATTCTTTTTCCAATAGGTAAAGCATATAGTCAATGCTTCCAACAGATTTTTTGCCTCTGTGTTTTCAAGTGTAGAGAGATATTCTGAAAAAAGTTCCTGAAATCGATAGTTCAAAACTTGTTCCTTCGTCTCAAAATGCCTATAAAAAGTCAGTCGTGCAACACCTGCCTTGTCAGTGATGTCCTTCACCGTGATTTCGTCAAAAGGCTTTTTTTTCATTAGTTCTGTCAGCGCATCGGAAATCCATTTTTTACTGCGCTTTGACTGTGCATTCTCTGCCATGTTTCCTCCAAACTGTAACACTTCATGTGAATCTGTATCTTCCATTTATTATATTATGGTCTACAATAATGTGTAACAGATGTTACTATAAATTCAAGTGTAACAGGTATAGGAGGGTTTTTCAAATGGAAATTTTAGCAATGTGTCTGCTGGTAATTAGTGCGGTTGCTTGGACAATCGTTTATATCGAAAGTATTCGCGTCGGATTTCGTGACAAAACTTATTGTATGCCACTGTGGGCATTGGGCCTGAATATCTGTTGGGAAGTTATTTATGCTTTTAACGGGATAGCAAATCCTTCCGTTCAGGCTGTTGCAAATGCTATATGGGCGGTGTGCGATGCATTGATTGTTGTCACCTACTTCAAGTTTGGAAAGAACAAATTACCCGAGAAACTGAGGGATAAATTCATACCGTACAGTGTTCTGGCTTTTGCTTCCTGCCTGGTATTACAACTCTCATTTTTCCTGTACTGTGAATCCTATGTAGAAGCAGCTCAGTTCTCTGCTTATGCTCAAAATGTGGCAATGTCTATCTTATTCATCGTAATGCTCTATAAGCGTGGTAGCAGTGAAGGACAGACAATGATGATTGCTGTTGCAAAATGGATTGGAACGCTTGCACCAACGATCCAACAGGGATTGGTGCAGAGCTTTAACATTTACGTTCTGCTGACAGGTCTGCTCTGCTCTGTCTGGGATATTATCTACATTGTTCTTTTGAATAAGCAGATTAAAAAAGAAAAATCGCTTCAGGGTGCACGCTGAAAAGGTAACCATATGAGCAATCAATTTTTGAAAAAGGCTCGCTCTAATTTCGAATTTTAATTTATATCCATCAGACTATTACAAAAAGGACCTGACACATTATCAGGTCCCTTATCAATCATTCTAACCCTGCATCAATTGCTGCGGAAATTCAATAACATTATCAGGCTCATGTTGTCTCGCCTTCCATAAAGTTAATTTCGTCAAAAACAATTCCCGGATGGGTTGGCTGTCTAGTCATACTTTTTTACCTCCTATCAGTGATAGTCCAAATAATCAACAAGATATGCATCTTGGCTCTCAAAATAAAACGTAACACGCCAGTTCCCATTAACTGTAACAGACCACATCTCTTGTTTATCACCACTAAGCTGGTGTAGTCTGTAGCCTGGCAAATTCATATCCTGTGCACAAATACTCGCATCTAAACGATCAAGAATTCTCCCCAATTTAGGAGCGTGTTCTGGTTGTATTCCTTTTTCGTTAAACTGTCTATAGCTAATAAAAAATGACGCTATAGCAACAAAAAATAAAACAAGTGCTCCAATTAAAGCAATCATAATTTGCCACCTCCGAAATTATAATTTCTTAGCTTTCTATT
>ERZ842401.6387-NODE-6387-length-12588-cov-3.877124_pt1 | contig 12588 bp, 10 predicted proteins | sample MGYA00521270_ERZ842401 | MGnify/ENA primary metagenome ERZ842401 (study PRJEB31892, sample SAMEA3878208) | bioreactor metagenome | biome: Moose rumen | place: Sweden | collected 2011-10 | study: EMG produced TPA metagenomics assembly of the PRJEB12797 data set... | reverse complement strand
TAGAAAAAACAAAAAATATGGAATTATTCGACTTTGAAAAACCCATAGAAGAATTAGAAGCGCAGCTTTCCAAGGCAAAAGAAATAAAGGCGGCAGGCAGCGTTGATATAGACAGCGCAATAGAAGAACTTGAAGGCAAGATAATTGCCACGCGCAAAGAAATTTACCAGAATCTAAGTCCGTGGCAAAGAGTGCAGGTATCACGCCATCCAATGCGTCCATACACACTCGAATATATGGAAACAATATTTGAAGATTTTATAGAACTACACGGCGACCGTCAATGCCACGACGACAAGGCAATGATTGGAGGTTTTGGACGCATTGATGGGCAATCGGTAATGGTAATAGGTCAACAAAAAGGCGTAAACACAAAGATGCGTCAATATCGCAATTTTGGTATGGCCAACCCCGAAGGATACAGAAAGGCACTACGACTTATGAAACTTGCCGAAAAATTCAACAAACCCATAATAACCCTAATTGATACTCCCGGTGCATACCCAGGCATTGAAGCAGAAGAACGCGGGCAAGCAGAGGCAATAGCACGCAACATATATGAAATGTTTAAGTTACGAGTACCAGTAATATGCATAGTTATTGGCGAAGGGGCAAGCGGCGGAGCAATAGGAATAGGCGTAGGCGACAGAGTTTACATGTTGGAAAACACTTGGTATTCTGTAATAGCCCCCGAAAGTTGCTCAAGCATATTATGGAGAAGTTGGGATTTTAAACGCGAAGCAGCAGAAGCTCTAAAACTATCAGCAGCAGACATGTACGCCAACAAACTCATTGATGGTATAATTCCAGAACCCGATGGAGGTGCTCATAACAACCATGAAGAAACTTTCAAAATTGTAAAACAAAAAATCATTGACACACTTGCCGAGTTAAACAAAATACCAGTTGACGAGTTACTAAAACAACGACTTGAAAAATTTGCCAACATGGGCGTATATAAGGAAGTCTAAAAATGGCAGACTATAAAAATAAACGTAAGCAAGTTGACGACCTCAACATGCAGTATGGTCGCATACCGCCGCAAGCATTAGAACTCGAAGAAACTGTTCTTGGTGCAATAATGCTCGAAAAAGGTTCGGAAATAGATGTAATGAGCATTCTAAAACCCGACAGTTTTTATAGCGAGGCAAACAAACGCATTTACGAATGCATACTTGAGTTGTCAACAAAACATCTTCCAATAGACATATACACAGTTACGGAGCAACTAAGAGCTAAAGGCATACTTGACGAAGTTGGAGGTGCATACTACATAGCATCGTTAACCGACAAAGTAGGTTCGGCAGCACACTTGGAGTTTCACGCAAGAATTATAGCTCAAAAATACATACAACGCGAGTTAATAAAAGTTGCAGCAGAAATAGAAAATCGTGCTTTTGATCCTGGTATTGATGTTGACGATTTGCTCAATTTTTCAGAAAAAGAAATATTCGACCTTGCATACGGCAACATAAAAAACGAAACCCAAAGCATGGGCGAGGTTCTCAAAGAATCAATTAAGCAAATTGAGGAGGCATCAAAACGCACCGATGGTCTAAGTGGCGTTCCCTCTGGATTTAGTTCTCTCGACCGTATTACACAAGGTTGGCAACGTAGCGACATGATAGTTATTGCAGCCCGTCCTTCAATGGGTAAAACAGCATTTGTGCTATCAATGGCAAGAAACATGACCGTAAATCTAAAAGTTCCTGTGGTTATTTTCTCGTTGGAAATGTCGGCAGTTCAACTCGTTAACCGTTTAATAGTTTCGGAAACAGAACTTTCAAGCGAAAAAATACGAAGTGGCAAACTTGAACCTCACGAATGGACACAACTCGACTATAAGATAAAAAATCTTGAAGATGCACCACTCTACATCGACGACACCGCAGCCATATCGTTATTTGAATTAAGAGCAAAATGTCGCCGTCTAAAAATGCAACACGACATAGGTCTTGTTATAATAGACTACCTACAACTCATGACTGGACCACCAGAAGTTCGCAATAATCGAGAGCAAGAGGTGTCAACCATTTCGCGTGGTATAAAATCTATAGCCAAAGAACTCAACGTGCCAATAATAGCACTATCGCAGTTGAACCGAAGCGTAGAAATGCGTGCTGGCGACAAACGACCACAATTGAGCGACCTTCGCGAATCTGGTGCAATAGAGCAGGATGCCGACATTGTTTGTTTTATCCACCGTCCCGAAAAATTTGGAATACTACAAGACGAGGAAGGTAATTCTACCGAAGGTCTTGGTCAAATAATAATAGCCAAGCACCGAAACGGTGAAATATGCGATGTTAACTTGCATTTCCGTGCTGAGTTTGCACGTTTTGAAGAATGGGATAGTCAAGGTCTAATTTCACCAATAGACGATAATGGAGTAATGATGCAGACCGTAGGCAGCAAACGCAACACAGAACTGACACCAGTAACCACTGTACAAGCACCCGTTCAGGACTTCAGTGGAGAAGCTCCATTTTAAAAACTTGACAAAAATTACAACATTCGGGCATATAATTAATACACCATGAAAAAAATATTTTTTTTATTGCTTATAATGTTGGGTGTAAAAGCTTTCGGTATGAAAATACTAATACCAATGGACGAAAGCCAAACCAATCATCTCAAAGCATACGGCATAGCCTACTATATAATTGAACACGGACAAACTGCCGATTGGTTGCTAAACTACCGGGGGGGAAGTTTTATGACCGACTACGATGCCGACGTTGCAGCACAATGCCGCATTCGCAATGTAAGTTTTAAGCAAATATCAGATGGAGAAGCCAATAACATACTAACTGAAATTTCTCGCAACGATGTTAATATGGAGCGTGTACCACTTGAAAAAGCACCAAAGATAGCAGTTTATGCTCCCAAAACATACAAACCATGGGACGATGCCGTAATGCTTGTTCTTACATACGCCGAAATACCTTACACCGTGGTTTACGACGAAGAAATACTTAATGGTGAACTACAAAAATACGATTGGCTACATCTCCATCACGAAGATTTTACGGGTCAACACGGAAAATTCTACGCAATGTACAAAAACGCAGCATGGTATAAAAATCAAGTGCGCGAATACGAAGCACTTGCTGCAAAAATGGGATATACAAAAGTTTCAAAACTAAAACTTGCCGTAGCCAAAACTATCAAAGCCTTTGTAGAAAACGGTGGTTTCATGTTTGCAATGTGCAGTGCCACAGACAGTTTTGACATAGCATTAGCAGCCGAAAATACCGACATTTGTCATCCTATGTTTGATGGCGATCCCGTTGAACCAGATTGCCAAAACAAATTAGATTTTTCTAAAACATTTGCTTTCAAGGATTTCAAACTTGAGATGAATCCTAATGTATATGAATATTCCGATATTGATGCAACACGCACACGAAAAGTAAATCAAAACGATGATTTTTTTACGCTTTTTGAATTTTCTGCCAAATGGGATCCTGTACCAACAATGCTATGTCAAAATCACGTAGCAGTAATTGATGGATTTATGGGGCAAACTACAAGTTACAACAAAAACGTATTAAAATCTAACGTTTTAATTATGGGCGAAAACAAAGCCTTAAACGAAGCCCGATACATACATGGCGAAATTGGCAAAGGCACATGGACTTGGTATGGCGGACACGATCCTGCCGACTACACCCATTATGTAGGCGACCCGCCTACCGACCTCGATGCCCATCCAAATTCTCCTGGCTACCGTCTTATACTAAACAACGTATTGTTTCCGGCAGCCAAGAAAAAGAAAATGAAAACATAAAATTTTAATTCACATTGTCCAAGATGTCGCATTTGCCGAGATACTTGGACTTATGTGTTGTTATAAATGTTTTCAAGCGTTTTGCAGCTTGATATTGTCGAGAATTTTTATCAACATCGCATACGTATTTCCAATTTCGTTTTTCGTCATAATAGCAATTTAACATTTTTCCTACGGGAATATACGAAAGTCCACACAACGACTTCTCTTGCAAATCAGCATTAGTCGATGTGGCACTTTCTTCGAGATAGTTAATTGCAATTTTTGCAAAATCTTTTTCGTTTTTGTATTGAGGTTCGGTTTCATAAATACTCCACGAATAGTTTGTTAAAAACCAACAATTACCTAGTCTTGAGGCTTGAAAATACCTTACAGCCAAATCATACGCTATTTTTTTTCGTTCTTCACCCTTGGCTTTTGAATAGCGATTTTTTAACGACAATATTTCGTTAGCAAATGTAAGTTTTTTGTTTTCAGAAATTCCTTTACCCAAATATTCGTCATTTTCTTGAGTATAAGTTACTGGTTGATATTTAAACCAATTTTCTTGGGTATAGTTTCTTAATGCCATGTAAGGTGCAATATGTTGATTAGAAACAAAACTCAACGGAACAAGTTTAAGATAATCAATAGCTTTGGCAATATTATCTTCTCTAAGATACATTGTACCAATAATATCGTTGAAAAAATTTTCGGAATATTTAGCAAATCCAACCAAATATTTCTGCAAAGCATTTTTTTGTCCTTTTTGAATAAAATTAGCCAATTTTATTGTTTCATCGGCAGAATTATTAATTAATACGGTAAAGAAATCTTCATAATAAAAATCGGGGTTACCTACACCAATACCCAAAACTTTATCCATATAACAATATAATAACAAAGCAGTTTCTTTATCACCTTTTTTTTCGTAACGAGGTATTAAACCAAGATATACAATACGTTGCAATGCTTCAAAATAATGATTAAAAGTAGTTCTGTCAAGTTTTTGCTCATCCTCGATTTTAGATTCAAGCCATTTAAGTTCTGACAAAACATAATTTTCATCAAGATTACCATCTGTTTTTGTCATTATTAGCAATTTAATGGCACGCGCATTGTCGTTCATTCTTGTTGTACCTTTAAGAGAAAGAGCTTGATTAATTTCCTTTTCGGCATCTTGCTGAAAATTAACAAGATAATGTGTCATAGCAGCTGCCGTTTTCCAAAGTTGTGGGCAATCGGTTTTATTTTCGGCAACAATATCATTGGCTTTTTTTGCAAAATCTAACACTTCTTTACGATAAATAGGATGATAATCAACAGTTTCTTTTTGAAAACCAACAGTATCAATGGTTTCTTGTGTATTATTAACAAAATCCTGAACAAGATAAATCAGACTCGGTGAAGTTGGATTATCTTGATAAATTTTTGTTATTCCGCTAAGATTTCGCTTATTTTTCAAACAATATTTTACGCTAAGCATATCGCCAAGTTGCGCAAACATCTCTGCCGCTTGTTCCACTTTGCCAGTTTTAAACAAACAACCCGCATAAAGTCCCTTTATGGCATTTTTGCAACCGTTATCGGTAATTTTAGAAGCTGTTGTATTCCAATAATTTATTGCTGAAATATAATTTCCTTGTCTAAAATAACACCTCATAACCAACAATGCATAACGTTCTTTGAGATTTTGACCTTGATATTTCAACGCTTGCGAAACAATATCTTGTGCAGCCTTTTTGCTTTTCGCAATTTCTTCTTTCGACGGATACCTCCATTCGTCATAATAGACCGCCGAATAGAGGTATTGCCCCAAGAGATTGAGATATTCAATCATTTCTGAATCATTTTTTTTCAAAGCAGTTTCTATAATTGGCGATTTACAATTTTCGTAACCATTGAAATTTTTTTCACCAGCCAATAATTTTTTGAAATTTTCATAACCCATTGTCCCCAACTTTTCTACATCGCTTTGCGTAGCAACACCATTTGTATATGACTTCCAAAATTTAACAAAACCGACATTGTCTTGGGCTACAAATTCGCTTCTGTTTATAACACTAAACATATAATAATTGTAACTTATGCAAAAATCACACGCATAAGCAACGGCAGAAAAACAAAAAACTGCCATCAAAATAAGTGTTTTTATAAAAAAGTTTTTCATAATATATTAAGTTTAATAAGTTATAGCAATTTATTGTCAAAATTAATCAATACCAAATATTATTTTATATTCACTATCAGACAAATTACCAATATTAGCAGAATTTAAGTCATAGAAAATTATTTCATTTCCAATGTCAGAGCGAATATATTCAACTTCTTGTCTAACTTTTAAGATATGTGATGCTACAGATTTTTTTATTACTACATCGTTGCCAGCATTAACAAAAATAACACTTGCATCTGGCGAAGGCGACAATGGCAACTCTTTAGTAGATATAACCTTATATGTATTTTCTGAAATACGCTTATACACCAATGTATCAGAAATATCTTCACCATAAAGAATATGTTTAAAATTTTTTCCATTAAATAACAATTTCCACTCAAAGTTTGGGTAAGCTGCTTTAAGAGGTAGCCTATATTTTTTTAAATTTTTAAGATATGGCTGCACATCGGCAAAATCGAGAATAGGATTTTTACAATCACGGTTTTTAAAATCGCCAGTGTTATAAAGCATCAAAACGCCATAATCAACATCGGGTGCTTTCATAGACAATTGGTGTAGCCGAATGGTTACCGACAAAGACATGTTTTTTTGTTTAAATAACTGTTTAATTTCTGATAAAAATTTATAATAATTATCTAACGTTTTTGCAGTATAATCACAATCTATTTGAATACATTTTACATTAGCAATATCTAATGTTTTTGACATAGCACCAATACGTTCTACTATTTTTTCAACATAATCTAATATATTGTTATTCAAACATCTATAATCAATAAAAATAGTAGGAACAATTTCACAATTTATATTAACAGCATCGCGTCCTTGCGTTAAACTTGCATTTGGTACAATTTTCCCATTTTTTTCAACCAAATCGAAATAACGCAAATATAACTTTTGAATATTATATTTTTTTATAAAGTTATATTCTGTAGAATCCAATTTCCAAATTGTTTTCCAAAAATATACAGCATTTACTCTTTCTGAATTTGTTGACCCACAACTAAAAAACAGATTAACAATCATTAAGCAAAGCGAGATAAAAAAAATTCTTCGCATATTATGTTATTTTTTTCCACCGCATCCACAATTACAACCTCCACCTTTGCCATTGTTTTTTAAGGCTTTTAAAATTTTATAGATTGCAATTGCAACCGCCATGGCTACAATAATATAAGTTAAAACAACTTGCATTGATATATTTTTTAAAAAGAATAATTTACACCACCTCTTATTATAGGATTTTGTCCATAAGAATCTGAATTATAAAGCAAATCGTATGTACATTCGGCATAAACAGTAACACCACCAAGACTTCGCGAATAACCTGCACCGCAAGGTAGAGCATGTTGCCACTTACGAGAATCGTTTCCTGTTGGAAAATTTTCGTACTGATAGCCACCAGTAAGGTATAACCCCTGCCCTATCGTGTAACGTACGTATGATCGTACACCGTATGTATGGTTGGCACTATTGCTACCACTTTTTGTATAAGAAACAAATGGCGAAATAACTATTTGAAGTTGTTTTTGTGGCAAAAACTGTCTTCCAAATTCTGGACTTATATTGGCATAAATATCTGAATTGTAAAAATGTACGCCCATATTTCCACCGATTACCCACTGAGCCTTAACTCCAACTGCGGCAAAAATAATGACAATTAAAATTAATAGTTTTTTCATATTCGTTATCAGTTTAGGTTTTGAATTATACGAATCCCAACAAGCATTATGTCGTCCACCTGCTCAATATCTGGTCCACGCCATTGTCTATGCTCTTGCTCAATATACTTACACTGTTCATCAACAGGCTGCAATGAAGCTTTGATAAGCATATTTGTAAAGTTTTTACGTCCAAATTTTTTCCCTGTTTCGTGTCCAAATTGGTCGGTATATCCGTCAGATGTCATGTAAAGCATGTCGCCTGCCATAATAGGTACTTCGTGGTCGGTAAAAAATACGTCATTGTCAGTTATATTGCCAAGACTCATTCTATCGGGTTGAATTTTTATAAAATCGCTATTTCTAACTATGTAAAGAGGACGATAAGCTCCAGCATAATTGAGCATTGTATTTCGCGAATTTATAATGCAAAACACCACATCCATTCCATCAATACCACCAACTTTTTCAGAAAGGCTTGACACAGAAGTATTAAGTCTATCGTTGAGTTGTCGTAATATTTTGCCTGGAGAATCTTCAATCTTTGCAGTGTGCATTATTTCGTCAAGAATCATCTTACCCATCATACTTACAAATGCACCAGGAACACCATGCCCAGCACAATCGCATAACGCGAAATATTTTCTACCAAATTTTTCGTAAATCCAAAAGAAATCGCCCGATACTATATCCTTAGGCATATTAAGGATAAACGTTTCGGGGAAAACCTGTTTTACTTCTTTCAAACTTGGCATTAGTGCCGTTTGAATAGTTTTTGCATACTCAATACTTTCTGTTAGATTTTTATTTTTTGCGATAATTTCGTTACGCTGTGTACGAATTTCGTTTTCGGCTTGTTTCAACGCAGAAATGTCGGTATCAACCGCCACCACCTGCAATAATTTGCCATCATTATCTATTATGGGTGTAAGCGTAGTCTGTATCCACAACAAATGTCCATCTTTATGACTATAAGGAAGACTAAAGATTTCGCTCTGCGAGTGAGAATATACCATATCGAAATACTTTATCGATTCTGGATTTCTTAACGCTTGATTATATTTTTTTCCGTTTTTAACATACTCTTTAAAATCAAACCCATAAAGTTTTGAAAAACCACGATTTACCCATTCTAAATTTCCTTCGGCATCAAAAATAGAAATAGCGTTATCAGTATTGCGAACAACAATAGAAAGTTTTTGCAACTCTTTATTGGCCTTGGCTTCTTCAGATTTGGCTTGTCGCAATTTTTTTATAGTTTCTTCAAGCAGATTAGAGCGTTCTTGAACAATACGTTTATGTTTTTTTATCTGAGTATAAAACTTATAGTTAACAATAGCAATTTCAAGATATGTAGCAATATTGCGAATTATGCTTAAATGATATTTGGTATAATAATAATTTTTATTATTCTGAATATTTAACACTCCTATTACATTGATATTATCATATAGCGGAACAAAAACTGCCGAACCAAACATAGATGTCTCGATGCGATAGAGCGATTGATCTATATAATCATAAACTTGTTTTTTGTAATCATCAATCACAATTAATTTTCTATTATGGTAACACCACACATTAAGATTATTAACAAGATCGAGATTATACCTCGCAAACGGCATTTTTCCCCCTTGATAAACAAATGTCGAAAAATCAAGACTATTATGAAATGCGTTATATGTACCAATACCAACATTATCAAAATCTAAAAAGTTTTTAAGTTCTTTATAGCAAGCATTACAAATTTCGCGCATACTCAACGAGCGAATTATCTGCTGACCTGCAGAAGATAGTTGCTTAAGATCTTTCAAAGCTTTATTAAGCGTTTCTTTTTGGCTTTCAAATTGTGTTTTATCTTCAACAAAATCTTGAGTACGAGTATCAAGGATTATGTTTAAATTATTTTTTTCTGTTTCAAATTGTCTTCGATATAATTTGATAATTACAAAAACAATAGCACCAAGCAAAAGAACATAAAGCGCAATAAAATATGGTTTTAAATAGAACGGATATTCTATTATAAAACTAAAAAAAACTTCATCGCTAACATGCAACACATCGGTACGCGCCCTCACACCCAAAATATATTTTCCTGGATGAAGGTTTACAAACATAGCTTCTGGATTTTGTGACCACGCATTCCAATTTTGCTGTTGCTTGTTTAGAAAAATAGAATATTCTGGTTTTTGATTCAACGGTATATTTGAAGAAAACACAAATTTTAATGTATTGAACTTATATGGCAATACAAGCGGAGACTTAAAAGACTCAAACTTTTCATTTGAAAATACAAGCGAATCACCATTGGCATAAACATACGACACACGACACTTTATATCTCTTGGTCCTGTTTCTTGGGCAAAACCAACATACGTAGTTGCAAAAAACAAAAAAATCAACAATATATTTTTAAAAAAACTAATCAATTTTTCTTATATTTTTTTACCAAATGGTTCAATTTCCAATTTCACAAAGTTATAAAAGGTTTCTGAATTTTTACCAAAAAAAATATCATACAAAAATAATCCCAAATTGTAAAAAGAAACCGACAAATTCCAAAATCCAGCACAATTTTGTTCTATTGTATTTGACACGCATCGTAATTCTAAATAAGATTTTTTTTGTAGACGGCACACGTTGGCACAATATGCCGACTCCATAGTTTCGTATTTTGCAGTAAAATTTTTCAACACCACATCAAGATCGTTGGGTTTTGTAGATGGAAAATTACGCGTATTAACAGCACCAGTAGCAATATTAAAAGCGGTTGAAAACCTTTCGGAAACTTTTATTGATATGCCATTGGCATCAAGTGGCAGAAAGGCTGCTGTTTTACGATTTTCGAAGCCAAGATCTGCAAAAAATGCCTTATTAGGACATACCATCTGCCCCACAAGCAATTTGTCATTAGAATAAACTCCACAAACTCCAAAACCTAACACAAAATCATATTCTTTTTTCATGGTTTGACGTGTAAGATAATACGTAGCACCAGCTCCACCAACTCCCGTTAGAATAAGGTCTATTGAGAAAAAATCAGTTTTACAACAATATAATCCGTTATCAAAAACCAACCTACCATCATTTATAAATTTCTCTGCCTCACGATATACCGCTGCCGACATCAAAATATTTATTCTCTCGCTCATTGTTTGCGTAAATAAAAATTATAAACTATCTTTGTATCCGTTTTCATACAACAAAAGCCTTGAAAACGCTCTAGAAAAAAACATAATATTAAACATTATTATTTTATTTTCAACAAAAAAGAAGTTTAAGTTTAAAATGGCAGATTTTTTAGACAAAGGCATCAATCCAGATAACGGTGCGCGATATTACAAGGTGGAACATTACGACGACAACACCACCGAAACCATAGCTAAAGCATTAAAACAAATGCTTAACGCCATTGGTGAAAATACCTCGCGCGACGGTCTTTTAGACACACCAATGCGTGTGGCAAAAGCGTTACAATTTTGCACACAAGGCTATCAGACCAACCCACAAAAAATACTTGAAGGCGCATTGTTTAAAGAAGAATATCGCCAAATGGTTCTTGTAAAAGATATTGAACTTTACTCGTTGTGCGAACATCATCTGCTACCATTTTTTGGCAAGGCTCACGTGGCTTACATTCCCAACGGTCAAATAACGGGTCTTAGCAAAATAGCCCGCGTGGTAGATGCCTACTCTCGGCGACTACAAGTGCAAGAAAGGCTAACCATACAAATTCGCGACTGTATACAATCTACCCTAAAACCGTTAGGCGTAGCAGTAGTAATAGAAGCTCATCACCTTTGTATGATGATGCGTGGCGTACAAAAACAAAATAGCCTTACAACAACATCGGCATTTTCTGGTCAATTTATGAAAGATTTGCGCACAAGAAACGAATTTTTAAGATTAATCGACTAACAAAATTGACAATAGTACCATAAAAAAAACGCCAACCGTAATTTCGATTGGCGTTTTTTATATCAAAAAAACAATAGTTATTCCTTTATCAAAATAACAAGAAATTTACTACGTTCCCAAAATGCTTGAGGATCTGTAATTTCTATGCTTTCTACTGTTTTACCATTAGTAACGACTTTATAACTTCCTGATGGATGAGAAGATAGAATTTGGATTTCTTTTTTAGAGTTTAGACGAATAACGTTAACTGCACGCATGTCAACCTTTGTAAAATAATCCTTATCGAAACTATCGCCAATTTTCAAACCTTTGAAAGCACCTTCTCTACTTATAACCTTGTGGTTCATAAGTTCTTTTTTGGTACCATAAACATAATAAACAGTATTAAGAGCTTCGTCTTGCTCACTGATAAGTTGAGCTTTTTGTTCGTTTTCTTCTTGTTGTTGTTCGAGATTAGCGTTAAGTTCTTCAACTTGTTCATTAAGTTGCTGAACGTCAAAATTAAGTTTTTCGAGTTGTCCCTTGAGCTTATTAATTTCGTTATCTTTATCTTCTACTTGTTTTTGCAACAATTTAATAGTCTTAGCCATTTCGCTATTTTTAAGACCATTTTGTTGCAATTTTTTATTCAAATCCTTTATTGTTTGCTTGTTTTTAAGCAAAAGGTCGTAAATAGCAAGAATGTCATCGTTAATTTGTTCAGCCGAAGTTTGATCAAGTTCTTGACCAGTACCAGTTTTTACGCTGATAATTTGTTCCTTTTCTTTAATCTGAGCAAGATTTTCTTGAATAGCATTAAAAGCGGCAAAGTATTCGTCTATTTTTACGCCGCCAGTGGTAGCCACGCTACGCAAACTGTCGTTTTGAGCCTGCAAACGTTGTAATTCTTCGTTGTTGCACGAAGTAAAGCATGTGGCTGCCGTACACGCCGACACTGCCAAAGCAATTATTAGTTTTTTCATGTTCATAAAAATTTAAATTACATTATCGGAGCAAATGCCCCTTATTTTCAATGCCACAAAATTAAAAATAAGGAGATCGGAAGAGCACACGTCTGAACT
>ERZ842401.6386-NODE-6386-length-12589-cov-3.123504_pt1 | contig 12589 bp, 10 predicted proteins | sample MGYA00521270_ERZ842401 | MGnify/ENA primary metagenome ERZ842401 (study PRJEB31892, sample SAMEA3878208) | bioreactor metagenome | biome: Moose rumen | place: Sweden | collected 2011-10 | study: EMG produced TPA metagenomics assembly of the PRJEB12797 data set... | reverse complement strand
TTCCCTACACGACGCTCTTCCGATCTGTTGCAAAAATCACCAAGAAACCAATATCGAGCATCAGTCTTGGAGTAAATTGTGCATAATTAGTTGATACTATGTCAGATGCTCCAAATGGCAATGCGGCAATCATTGAGAAGGTAAACATCCATTTCATAAATGTAACAACATTGTAACGCGGGGCAAGCACATCCACAATTTTTCCCTTGCCCTCGTCGCCCCATTGAAGGCCGAGTAATACGTCTATTTTCATTATTGGGTTTAAATTATTTTTTATTTGTTTGATTCAAAATCTTCTTCCTCCTCATTGTTAACAGAGGATTGCTCTTGTTCGTTGGCACGTTTTTCCATACATTCGGGACATACTCCATAAAGATACAACCTATGTGATAGAATGTTAAAACCAGTTTTTTCTTTTGCATATTCATCGGCTGTTTCTGTTGGTACACCTTGTATTTCTTCTATTTTTCCACAATATAAACATACAACATGTTCATGGCTATTGTTGAAATTACACTCGTAACTTGCTCTTGCTGTATCAAAATCGTGTCTTACAACCAACCTGCATTGTGTTAATATCTCCATTGTATTGTAAACCGTTGCACGACTAACACAATACTTTTTGTTTTTTTTAAGGTTTTGCAACAACTGCTCAATGTCGAAATGTCCTTGAGTTTTGCATATTTCATCCAAGATGAAAAACCTTTCTGGAGTTTTTCTATAACCGTTGTCTTTGAGGTATTTTTTCAAAATTTCCCGAGGCGTTATTTCCTGGGGTTCGTTATTTTTGTGTAACATAATGCCTTTTATTTTTGCAACAAATTTAGATTTTTTTTTGACAATAAAAAATAAAATCAAACTTTTTTTTTATTTTTTCTCAATAATTTTACTCAAAACGCACAAAATAATTTTTCACAAATAAAAAATGGCCGCCTAATCAATTTGTCAAGCGGCCGTTCGTCTGATCAGCAATGTATAAATAAAAGGATATGTTTATTTAAGTTCGTATTCAATCTTTCCATTAGAAAGTGTAGTTAAAAGAGCATTATCTATTTTAACACGATAGGTTCTTGAATGTAGTTTTATCTGAATTTTTGATACTGGATCAAAAATCATAAACTTCAAATCACAATTTCCTTTGTGATTTTGTGTAAGTTTCTGCATTTGATTTAGAAAATCAGTATCTATACGAGTGATTGGCAATTTTAGCGTTATTGCCTTAAGCATATTGTCTTTAATGTCGCTGAGCATGTCGATGCTTTGTACTTTAAACTCATAATTTTCTGGGTCGTTATACTTTGGCATCATCTTTCCTCTAAGCAAAATGGCGTAATTAACTGTAAAAAATTGCTTGAAATTAATGTAGTCTTTTCCAAACATTACAATTTTGTACGAGCCTGAGAAATCTTCTAAAGTCATTGTACCAAATGGATTTCCAGATCGCGATGTACGGTTTTCAACGGCTGTTATAATACCAGCAATTTTTACTTCGCGATTGCGCAAATGCGTTGGCATGTTTGCAAATTCGGCAAGATTTACACAATAATTTTCTATTTCTATTTTGTAACTATCCAACGGATGAGCCGACAAATAAATACCTACGTATTCTTTTTCTTTATTGAGTTTGTAAATATCGGTCCAATCTTCCACCTGCGGAACAACGGGATGCTTTACTTCTACCTTTACAGTTTCTCCAAACAAACCGCCTGAACTACCACTACCACTTTGTAGTTTTTGACCATATTTCATCAATGCCGACATAAAAGTAACACCTGGTTCTGATTCGGCAAGCATAGTGGATCTCTTTATTCCAAGAGAATCGAAAGCTCCAGCATAAATAAGGCTTTCAAAAGCTTTACTATTAACCGATGAAAAGTTTGTTCGTTCTGCAAAATCGAAAACATCTTTAAATGGTCCATTTTTTTCTCGTTCGGCAACAATGCTATCAACCGCTGCAGAGCCGACACCTTTTATACCGCCAAGTCCAAAACGAATGCCACCATCATGCGTTACAGAAAAATTAAGTTCAGATTCATTAATATCTGGACCTTTAACGTCAATTTTCATGGCTTTGCACTCTTCCATAAACTTTTTAACATCGTCTATGCTGTCCTTATTTCGCGTAAGGTTGGCAGCCATATACTCTGCTGGATAGTGTGCTTTTAGGTAACCTGTTTGATATGCCACCCAAGCATAACAAGCGGCGTGCGATTTATTGAATGCGTAGGAAGCAAATTTTTCCCAATCGCCCCAAATTTTTAGAAGTATCTTTTCGTCATGTCCATTTTTCTTACCACCTTCAATAAATTTTGGTTTAAGATCTGCCAACATTGCAGCAATTTTCTTTCCCATTGCTTTACGCAACGAGTCTGCTTGACCACGTGTAAATCCTGCCAATAAACGACTCAAAAGCATAACTTGCTCCTGATAAACCGTTACTCCGTATGTATCTTTAAGATACTTTTCCATTATAGGAATGTCGTAACTTATAGGCTCTCTACCAAGTTTTCGGTTGATGAATGTTGGTATATAGTCCATTGGTCCTGGACGGTAAAGGGCATTCATCGCAATAAGGTCGTTGATGTTGCTCGGTTTTAACTCACGTAAATATTTCTGCATACCGGGCGATTCAAACTGGAACGTTCCAATCGTGCGTCCTTCGCTATACAACTGATAAGTGAGTGCATCGTCAATAGGTATGGCTTCAAGGTCTATGTCAATACCACGATGTTTTTTGATATTTTTCAGAGCTTCTTTTTGCAACGACAAAGTTTTAAGACCAAGAAAGTCCATCTTTATAAGTCCAACGCTTTCTACCACATGTCCATCGTATTGTGTTACCACCACATCTTGCTTGGTATCTTTATCGGTGATAGTGCAGACTGGGGCAATGTCGGTAAGGTCTTGTGCGCCAATTATAACGCCACATGCATGAATTCCTATTTGACGGTTGGTATCCTCAAGGTCTTTGGCATATTTCAACATTGAAGCAACATTATCGTTCTGACCTTCGAGTTGAATTTTAAAATTGTCGGTTTCGGGTTGTACACCTTTTGTAAGTTGTTGCAACTCTGGAATATATTTATAACACGTACCAAGATTTACCTTTGGCATCTTCTTGGGAACTTCTCCATCAACAGCTTTAACCTGCCATTCTTCAAATCCTCTATCAGGAACAAGACCTTTTATAGCGTTAACAATAGGAAGTGGTACTTTTTGGACACGTCCAACATCGGCAATTGATGACTTTGTTGCCATAGTACCATACGTTATAATATGCGCAACCTTTTCAACTCCGTATTTATGCGTAACCCAATCAAGCACTTTACCACGACCATCATCATCAAAGTCCACATCAATATCGGGGAGCGATATACGGTCTGGATTTAAGAAACGCTCAAAAAGAAGATCATACTTCAATGGGTCAATATTGGTTATTTTCAAACAATAAGCCACCACAGAACCAGCCGCCGAACCACGCCCTGGACCTACCCAAACATCAAGTTCTTCTCGTGCCGCCCTTATATAGTCTGACACAATAAGAAAGTAACCAGGGAAACCCATGGTTTTCATTATATGAAGTTCAAACTTTATGCGTTCTGCCTGTTCATCGGTAAGATTGTCGCCATAGCGCAACTTTGCTCCATCGTAGGTTAGTTTTGAAAGATAATCGGCTTCAAGTTTTATTCTATATAGTTTTTTATACCCACCAAGTTTTTCTATTTTTTTATCAGCATCTTCCTTAGATAAAACCACATTTCCGTTTTCGTCGCGAGTAAACTCATTAAAAATATCCTCGTCGGTGAATTTTTTATGATATTCCTCTTCTGTTCCAAAAGATTCTGGAATTTCAAATTTTGGCATTATAGGCCCCGAATCTATGCTATACACCTCTACCTTATTGGCAATCTCAACAGTGTTGGACAAAGCTTCTGGATAATCAGAAAAAATGGCTTCCATTTCTTCAGGAGTTTTAAGCCATTCTTGCTTAGTATAATGCATACGGTTGGGATCGTCAAAATCTTTGCCAGTGCTAAGGCATATAAGACGGTCGTGAGCCTCGCCATGATCTTCTTCAACAAAATGCACATCGTTGGTGGCAATAAGCTTTATACCATGCTTTTTTGCTAATTCCACCAAAACTTTATTAACTTGTTCCTGCTTTTCGTATGTATCGGTGGATGCGTTAGGTTTATCGGTCTTATGACGCTGCATCTCAAGGTAATAATCCTCTCCAAAAAGATTTTTAAACCACAAGATAGACTCCTCCGCACCAGCTATATCGCCAGCCATTATCTTCTTTGGAACTTCGCCACCTAAACATGCCGAACAACAGATTAACCCTTCGTGATATTTTTCAAGTATTTCCTTGTCGATACGTGCGTTATAGTAATATCCTTCGGTAAAAGCTATTGACGAGAGTTTACACAAACTCTTATATCCAGTTTTGTTTTTTGCCAACAATATAAGATGCCATCCTCGATGATCTTTTATATGACGATTTTCATGTGCGCAATATGCCTCAATACCGATAATTGGTTTAAAAGGTATAAACTCCTCCGCTTTTTTCTTCAACTCTGGCAATTGAGCTTCGAGTTCGGCTTTTTTTGCAGGATCTTGCTCTTTGCCAATAGCTTCCTCACACTCTTTAACAGCCTTTTTACATTTGCCATTAATTTTTCCGGCTGTGTCAACGAAATCTTTTATACCAAACATATTGCCATGATCGGTGAGAGCCATCGCGTGCATTCCGTTTTTCAAACACTTATTAATAAGGTCTGGTACTTTCGACATTCCATCCAATATTGAATAGTGCGAGTGTACGTGTAAATGGGTAAATTTATCCATATCTATATGCCAAAAGATTTTTGAGTAAAAAATTATACGTTTTTCAACGGCTAATTTAATACATAAAAGTTTTTAACAATACATTGTGGATAACTATTTATTGGCACGATATTAAACGCTTGAAAATAAACTAATTAACTCTTAAAAAAAATGCGAAAAAAAATTGTGGATAATTTTTTTTTGATATTTAAAAAACTGATATATAACTATTTAATTATAAGTATCTGATTATTAGAGATACAACCTACAAAACAACTTTTTCTGAAAACAAAATTCAACAACTATAGCCGTTTAAATAATTCAAGCTTTTCTTTGGCTGGCTCATAACCAAGGTCTGCCGACAATGTATATAAATATAAGGCGTGAGTCAAATCCATATCAACGCCTTGTCCATTGGCATAACACACACCAAGATAATAATTAGCTTCGGCAAAACCTTGTTTTGCAGCCGATTTAAAATATCTAAATGCTGTTGTATAATCTTGTTTAACAGGCTCTCCAAAATAATACTTCAATCCCAACAACACTTGAGCATACTCGTTGCCTTGATGCGCCGATTTGCGTAAATATTCAATCGATTTTTCATAATCCAACTCAACACCATCGCCATGATAATACATAATTCCCAATTGATACTGAGCATCAGAATCGCCTTGATTTGCAGCCTTAATAAACCATTTAGCTGCTTCTTGAGCATCTTTTTCAATGCCATTACCAAATAAATAACAAATGCCAAAATTAAATTGTGCACTTTCAAACCCTTGTTCTGCCGACTTTTTATACCAGTTTAAAGCCAAAAAATAATCTTGTTTTACACCTTCTCCTTTTTCGTACATAATGCCTATTCGATTTTGAGCATCTGCACTACCTTGTTCTGCGGCTCGCATATACCACTCAAACGCTTTTTTTAAATCCTTTTCAACCCCTACTCCCGAATCATAACATTTGGCGAGATTTATCTGACCACGAATATAACCCTGTTTTGCAGATTTTTGAAACCACTCAAATGCAACTGCGGTGTCTTTTCTTACACCTTCACCATTCAAATAACACAATCCAACATTACATTGAGCAATATCAAAATTTTGAAGTGCAGACATGTTGTACCATTTAAATGCTTTACATAAATTTACATCTACACCAACCCCTTCAGAATAACACCAACCAAGGCTATTTTGCGCTGGAGCAAAATCCAAAAGTGCTGCTTTTTTATAATATTTAAATGCTAATTTTGAATCCTTTTTTATACCTGTGCCATGTAAATAACAATGCCCAATATTATAAATTGCTTTTATAGAACCATTTTCGGCTGCCTTTTGCAACCAAAAAAGCATTTTATGGTAGTTTTTCTTAACTCCTTTACCCGAAAAATAACATGTAGCAAGATTTTCTTGCGCATCAGATTCTTCTTGTTCGGCCGCAAGTTTAAACCATTTAACAGCATTTTTCTCATCTTTTTCTACAAAAACACCATTTATATAACAACAGCCAATAATGTTTTGTGCTTCGGGAAAACCTAATTTAGCCGCCTTATAATAATAATGAAAAGCTTTCTCTATGTTTTGTTCAACAAATTTACCAGTATTATAATATTCGCCCAATTTATAAAATGCTGGAACATATCCCTGCTCGGCAGCTACTGAAAAACAACGAAAAGCATCGTCAAAATTTCCATTATCTTCGTAATATTGACCTAAATTATATTGTGCTTCTTCAAGACCTTGCTCGGCAGCTTTTGTCCACCATTCAAAAGCAAGTTCTGCTCGATTAGGCAAATCTGTTTCAAGAAAATAATAACACGCCAAATCGTTTTGCGCACCAGCATCACCGCTTTCGGCATTCTCCTTTATATTTTTAATATCTGTTTTCATTTAATCAACATTCTTTCTTTTCTTAACAACCTTAACAACATTACCCTTGCCCAAATATTCAAGGCTGTCGAAAAATTGACGAGTTATAAAAATACCTCTTCCACTAAAATTTCCAATATTTTCATTAAGAGTAGGGTCGGGGACAGCGTTACAATCAAATCCATCTCCCTCGTCAGCAATAGTCCAAGAACAACTCTGTGGCGAAAACTCATATTTAACAGTAACCTTACGTTTAGCCAAATTATTGTTTGCCAAACGATTATGATACAACTCATCAAGCCTATCATCAAAAGCTACTTTTTGTTTTTCTTGATACGAAATATTCAAATTTCCATGTTCTATAGCGTTGGTAACCAACTCAGATAGACCAACAGCTATATCAAGTTGGTCTTCCTCTCCAAAAAAATCACCCAACTCACTCATTAATCTATCAACAATACGCGATGGAGCTCCATATTCTGTGTTGAAAACAAATGTAAGATTACCACCAGACAGAGAACCATAATTATCTTTTGGATTGGACAAATCAATAATCCTCTTGTCGATACTTTCGAGCAAAGGTAAAATTTCACTATCTTGCACAGGTTTTTTTATATAACCAACTGCGCCAAGCCTTAATGCCTGAATAACAAGATTTTCTGAACTTTTACTTGCAGTAAAAACAACATTAGCAAATGGATATTTCTGTTTAAGATTTTTAATAAACTCCAAGCCAGATATGCCATGCATTGTAAGACTACACACAACCACTGACGGCATCACCTTTGAATACAAATCAAGCCCCTCTGCTGCATTATGTGCGGTATAACACTCAAAGCCAGAAAAGGATAACAAATCACTCAAATACTTGCGCGATATAAAATCCTCCTCCACAATTAAAATTTTCATTAATTCTAACATCATCCTATGCTCGGAAATTAAAGCAAAAGTGTAAAAGTTTTTAACAACTCCAAAATCTTTAACGCAAAAATCGCATTTCAAGTTGCATTTAAGTAAAGTTTTTTTTCCATACATCTATAAAAAAATTAGAGAATCTCTATCACCCAAAATTTTTCTTTAAAAATAATAGCTTAGTTATCAACAAATTGAAAAAAAAATAAAAAAAAAAGCAATAAATATTTTGAAAATTAAAAAGGAAACAAATAATTTTGTAGATGAAATTTAGTTGAAAGAATGACTAACGATAAGGAGCAAATACTAAAAGAATTAAGCACACGAGTGAATGACATCATGACAGTTTGCGACCGTATTAAGGCCGAAAATGTTGTTTTGAAAGCACAGAATGCAGAACTTGCAAAAGAAAAGCAAGAAAAAGATTTGCTTATAAAAGATTTTAAAGCTAAGGTAGAAATCCTAACCACAGCCAATTCTTTGCTATCGGGAGAAAATAGTCATGATTTAAAAATTAAATTAAATAGAATTTTGCGGGAAATAGACGATTGTATCAAACTGATGAGCAAATATTAATATAAAGTTTAACAAACAAAACATCAAAATGGCAGACGATATACTACCTATTAAAGTAAACATCAATGGTCGCAGTTACCCATTAAGGGTAAAAAGGCAACAAGAAGAGACCATACGCAAGGCCGTTGTGATGATAAACGAAAGGCTAATGCAATATAGACAATCGTATGCCAACAACACATTCGATGATTTTGATTATTTGGTAATGGTAACCATAGATTATGTACAAAAATATTTAACATTAGAGTCAACAACTGACGACACTCAACTTTTGTCACAATTAAAAGAGTTGACATCAGATATGGACAATTACATAAAAAAATCGCAGGTTCTTTAAAATAAAAAATCAAGTTATGGATTAAGACATAAAAGTTAAAATCCATAATATTAGATATTTACCCGCATCATTTCATTAAGAGGTTTGAAACTCAACACTAATAAAAAAAAGGAGTAAACCTTCATGCTTGCCTATGACAGGCCTTATGCTACGGACCGCCGTAAATCAGAAGTTTCGAAAGAAACACGCTGACGTTGGAAGTCAAAATCAAGCGAGTTACTCCGCCCATGTTTTTCAGGGGTTTCTTAACACTATTATTGAAAATGATGCGGTTTTTTTATAATTATTATTAACAGAAAATAAAATGATTTATATTTTAATTGCATTGGCAGCGTTGGCTGCAGGATTTGCCCTCGGATATTGGCTAAAAATAAAAGCTACTGAGCGCAAGGCTAAAACAATATTAGAAAACGCCGAAGAAGATGCCGAAGTTATTAAGACAAAAAAAATGCTGGAGGCAAAAGAACATTTCCTACAACTTAAAGCTGAACACGACAAACAAACTGCCGACAAAAACAATAGGCTTAACCAATTTGAATCTAAACTAAAACAACGCGAAAATTCTATAAATCAAGCTAAAAACGAATTACAGAAAAAAACTAAGGAAGCCGAAACCCTTAAAAATCAAAACGATGCTATTAAAGAAAATCTTGATCGTCAACTCGAAAAAATAGACCAAAAAAACAAAGAACTTGACGAACTACATAAAAAAGCGGTAGAAAATCTTGAATCCATAGCAGGAATATCGGCTACGGACGCAAAACAACAATTAATTGATAGTTTAAAAGCCGAGGCAAAATCAGAGGCTCAGTCTTTTGTTAACGACATAATAGACGAGGCTAAAATGACAGCCAATAAAGAAGCTAAAAAAATAGTTATACAAACAATACAACGTGTAGGCGCAGAAACTGCAATAGAAAATGCTGTAACGGTGTTTAACATCGACAACGATGAAATAAAAGGAAGGATAATAGGTCGTGAAGGTCGCAATATACGCGCCTTGGAAGCTGCCACTGGCATTGAAATAATAGTTGACGATACACCCGAAGCAATTGTTTTGTCAGGATTTGACCCAATACGTCGCGAGGTTGCAAGATTATCTCTACATCAATTGGTTACTGACGGTAGGATACACCCCGCCCGCATTGAAGAAATTGTTTCTAAAACAAAAAAACAACTCGAAGAAGAAATTGCCGAAGTTGGCAAAAGAGCCTGCATAGACCTTGCTATCCACGGTTTACATCCCGAATTGGTAAGACTTGTTGGCAAAATGAAATATCGCTCGTCATACGGACAAAACCTTTTGCAACACTCGCGCGAAACCGCAAACCTTTGTGCTGCAATGGCTTCTGAACTTGGATTGAACGTTAAGGCAGCTAAACGAGCTGGATTGCTTCACGACATTGGTAAAGTGCCTGATGAAGAACCAGAATTGCCACACGCAATAGTAGGAATGAAACTTGCTGAAAAATTTAAAGAAAAGCCAGAAGTTTGTAATGCAATTGGTGCTCATCACGACGAAATTGAAATGACAACCCTAATTGCTCCAATTGTGCAAGTGTGTGATGCTATTTCGGGTGCAAGACCTGGCGCAAGACGCGAAATAGCAGAAAGTTACATCAAACGTCTTAAAGGGTTAGAAGACCTTGCTCTTTCGTATCCCGGAGTATTAAAAACATACGCTATACAAGCTGGTCGTGAATTGCGTGTTATTGTTGGTAGCGATAAAGTTTCAGACAAAGACGCTGAAGTTTTGTCAGGAGAAATCGCTACAAAAATTCAAAACGAAATGACTTACCCTGGTCAGATAAAAATAACAGTAATACGCGAAACAAGAGCTGTTAACTACGCAAAATAGTAATTTAGAATTCAGTTTTTTCCATATTTTCTCGGAACTACACCAAATGTAGTTCCGTTTTTTTTGTAAATATTTAAACTATATCTCCTTTTTTGTTACATAACACTATATTTTTGTAACAAAAATATAGTGTTATTTTCAAGCTATACAACTATCTTTAACACTGATTTTTACAAAAAAAAATTAAAACCTTAATAAATGAAAAAACTTTTAGCAGCATTGGCAGTAACAGCAATTGTATCTTGTTCGCCAAACCACCAACCTTGGGAAAAAGGAGCCATTGAAACGGGAGAGTATAGAAACCTATTTTTGGAATATGGTTATTCGCAAAAAGAAATTGACAAAAAACTTGATGAAATTTTCAACGATGTTTTCTATGGACCAAACCGTATTTATTTTCCAGTAGGGGATAGCCTTGGATACATTTCTGACATAAAAAACAATGATGTCCGCACCGAAGGCATGTCGTATGGAATGATGGTAGCCGTTGAACTTGACAAAAAAGATATTTTCGATAGGTTATGGCGATGGGCTAAACTATATATGCAACATCAAGATGGAGAGCGAAAAGGATATTTTGCATGGAGTTGCAAAACCGATGGAACTCGCAACGCAGAAGGTTCTGCATCAGACGGAGAACTCTATTTTATAACATCGCTGATTTTTGCATCAAACCGTTGGGGAAACAATTCTGGAATAAACTATAAAGCCGAAGCACAAAACATACTCAACTGCTCAATGCAAAAAAAAGACACAGCAAACGTTACACCACTAATAAACTCAAAATATAGATTAATAAACTTTACACCCGACAAATTTGGCAATATGTTTACCGACCCATCGTACCACATTCCTGCTTTTTACGAAGTATGGGCAAAATGGGCAGATGATGGACAAAAAGACTTTTGGTTGTCGGCAGCAGATTCTGCCCGCGCTTTTCTCCACAAAGCTACTGACAAAACAACTGGACTTAATCCCGATTTTTGTATGTACGATGGTTCATTATTCAAAGACACAAGATTTAAAGCCGTAAATAATTTTCGCTACGACTCGTGGCGCGTGCCAATGAATATTGCGCTTGATTATGAATGGAGCTGTACCGATGGACAATGGCAACGCAAATACGCCGAAAAAATTCAAAATTTTTTCTATTCACAAGGTATAAAAAATTATGTTGACCAATACAGAATTGACGGTAGTCTTCCTGACACAAGCGAAATTTTGCAAGCAGGAACGTATCCAAAAGCATTAAGACATTCTGTTGGTTTGGTATCAACATTAGCCGCAACATCAATAATGAATGGCAAGCCCCAAAGCAAAGAATTTGCTGACGAATTATGGAATCTTAAACACCAACCTCTTGAAGATGGCTATTTCGATGCTTATTACGACGGATTTTTAAGACTATTTGCATTTATGCACCTTAGCGGAAAATACAGAATAATAGAACCTCAAAACAATTAACAGAAAAAAATACGGCGACAATAACTTTTTGTTGTCGTATTTTATACTTTCATTCCCAAAACCATAATGTCGTCGGTTTGTTTATTATGCCCTTTCCACTGTAAAAATTTTTGCTTTATAAGTTTTTTTTGCTCCTCCATAATATCACACATAGTTTCTTTAAGCAAATTTTTATAACCTGTATTCTGCAACCTTTTATCTTTATTACCGCCAAATTGCGATAATAAACCATCGCTGGCAAGATAAATTTTGTCGTCTTTTTCAAGGGCAAAATCATGAGTAACAAACGGAATTTCTTTTATATAAACACCAATAGGATTTCTAACTGGTTTGATAGTAATTTCCTCATCGCCACGATAACATAAAAACGGAATGTTAGCTCCCGAATACTCAAGAATATTGGTTTGCTTGTTTATAACAAGTAGCGCAGCATCCATACCGTCAAGCATCTTATCGCTGGAATCACCTCGTTGATTCAACGTCTTTTTTACCAATTCACGAATAATATTTAAAATCTTGCCTGCATCCCTAAGACCATAATTTCTAACAACGTCATTAAGTAACGACATGCCAAGCATACTCATAAATGCGCCAGGAACACCATGCCCAGTACAATCGGCAGCCATAACAATAAAATATTTATCATCGTTAAAAAACCAATAAAAATCACCACTTACAACGTCTTTTGGACGATAGAAAATAAAACTATCTGAAAAAAGATCGGAAGAGCACACGTCTGAACTC
>ERZ842401.6385-NODE-6385-length-12589-cov-4.269188_pt1 | contig 12589 bp, 12 predicted proteins | sample MGYA00521270_ERZ842401 | MGnify/ENA primary metagenome ERZ842401 (study PRJEB31892, sample SAMEA3878208) | bioreactor metagenome | biome: Moose rumen | place: Sweden | collected 2011-10 | study: EMG produced TPA metagenomics assembly of the PRJEB12797 data set... | reverse complement strand
CTATAATCATTGGGTTAAAGTAAGTAATGCTAGATATAACAAATTAAAAGAAAATGAAGAAAAATTAAATGATATATTTATTAGTATTTATGGATTATCAGATGAATTAAGTTCAAAAGTTAATGATTCTGAAATAACAATTCACAAGGCTGAAAAAGAAAGAGAAATAAAATCGCTTATTAGTTATGCAGTAGGGTGTATGTTTGGTAGATATTCATTAGATGAGTATGGGCTTGTATTTGCCGGAGGAGATTTCAAAAAAGAAAATTATAAACTATTTAGGGCAGATGAAGATAATATCATTCCAATAACAGATGAAGCATATTTTGGGGATGATATAGTAGAGAGATTTAAGTCTTTTATAAAAGTAGCCTATGGAACAAATACATTTAATGAAAATATGGATTTCATTGCTGAGGCGTTAGGTAAAAAAGGAACAGAAACAAGTGAAGACGCAATAAGAAGATATTTCTTAAATGATTTCTTTAATGAACACGTTAAAACTTATCAAAAAAGACCAATATATTGGCTATTTGATAGTGGAAAGAAAAATGGATTTAAAGCACTTGTTTATATGCATAGATATAATGAAAACTTAATTCCAAAGGTAAGGCTAGACTATTTACATAGAGTTCAAACAACTTATGAAAAATTATTATCTGATATAAATTATAAACTTACAACAGATTTATCAATGACAGATAAGAAAGCAGCACAAAATAGACAAGCAGACTTAAATGCAAAACTTAATGAAATAAAAGAATATGATGAAAAGATAGCACATATTGCTAATCAAAGAATTAGTATTGATTTAGATGATGGAGTAAAAGAAAACTACGAAAAGTTTAAAGATATACTAGCAAAAATTAAATAGGAGGATAGATTATGTTTGATGAAGTATTAGGACTTTTAAACGATACTTTAAAAGGTGCTTTTTCAAGAGATACTGAAAGAAAAAGAACTAGAAAAATAATATTCTGGTATGATTCAAAACAAGAATATCAAGATTTCATAAATGAACTTGAATTAGAAGACACAGAAATTATTAAATATGATAACAATAGTTTCTGGATTAGATACCACATAGAAAAAGAAGAACTTAATAAGAACATTATTATCTATCTTCCATTTGAAAGAAAAAAAGGTATAGATAATGATTTATTAGATTTAGAAACTTCTAATAGTGATTTATTATTTAATCCAGATTCAACAACAATGAGATTAAAGAATTTAGGATTAACAGAGGATTGTAGAAAAATAATAAGTAAATATGCAAAGTTCTTTGGAAATAAGAAAAGAGAAACAGAGTTTAAAAACTTTGATATTGAAGAAAAGAATAATGACAATATAGACTTAATTATTACTGCTATAATGCTTAATATTAAATCTATAAATGAAGATGACATACTAAAAGAAATAATAAAATATTATTTTGAAGATGATAAAAAGTATGAAGAATTATTTAAGTTCGGTAGTGAAGAATTTATACTTGGATTATTCAATGATACATTTGGATCAAGTGTAAGTTCTTACGAAGAACTACCAGAAGTATATAAATCATTAGTATTTACATACTTTGCTACAAGTTTAAAAGATATTAAGAAAGCAAGTAGATATAGTAAATATTTACTAACTAAAAAAACAACTAATGTATATGTATTTATTAACAACTTAATGCGTGATAAAACTACTAAACAATACTTTGAAGAATTATCAAAAGATATTGAGAAAGAGTTTGGAATTGAAGATTTACTAAACTCTATGGAAATAGATGATTATAGTTCAAGCGACGCATTTGAAAGTGTAGATAAATATGTTCTTAAATATTTAGTTGATAAATTATTTAATGGTATTGGGGAATATGAAGTTTATAAGAATTATATAGATATAAGAGAGAATAAGTATTGGTATGAAAAACTAGAAAATGAATATAACTTATTAAAAGTATCAATAGCATTCTTTGAAAAAATAAATGCTATACAAGATTCAATTAAGATAGTTGATATTGATAAATTTGCAAAAGATTATGCAGATAATTTTAGTGAAGTAGATACCCTATACAGAAAAGTATATTTCTATTTTGATAATATAGAAGATAAAGATATATTTATTAACTTAAAGAATAAGATAGAAAATATATATGTAAATGACTTTATGAGTGAATTATCAATTAAATGGAGTGATATGATAGAAAATATGCCTAAATATGATTCTAATCGTATGACACTACAAAAAGATTTCTATAAGAGTTATATTAGACCATTTAATGATAAAAAAGACAGAATAATAGTTATTATATCTGACGCATTTAGATATGAATGTGCAAAAGAACTTAATAATAGATTAAAGACATTTGCAAGTAAGTCAGATATAGGTTATATGCAAGGACTTGTCCCATCATATACAAAGTTAGGTATGGCTTCATTACTACCTAATAAAGAACTATCAAGAGTAAAAGATAGTGATGATATTTTAGTTGATGGACAAGTATCAAGTTCAGTCAAAGATAGAGAATTATTATTGCAAAAAGAAAATCCAGATTCTATTGCAGTAAAATATGATGACTTATACGAAATGACAAAACTTGAATGGAAAAAGTTATTCTCTGGTAAGAAAGTTGTATATATTTATCACGATACAGTAGATAATGCAGGAGAACATAATGAAAATACAATATTTACTGCTTGTGATAAAGCAATAAATGAACTAGAAAAATTAGTAAGAGATTTGCATACAACATTTAGTGGAATAAATGCTTTCATAACTGCCGACCACGGATTCTTCTATAAAAGAGGAAAAGTTGAGAGTTATGAGAAAACAAGTAAAACAACTAATGCTACAAAGCAAAAAACAAGATATTCTTATTCAGACAGTATTTCAGATGAAGAAGGTATTTTATCAGTAAATCTTGATTATGTTTTTGGAGAAAATAGTGGATATGTAAATATTCCAAAAGGAAATATTATATTTGCTAGACAAGGTACAGGAGTAAATTATGTTCACGGTGGAATACTTCCACAAGAAATAATAGTTCCTGTAATAGACTTTAAATCAACAAGAACAAGTGATGACAGTAAAAAGGTAGGAATTACTTATAGTGGACTTTCTACAAAGATTACTAATGCAATTACTTATTTAGAGTTCTTACAAGATAATAATATTGATGAAAATAATAAACCTTGTAGATATTTATTACACTTTGAAGATGAAGATGGTAATAGAATATCAGACGAGTGTACTATAATTGCAAATTATGAAAATACAGAAGTCAAAGATAGATTTTTCAGAGAAAAGTTTGTATTTAAGAATATGCAATATGATAAAAATAAACCTTATTTCTTAACAATTATTGATGAAGAAACAGGAATAGTAAAGGATAAAATTAAATTCTACATTGATATAGCAATAGTAAATAATTTTGATTTTTAGGAGGTGCAGTAATGGAAGAACTTAATGAAAAGTTAAATCAATACTTTGCAGGAAAAGTAGTAAGAAAAGACTTAACTAAAAAAATTAAAGAGGGTGCAAATGTACCTGTATATGTTCTTGAATACTTATTAGGTATGTACTGTGCTACTAATGATGAAAGTGCTATTGAAGATGGAGTATCAACAGTAAAGAAGATACTTGCAGATAATTTTGTTAGACCAGATGAAGCAGAAAAAATTAAATCAAAGATTAAGGAAAAAGGAATATATACAATTATAGATAAAGTCACAGTTAGACTTAATGAAAAACTTGATATATATCAAGCCGAGTTTTCTAATTTAGGAATTAAAGACGCTTTAATTAGTGATGAAATTGTAAAACAATATGAAAAACTACTTGTAGGTGGTATATGGTGTATTATCAAAGTGAGTTATAACTTTGAAGACCAAGGAAAGTTAAGAATACCATTTCAAGTTGCTTCCCTTGATCCGATACAACTTCCTAATATGGATATGACACAAATATTTGAGGGAAGAAAGCATTTCACAAAAGATGAGTGGATAGATATATTAGTTCGTTCAATGGGAATAGAGCCTACAAGACTTACAGAAGAACAAAAATGGCACTTTATTGAAAGAGCAGTACCACTTGTTGAAAACAACTATAATTTATGTGAATTAGGTCCAAGAGGGACAGGTAAATCACATATCTATAAAGAAATATCTCCAAATAGTATATTAGTATCTGGTGGACAAACAACAGTTGCTAACTTATTCTATAATATGGGGCAAAAGAAAATAGGACTTGTAGGTATGTGGGACTGTGTCGCTTTTGACGAAGTAGCAGGAATAACATTTAAAGATAAAGATGGAATCCAAATAATGAAAGATTATATGGCTTCTGGGTCTTTTGCAAGAGGTAAAGAAGAAAAGAATGCTAATGCTTCTATGGTATTTGTAGGAAATATAAATCAAAGTGTAGAGGTATTATTAAAAACATCACATTTATTTGAGCCATTCCCAAAAGAAATGGCAAACGATTCTGCTTTCTTTGATAGAATGCACTTCTATTTGCCGGGTTGGGAAATACCTAAAATGCGACCAGAGTTAATTACTGATGAATATGGATTTATAACAGATTATTTATCAGAGTATTTTAGAGAAATGAGAAAAAGAACATTCTCCGATTCATTAGATAAATATTTTAAATTAGGTAATAACTTAAATCAAAGAGATGTTATTGCAGTAAGAAAGACAGTATCTGGTTTAGTTAAGTTAATATATCCTAATGGAGAATTTACAAAAGAAGAATTAGAAGAAATACTTGCTTATGCGTTAGTTGGTAGAAGACGTGTAAAAGAGCAATTAAAGAAAATTGGTGGTATGGAGTTCTATGATGTTCACTTCTCATATATAGATTTAGATACAATAGAAGAAAAGTTTATATCAGTTCCAGAAAGTGGTGGAGGAAAACTTATACCAGAGGGAATGCTTAAAGCAGGACATACTTATTTTATAGGTAGAGGAAATTCTGGTATGATAGGTACTTATAAAATTGAAGTTGAATCTCCAAATGGACACGGAAAGTTTGCAATTTCTGGTGTTGGAACAGATAGAGAATCCAAAGAAGCATTGAATACTGCATACAACTATTTCAAAGCAAATAAAAAGAATATAAGTGCAAGTATTCAAACAGATGGGGTAGATTATTTATTACATATAGAAGATTTACAAGGTGTAGGTGCTTCAAAAGATATTTCACTTGCTTCTTATGTAGCAATGTGTAGTAGTGCTTTAAAGAAACCTATGCAAGGTAGTTTAGTAATATTAGGAAGTATGAGTATCGGAGGAACAATAGGCAAAGTTGAGGAATTAGCAAACACATTACAAGTATGTTTTGATTCTGGTGCAAAGAAAATATTACTTCCAATGTCATCTGCAAGTGATATATCACAAGTTCCAAGTGATTTATTTTCAAAGTTTAATATATCATTCTACAATGATCCAGAAGACGCAGTATATAAAGCGTTAGGAATTGAATAAAACTAATTTATTTATAATTAAACAGTTAGTATAGCATTATACTGACTGTTTTTTTATGTTTATGTCCAAAATGTCAATTTTTTTGCTTGAAATGTAAAAATATGATAATTATTATGGAATTTTTTTGCAAAAATATACAAAATATGCAGTGTAGGACACAGTTCGACAAATTTCGCAAGAAAAAAATTGTAGAATTATGACAGTAGCAATGCCAAGGGCTATGTGATATATGAAAAGGGGTAGTAGTTTGTAGTAAATAATAAAAGGATAAAAAATAGAAAAGGGAGTATGCAGTATATATTCTATTTTTTTAGTAGTATGTAGTGCATATTCACATAAGAGGTAAGCAAAAGATAAAGTTTCGTTGCTTATAGTTCTTAATCTAAAAGGCATTGACTTGATAGGAGGTCTTATGCCTTTTATGAGAGTTGATATATTTAAACTTATTTTATATAAATTATATAGTGAACAATTAGACATAAAGGACTTAATGAGCCTTTGTGCCTTTTCATTTGCCGATTATGGTCTTTATTATTTAAGGGCTATAATCGGCTTTTTTTTGTACCTTTTAATTGGAAAATTATGTAAGTGCAGAAGCCCACCTTTTATCAATTTGTTTTAAAAAAATTCAAATTGATAGGAGGAAAGAAAAATGGCAGAACGCCCAAAAAGAAGAAAATATAAGGATAATCCTTATACTTTAAAATATGTAGAAGAAAAAAACATTTATGTAGTTAGTTTTAAAGATGTGAAAGGACATTTACAGGAAGTAGAAGTAAATAAAGAAATATATACAGCATTTGATTTGTTTGAATTAGAAGATGTTAAAGAATTGAATGAATATGATAGACATATAGAACATTCAGAAATATTTGAAAATAATCTTGAAGTAAGAGCAAAGGATAAGCCAATTAGTCTTGAAGAAATAATTGAAAAAAAATTATTAAATGAAGATTTAAAAAAGGCTATTGATTCTCTGTCAGATGTTCAGAAAAGAAGAATTAAAATGTATTATTTTGAAGATAAAACATTAAGAGAAATAGCAGAAATTGAACATTGTAAAATAATGTCTGTTAAAGATAGCATTGATATTGGAATTAAAAAAATTAAAAAAATTTTAAATTATGACCTTAAAAATTAGGTTTGAGTGAGGAAACAGGTGAGAGGGAGTTAATCCTTCTTAACCTGTTCCTTTCATTTTATACTTCTCCATCATATTGGAGTTAGTGATTAGAGCAGGAGCGTTCTTTGACAATTTGATATACATTTCATCAAATACGTTCCTATTAGGAATAGCACATTAGCAAGTACGCTTGTCGGTAAAATGCTTGGCTATAAAATTAGGTAGCACCTAATCTGCGAAGACGACTAATAGTATTAAAGATACTCCTGCCTAGCCACAGACTCACGCAATGGGGGCAGCCCGGAGAGAACCTCGGGGAGGTGGAATTCCTGTGAGATTATTTCGCAAATAATCGTTTGATGACTTCCCGTGAGTTGAGGGGTTTCGAGGAGAAATATCAACTTAACAAAGAAACTAAAAATAATGAAATAAAAATAAGCAAAGCCAGAGTTTTACTTTGGCTTTTTATACATTTAAGGAGGAATATGTATATGAAAAGAAAAAGTTATAGAGTTAAAGTTAAATTGATATTTGAAACTACTATGGATCATTCGCAAACAAGTATGAAGAAAGCACAAGAAGATGTTAATAGAGTATTAACAGATTATTTAAAGAATAGAAAACTAAATATTTTAAATTTATTTGAAGATAAACCACCACATATTATATATAAAGTTGAAAAAAAATCTGATGAGAGAAATTAAAAAGGGAGATATTTATTATGCTAGATTAAATCCTATTATAGGAAGTGAGCAAAATGGAACTAGACCTGTGGTGGTAGTTCAAAATAATTTAGCAAATAAATCAAGTCCGGTAGTTTTAATTGCTCCGATAACAAGTAAAGTCAATTCTAAACCAAGATTAAAAACACACGTTTTTATAAAAGAAAATGGAAAGATTATACACGATTCAATAATTTTATTAGAACAAATTAGAGTATTAGATAAATCAAGATTAAGTTCTTATTTATGCACTTTAAATGAATATCAATTAGGCAAAGTTGATGAGGCTATTATTGCTTCATTTGATATTGATATTTTAGGTTATTTAGATAGATGTATAAATGGAGAAAATGATAATGCAAGAAAATAATTATATTGTTGGTATTACTGCTAATAACTCTACAATGAATATTAGAGTTAAAGCATTGAATAAAAAGAAAGCCAAAGAAATGGTACAAGATGTTTTAATAAGGTGTAATCTGTTTGGATTCAATTCATTAAAAGAGTTTAAATTGACTTGTTTAAAAGTAAATGAAAGGAATACCTAATATGAATAATATAGATATTAAGATATTAGAAGATAAATTGAAAAAATGTAAGTGTGTGAGTGTTGAAGATGTAAATATAGACGAAGTAGAAGATATTTCAAATATAAATATAGATACAAATAAATCAAGTAGGGAAAGAATACTTGATTTTTTAATTGCTCATAAAAACCCATATTTATTCAAATTCAAAAATAGTTTAATAAAAATAGAGTTTTCTAATAGCAATATATATGCAGATAACTGCGTCACAAATGTATTTAAAGACATTTATAAGTAATCTCAAAAGTCAAAGGTGCGATTTACAAATTCGTACAGTGGGAAAAAAACAATATTCAGTCTAAAATGAGTTCGTAATTTGAAAGGAGAGATTTACTATGATGGGAAGAAGAAGTAAATATCAAAATGTAAATGTAGAAAAAAGAAATACTTGGAAAGTTGCTGTGTATGTTCGTATTTCATCAGAAGATGGAGATGATAAAGAGGAAAGTTATAGCATTAGTAATCAAAGAGAAATGCTTAATCTTTATTTGATGAAAGAAGAAGATATAGAAATATATGACTATTATGTTGATGATGGTTATACAGGTACTGATTTTGATAGACCGGGTTTTCAAAAAATGATTAAAGATATAAAAGAACATAAGGTTAATGCAATAATTGTAAAAGACTTATCAAGACTTGGTAGAAATTATATTGAAGTTGGTAATTATTTGGAATATATATTTCCTGTGTATAACATTAGAATAATATCTGTAAATGATAATATTGATAGTTATAAAAAACCTAATTCTTTAAATTGTGCAGTAGTTCCTTTTAAGAACTTACTAAATGACGAGTATTGTAGAGATATTTCAAACAAAATTAAATATGTAATATATTCAAAGAAAAGAAATGGAGAATATATAAGTGGACGTGCTCCTTATGGATATATAAGAAATCCAGAAAATAAGTATCAACTTATTGTAGATAAAGAATCTGCTGATGTTGTTAAATTGATTTATGAATTAGCACTAGAAAACAAAGGTAAAACAAGCATAACTAACGAACTGAATAAAAGAAATATATTAAGTCCAAGTGAGTATAAGAAAAGGTTATTTGATAAAGAGTGTACTGATGAAGTTAAATATCATTGGACAAGAAATCACGTTGATAGAATCTTAAAAAATCAGATGTATTGTGGAGATTTGATTCAATGTAAATACAAAGTAATTAGTTATAAAGACCATAGATTAGTTGAAAGACCAAAAGATGAGTGGATTATTGTTCCAAATACCCACGAGGCTATTATTGATAGAGATACCTTTAATAAAGTTCAAAATTTAATTGAAAATAGAAAAACAAATAAAGCAAACACTAATGAGTTATCTTTATTCGCCAAATATATAAAATGTGCAGACTGTAAAAGAGGAATGACTAAAAAAGGTGGATATGTTAGAAAAAAAGATAATAGAGTTTGTGAGTTCTTATATTGTAATACACACGCTAAACAAGGTGCTAATCTATGTACACCACATAGTATAAGAAGTGATAAATTAGAAGATATGCTATTAGAGGCTATTAAAGTTCAAATTGATTTAGTTATTGATATGGAAAAAACTATTGATGAAATCAAAAAAAGTAAAAAGAAAAAAATCAATGAGAGCAAATTATATAAAGAAAGAAAAGAACTTGTATGTAAATTAGAAAAAAATAGAGTTCTTAAAAGAACTGCTTATGAAGATATGAAAATAAATAACATTTCTAAAAACGAATATTTTGAATTAGTTGAGAAATATGAAAAAGATATTGAAAGAATAAATCGCAGAATAAATGAAATAGATTCTTTAATGGAAGAAACTTCTGATGATAATATCACAGATACTAAATGGATAGAAAATTTAAAACAATTTCATAACATAAAAAAATTAACAAGAAAGATATTAAATAATTTTATTAAAGTTGTTTATATACACGAGGGTGGACATATAACAATAGTTTATAAATATGAGGATGAATTTAATAGAATATTGGAATATATAAAAAATAATAAGAAAGAGGTGGAATAATGGCAGGAAGAAAAAGTAAGTATGATTCTTTAAATAATATACTTCATAATCATTGGAAAGTTGCTATATATATTCGCTTATCTGTTGAAGATGGAGATGATAAAGAGGAAAGTTATAGCATTAGTAATCAAAGAAAGTTAATAAGTATGTTTCTTAATAGTGAGCCAGATTTAGCATTATATGATTATTATATTGATGATGGTTATACAGGTACTAATTTTAATAGACCTAGTTTTATGAGAATGCTTGAAGATATAAAAACAAATAAAGTAAATGTAGTTCTAGTAAAAGATTTATCAAGACTTGGTAGAAATTATATTGAAGTTGGTAATTATTTAGAACATATATTTCCATCTTATAATGTTAGATTCATTGCAATAAATGATAATATTGATAGTTATAAAGAACCTAACTCTGTTAATAATATTATAGTTCCATTTAAAAATCTAATGAATGATGAATATTGTAGAGATATTTCTAATAAAGTTAAATCAGTATTTGAAGCAAAAAAGAGAAATGGAGAATATATGGGTGGTATAGCACCTTATGGATATATAAGAGATCCAAAAGATAAACATCATTTGATTGTAGATGATGAGGCTGCTAATGTTGTTAAAGAAATATTTAAGTTAGCATTAGATGGAAAAGGAAGAATGTTAATCACTAAAACATTAAATGAAAGAGGAATATACTCTCCATTTGAATATAAAAGAAAAGTATTAAAAATAAATTGTGGTAATAGATGGGATACAGATGATTTAAAACCTTGGAACGGAGGAATGGTTGCAACAATTTTAAAAAATCAGATGTATTGTGGAGATATGGTACAAGGTAAAGAAAGAAGAATAAGTTATAAAATTCATAAACAAATTAAAGTACCAAAAGATGAATGGATTATTGTTCCAAATACCCACGAGGCTATTATTGATAGAGATACCTTTAATAAAGTTCAAGATATAATCTTTTCAAGAGATACAAAAGTGACAAACAAAGGAGAATTATCAATGTTTGCAGGACACTTAAAATGTGCAGACTGCAAAAGAAGTATGACTAGGAGCGTATCAAGGAGTAAATCTTACGAGGCGAGAACAGGAAACAAGCGATATAGGTATTATTGTTCTACTTATAGTAAGCAATCAAGTAAACTCTGTACTAAACACGCAATAGGTGACGCTAAATTACAAGAACTTATTTTAGAATCTTTAAAAGTTCAAATTGATTTAGTTATTGATATAGAAAAAACTATTAAAGAAATATCTGATATAAAAAATAGTAATTATGATAGAGATATAATAGAGAAAAACATTAAAAAAGTTGAATGTGAAATAGAAAAAAATAAAAATTTAAAAAAGAGTATTTACGAAGATTGGAAGTTAGGAGTAATATCAAAAGAAGATTATATGGACTATTCAAAAGATTATGATGAAAGCATACAAAAACAAATCGTTAATCTAAACTTCTTGAAAGAAAAATTATCTTTAATAAAACAAAACGAAGATTCCGATAAAAAATGGATACAAGAATTTACAAAGAGAAGAAATATTACAAAACTAACAAAGGATGTTATAGATGATTTAATAAACATTATTTATATACACGAAAATGAACATATAACAATAGTTTATAAATATCAAGATGAGTTCAATGAGGCATTAGAATATATTAAAGAAAAACAAAAAATATCATAATAAATTTTAGGGAAGTTATACAAACTTCTCTAATTTTATAGTATAATACTTATAATGGTTGTTATTAAAAATTAGACTTCCAAAAAGTGTAGTCTGGTGGGGAACATATGCTCCTGAAGTGGAAACAGCTATAAAAGATTTAGACTTTACTGGTAAGACTGTTAGAGTTATAAGTACTCATGAGGGATCTGGGCTAGGTAGTATGGTCTCAGATATCAAGAAAGTTTGTCATGGTGCGAATGTTTTAGATGATGCACTTGCGATTAGAGGTTCTTCTGCTAAAGATTCAAAATCCAGAATAGAAGAATGGGTATAATGGAAGAAGTAAAACAAGTATATATTGATTTATGTGAAGCTAGTATGAAGAAGGATATTAGTAAGCTTAATGAGATACTTAGTGATGATTATATTCTTGTTCATATGACTGGTATGAGACAAAGTAAGAGTGAATATATTAATTCAGTTGAGAGTGGTGAATTAAAATATTTTGATTTAGTTCATGAAGATATAGATGTTTCAATTGATGGTGATACAGCAGTAGTAATAGGGAAGACTAATACTTTAGCATCTCCTTTTGGAATGACTAAATCTTGGTGGAGGCTTAAACAAGAATTAATAATAAAAAAGATAGATGGTAAGTGGAAGGCTGTAAAGTCAATTGCTTCTACTTATTAAAAAAAACTTACATTAATTAAAAAATTGTGATATAGTTTTATTTGTTTGAGAAAAATACTAAGTCATAATAATCAATGAGTAGCATAATATGCGTAAGTCCAATTGTTGAGGGCTTACGTATTTTTGTGCTCAAAAGGAGGTTATTATGAAAGAGTTAGATTTAGGTAGTGAAAGAATTGGTAAACTAATTAGAAAGTTTGCAATACCATGTGTTATTAGTATGATAGTGGCAGCTTTATATAATATAGTTGATCAGATATTTATTGGTTGGAGTTATGCTGGGGCCTTTGGTAATGCAGCTACTAATATTGTTTATC
>ERZ842401.6384-NODE-6384-length-12592-cov-5.108957_pt1 | contig 12592 bp, 10 predicted proteins | sample MGYA00521270_ERZ842401 | MGnify/ENA primary metagenome ERZ842401 (study PRJEB31892, sample SAMEA3878208) | bioreactor metagenome | biome: Moose rumen | place: Sweden | collected 2011-10 | study: EMG produced TPA metagenomics assembly of the PRJEB12797 data set... | reverse complement strand
GGTCTTTTCCCATAGGGCCGACATCGAAGCCGAACTGGCTGAAGTCAATCGAAAGCTAGCTGAGCGTACTGATTATCAATCAGCAGAATACACTGCATTGATTGAACGCCTGAATCAGCTTAATGACACTTTTTCGCTGATGGGCTCCGAACCGCCCCAGGCCCGGGCTGAACGGACGCTTCTCGGCCTTGGATTCAAAAAGACAGATTTTTCCCGGCATACTGAAGAATTCAGCCAGGGATGGAACATGCGCATCGAACTGGCCAAGATCCTGCTCTCCGACCCCGACCTGCTCCTGCTTGACGAACCGACCAACCACCTGGACATAGAGTCCATAAGGTGGCTGGAGGGATATCTGAAGGCGGGAAGCTGTGCTGTCATGCTTGTGTCACATGACAGGCGGTTTCTGGACAATGTCACGAAAAGAACGTTGGAAATCAGCCTGGGGCATATTTATGACTATAAGGTCCCATATACGGAATATACTAAGCTGCGGGCAGAGAGGATGGCCCAGGTGGAAGCCGCCTTTGCCAATCAGCAGCGCATGATAGAAAAAACCGAAGACTTCATCCGCAGGTTCCGTTACAAGCCCACCAAGTCCAATCAGGTCCAGTCCAGGATAAAGGCTCTCGAAAAACTCGATCGCATTGAGATTGAAAAAGAAGACAGCAGGAGCCTTACTGTCAAATTTCCGCCAGCACCGCGCAGCGGAGACGTCGTATATAAGGCTGAGGGGCTGACTGTAGGCTATGGAGGGGCACCCGCCGTATTTTCCGGCGCGGACATTGAAGTCAAGAGAGGGGAGAAGGTCGCGTTTGTGGGCAGGAACGGCGAAGGTAAATCCACCATGGTCAAGGTAATTACAGGTGCTCTGGCTCCATATAGTGGGAATTCGAAGACGGGGCATAACGTGATTCCGGGCTATTATGCTCAGAATCAGGAAGATATTCTCGACCGCGGCAAAACCGTATTCGAGACGCTTGATTATCTGGCCGTAGGGGATGTGAGGACAAAGTTGCGCGAGATTCTCGGACAATTCCTTTTCGGTGACGATGACATAGACAAGAAGGTGTCCGTCCTGAGCGGTGGCGAAAGGGCCCGCCTCGGTATGGCCTGCCTGCTGCTGAAACCGGTCAACCTGCTTCTTCTGGACGAACCGACCAACCACATGGATATCCGCTCCAAGGACGTGCTCAAGAGCGCATTGCAGGCTTATGACGGAACGCTTGTCGTAGTGTCACACGACCGCGACTTCCTCAGCGGTCTTGTCGACAAGATATATGAGTTCCGTGACGGAAAGGTGAAAGAATACCTCGGAGGAATTGATTATTTTCTTCAGGCAAGGAACCTGGAGGATATGAAAGATATAGAGTTGACTGAAAAGAAAGGCCGTCCGGAAATTAAGCCTGACGCCATCAAGTCCAACCCCCGGGGCCGCAGTCAGGGAAAAAGCCGGATGGACCGGCTGGAGGATGAGATTGCCTCTCTGGAACATGATCTTATGGAAATAGAGAATTCTCTTGGAGACAGCCAGGATCCCGCCAGATTGCAGGAGCTTTCAGTCAAATACAAAGAATGCAAGGATTTGATTGATGCAAAAACAAATGAATGGTTATCTTTAGGATTATGAAATTTGATACCATGGGATTTAAATCTTTCTTTACCATTTTGTGCGCCAGTGTCGCCTTCGCATGCGGCGCCATGGCCCAGACTGTTTCCAACTCCTTACAGATGAATGCATTCGATGCAATTGAAGCTGCCGATGAATTCGAGATTACCCTCAGCAGGGCCCCGGAGTATTCCGTTTCCTGGACCATCGATTCTCCCATTTCCGAACTGGTTGAGATCTATGTGCGGGGGAGAGTCCTGAAGATAGACTTCAACCGCAAGGGCATGTCTTCCGAGTTGAAGAAGACCTATAAGGGAAGGAACGCGAGGAAACCTGTACTCAAAGTCGAAGTGTATGCTCCGGAGATATCGTCGGTTTCCCTGGCCGGAAAGGCTGTAATGACAGTTTCCGACCATGAGTTTGAAGCAGGAAGGTTCCAGGTATCACTTGCAGGAAATGCCAGGCTCTCAGGGCTTTCTGTATCATCCGAAACATTCGAGTGTTCCGTTGTCAAGGGCACTGCACTTTCGGCTTCGGTAAACAGTACGGATATCGCGGTCAAAACGGCCAATTCGGCAGCCGTTTCCCTGAAAGGCCGTGCCTCGCGTCTCGATCTTCAAAGCACAGGATCTTCTGCCATAAACCTGTCAGGAGCATATAAATCCATCACGCTCAAGACTTCCGGTAGTTCATCCGTCAAAATCGACGGACGTACGGAGGATTTGCTCATCGACAGCGCCAATTCTTCCGTAATTGAAGCTTCATCGCTGAAAACAGCATCCTGCCAGGTCATCATGGCAAACTCTTCATCAGCCCTCGTGGCTCCGGAGCGCCTTCTCAAGATCACCATGAAGGGTGGCAAACTTTCTTTCAGCGGCAATCCCAGGATTGAAATAACCGATATCCAGTCGGCTTCGGTCCATAAACTTTAGACGGGAATGATAATACTTGACTCTCATTGCGATACGCCGCTCCAACTGGCCCGCGGTCGCAATATATCCATTGAAGAGCCTTTTGCCGGCGTTGATATTCCGAAGCTCCGTCGCGGTGGTGTAAGCGCCTCATTTTTTGCCGCTTATACGAATCCATCCCTCAGTGAGACGGAGGCATTCGCCTGGGCAGACAAACTCATAGACCTCACCCAGGCCCAGATCAAGGCCCATCCCGAAGACCTGGCCGCCGCCACTTCTGCCGGGGATATCAGGAAGAATTGGGACAACAATCTGATTTCCATTCTGATAAGTCTTGAGAATGGTTCTCCCATAGGGAAAGATATCCGCAAATTGCATCATTTCCATGAAAGAGGGGCGCGTATCATAACACTTTGCCACAACGGAGACAACGCCATCTGTGATTCTGCGGCAGGAAACGCCACCCATGGCGGCCTGAGCGAATTCGGCAGGGAAGTGGTGTCCGAAATGAACAGTCTGGGCATAATCGTGGACATGGCCCATGCTTCCGACAAAACATTCTACGACTGCATCGAAGCCTCACGGAAACCTATCGTTTCCACACATTCCTCCTGCAGGGCACTTGCTGGCCATCGCAGGAACATGACGGACGACATGATAAGAGTCATGGCGGAAAGGGGAGGCGTCATACAGATAAACTTCTATCCCTTCTTCATAGATGATTCATTCAATGATGTTTACGAAGCATCCGGACTGGAAGCGTCTGAATATCTCGAATCCGAATTCGCCGCCGATCCCGGTAATGAAGAAAAAAGAAGCAGATGGATGGAAGTCCTGGGCAAGATGTTCGCTCTGCCAAGCCCATCCTATACCGTCGTGGCCGACCACATAATGCATGCAGTCAATGTCGGAGGCATAGAGGCTGTCGGCATAGGCACAGACTTTGACGGCATAAACATGGCGCCGGCAGGCCTTGAAGACATCTCCAAACTGGGCGTCCTCTTCGATGAGCTTTCCAGGCGCGGCCTCACCGACGATCAGGTGGCCAAGATCGCAGGTGAAAACTTCCTCAGGGTGATGGATGACAACGGATGTTAGTACATCTTGCCTCCTGTAAGCTGCTGAAGAAGGAAATAGATTGCCGAAGATGCGAACCTGCGGATATTCTGCAGGCGGTTTGACCTGTATGAGAACATCCTCGTGGAAACCTTTCCGTCAACATAGGCGCCGACCCATACCGTCCCTTCCGGATACCGGTCGTTTCCACCGCCGGGGCCTGCGAATCCGGTTGTAGCAAGCGCACAGTCCGACTTCAGGGCCCTGTGTACGCCGACTGCCATCGCCGCAGCCGTTTCTGCGCTTACAACGCCGTGATGTTCAATTATTTCCGGAGCGACACCGAGCAGAGACTCCTTGACAGGCACCGCATAGGACGTGACGGAACCGAGATAATATGCCGATGAACCCGGGACAGATGTGACTAGATGTGATATTTCTCCTCCGGTACAGGATTCGGCGACTGCGAGGGTGAGGCCTTTCTCCTTCAGGACTTCGCCCAGGCGATTCTCCAGTGTATCTTCCCTGAATGCGTAGATGTATTCACCGATGAGCCCTTTCAGTCCGGATGCGGCTGCTTCCAATTTGGCGTCTGCATCCGCATCACCATATACTGAAAGCCTGAGTTTCACCCCGGTCAGCACATTCGGCAGATAGGCAAGATGGATACCGTCTGCTGCAAGTGAATCTTCCCAGGCGGATATCCTGTCAGCCAGAGCGGATTCCGGGAGCCCGTAAGTCATTATATTCAAATGCGTTATAGGAGAAGACCCGAAATGTTCGTGGATATCCCGGCAGACATCAGCCAGGGCCGCCTCCGTTTCGAAGGGGACCCCGGGCATATTATACATGACATGTCCCTGCGGAGTCCTGGTCACAAGTATGGGAGCTGTCCCGAGGCGGTTGACTATGACTTCACAGCGGTCCGGCACATCGGCCTGCGCACGGTTCACATCAAGGACCTCCAGGCCTCTTGAATGCAGCAGGCGGCGGATGACTTCCATCTGGTCGGCATGGGACACATAACCCTTGCTCCCGGAAATATCGGCGATGACAGCCTTGGTGATATCATCCCTGGTGGGTCCCAGACCACCTGTCGTTACAACTATATCACTGTTATCCAATTCTTTAAGCAATGTGCTCCTGATTTCATCCGCATTGTCTCCGATTGCGGTTATTCTTCTCAGGACAATACCTTCCTCACCAAGCCGCCGTGCGATCATCGAGGAATTGGTATCAGTTATCTGGCCGATGAGTATCTCGTCCCCGATAACGACTATCGATGCTTTCAGATTCATTTCTTCAGTTCTTCAACAATGGATTTCACTATCCCGGGACCGTTATATATGAAACCGGTATAGATTTCGACCAGGCTTGCGCCGGCATTCATCGCATGTTTTGCATCCGAAGGGGTCATGATTCCCCCGGAAGCAACGATGGGGAAGCGCCCGGAAGTAAGTTCACTTACATGTTTTATGAGGGAAATCGTCTTCTCGGTAAGCGGGGCCCCTGAAAGGCCGCCCTGCCCGACAGAAGACGTATCGGATTTCATGCCGTCGCGGCTGCGCGTTGTGTTGCCTATTATGATGCCGTCAACTCCGGCCAGCCTGCAGTAATTTACGATTTCGTCCAGCTGCGAAATGGGAATATCGGGAGAAATCTTAACCAACAGCGGTTTATATAGCTCCATCGAAAGTCTCGCTTCAATCAGGGCGTCCACTATCTCCGACAGAAAGGAGATATCCTGGAGATTTGAAAGGCCTTCAACGTTGGGGCAGGAGACATTCAGTGTGAACATGTCCACGAAGTCATAAAGCATGGTGAAAGACGTCAGATAGTCCCTGGTTATCTGGTCTCCCTCTGAATTGCTGTTCTTGGATATATTGCCGCACAGGATGCCGCCTGGGCGGTAAGCCTTGAGATTCTCTATGGCTTTGCGCACGCCTGCATTATTTATTCCCATGCGGTTTATGATGGCCTTGTCGGCGGGAAAACGGAAAATACGCGGACGGGGATTGCCCGGCTGGGCCTGTGGTGTAAGGGAACCCACTTCTATGAATCCGAATCCGAACTCAAACAAGGCATTGTAGCAGACGGCATTTTTGTCGAAGCCGCCGGCAAGCCCCACCGGATTGGGAAAAGTAAGGCCGAAAAGCTCGGTTGGAAGCGAAGGCGTCCTGCGTTTATATATAAGGCCGATGAGAGCCTTCAGAACCGAGTTTCGGCTGACTGATGAAAAGACCTTGACCGCCAGAACGTGTATCGTTTCCGGGGAGAAAAGGAATAATATCGGGCGAAATATCCTGTACATATTGCAAATGTACTACAATTCGCCGTATGTACCGTCATCGTAGAGTGCAATAACTTTCAGAATACGCCTTTCCGAAGCCTGAGAAACCGTTTTCGGAGCAGGGGACGGAACGTTCTGAGAGTCAAATACCGTGTCTTTGTACTCATCATCGGAGTCCTGCCGGTTTTCCTTTTTTTTCTGCACGACGGCGGTATCAGGCTCCGGATCCGGGGCACTCTCCGGTGCCGTTTCCTGTGGCAGGGTCGCTGCGGTATCCTTATACATCTTCCCTGAGCCGGCAAGCAGCCACTCGAGATTCAGAGTGGGGAAGTAATGGGGGAGTTTGCTGATGAACTCATATCCGGGCTTGTTTCGCCCGGATATAATATGGGATATGTTCGCCTTGGTCACACCGAGTATATCCGCAAGCCGGGATTGCGTGATTCCTTCCGCTGCAAGGAAATGTGAAAGTCGGTCTCCGGGAGTCTCCATGACAAGTGAATATTACTTTTAACAAATGTAAGAATAATTTACGTGAATGTCAATATGCGGTTTCCCGGAAGTAATTGGAAAAGGCGGCAAATCCGGGGCGCCTTTACATATATCAATAGTATATGTAAAATTATCTAATTACTATGATTATCAGCGCCTTTTAATATTGAAACAGTTTATTTTTACGGTCAAGTGAACCCCAATTTCCTTAGTTTACAGAATTTGTCTAAATAATAAGACAAGACAAACATCATAAATTACTGATTTTCAACTAATATGCAAACAATGCACTAATACATTAAATCCGCTTATTTAACATTTGTTTTATAAAGTTGTAAATTGAGCAATCCGGTAATAAAAGTTTAGTAAACTCGAAATGAATAACCGGATTTTATGCATTCCGTAAATCGTACTATCTTTGTGTAGCGATTAAGAAGTTATCATGATATACGGAATACCGGACATTAATACATCCGACTACACATACGATCTCCCTGCGGAGCGCATTGCAAAATTTCCGCTTGAGCAGCGGGATGCGTCAAAATTATTGCTCTACGACAAAGGACGGATTGACATCACTGCCTTCAGGCATATACCGGAATTGATACCTGACGGTTCCATGATGGTATTCAACAATACGAAAGTCATTCCTGCAAGGATGTATTTCAGACGCTCCAGCGGAGCGGCCATCGAACTTTTCTGTCTTTCCCCGGTGGAGCCTGCAGACTACCAGCAAGCCTTTTCCGTATATGGAAAGTCGGTCTGGAAATGTATCGCGGGTAATGCCAAGCGCTGGAAGCAAGGCCAGGAACTCCTATTCGCGGCGGTTCCCGACGGTATTGACGCCCACCTCGGTGCACGGCTTCTGAGAAGGGACGGAGCAGCCTTTATCGTTGAATTCAGCTGGACAGGCGAACTGACTTTCTCTCAGATACTTGAATTATTTGGTTCCGTACCTATCCCTCCATATCTTGAGCGAAAGACAGAAGCTATAGACAAAGTACGGTACCAGACAGTATATGCCGATATAGATGGCTCTGTTGCAGCGCCGACAGCCGGTCTGCACTTTACAGACAGTGTCCTGGATGCAATACGCAAGCGCGGCATAGACATGGAAAATGTTTGCCTGCATGTCGGTGCCGGTACGTTTCTCCCTGTCAAAGATGGAGACGTAACCCATCACCGGATGCACAGGGAGCCGTTTTCCATATCCCTTGAACTCATTGAGAAACTCGCCTCCAAGGAAGGGAAACTTGTCGCCGTCGGCACTACGTCGGTCCGCACGCTTGAATCCCTCTATTACATAGGCGTGTCCTGCATAGAGACGGGCCGTCCAGCCGACGTAGAACAGTGGGCGCCATATATCCGCCCATACGGATATTCCTACAGCGAGGCTCTCGAAGCCATTGCCGTTTATTTGCGGAAGGAGGGTCTCGACCGCCTGGTAGCCGGGACCGAAATAATCATCGTCCCCGGTTTCGAATTCCGCGCCGTCGATGTGATGGTTACAAATTTCCACCAGCCGGAAAGCACGCTGATACTCCTTATTGCCGCATTTATCGGTGAAGACTGGCGGAAGGTTTACTCGGCGGCTTTGGATGGGGGATTCAGGTTTCTCAGCTATGGCGACAGTTCCATATTGTTCAGATAGAAATTTGCTATATTCGTAATCATAACTTGAATTGAAATGTCACAGGATAAAATAGACATGAGCGAATTCAGCGACATCTGCCCCTACAGCGATGAAGAAGCTGCCAAGGTGTTCGCGATTTTGGCGGAACATCCCGCAACTGAGGAGCTTTCCCGGATGTTCTTTCCGGAGAGGGAGCCGGATTTCCTCAAAAACGTACTCAAGAACATCCGTTCCGTAGATGAATTCCAGACGATTGTCGTTTCGAAGGTGATAGAGTGGGTAATCACGCACACTGCCAGGAACTTTTCCTACGACGGTATAGCAAACATCAAGTCGGGAAAGTGTTTCCTCGCGATGTCAAATCACCGCGACATCATCCTCGACCCGGCCCTGACGCAGTTGGTGATGCACCGCAACGGCCTGCCTACCACTCAGATCGCCGTCGGGGACAACCTCTTGTCAAACAAGTATATAGAATACCTCATACGGTCCAACAGGATGATTAAGGTAATCAGGGGCATCAATGCCAGGAGCCTCTATCTTTCATCACAGTTGCTCTCCAGATACATCCGCACGAGCATCACGGAAGGAATAGGTTCGGTCTGGATCGCTCAGCGGGAAGGACGCACCAAAAATGGGCTTGACACTACCGAGCAGGGCCTGCTGAAAATGCTCGACATGAGCGGTACCGGCACGTTTACGGACAATTTCCGCGAACTCAACATCGTTCCCATGAGCATTTCCTACGAATATGAGCCCTGTGACGCCCTGAAGGCCCGCGAGTTGCTTATTGCACGTTCAGGCCCCTATAAGAAAGGTTCCAGGGAAGACCTTGTCAGCATCCTTACAGGTCTGAAGCAATACAAGGGCGACATCCACCTGAACATCGGCGTACCGCTTACTGTCGATGAAATAGAGGTCGCTTCAGCCTGCAACAAAAACGACCGCTACCAGACCATCCGTCATTATATGGATGCCCGGATTATCGGAGGCTACAGGCTGTTCAAGACCAACTACATCGCCTGCGACATGCTGATGCATACCTACAAGTGGTGCGACAGATACTCTGCAGAAGACGTCGAGGCGTTCACGGATTACATGGAAAAGCGGCTTGACACCCTGGAAAAGGGATTGAACCGCGAGGAACTGAGAAAGATTTTCCTCGGCATATACGGCAATCCCGTACTGGCCAAGGAACGCCTTATCAATTCTTTACGTGTACGTCCATTTGAGGATACGGGAAATTGAGCCCGGCCGCCGGAAGGCGTTTGTACAGTTTTTCATTGACGTCTGACAAAAGCCCCCAGTAATTTGCGATCTCGGTCCAGGCCCTCATCGTAAGCCTTATGGAACTGTCTGCGAACTTGTCGAAAATCACTACAGGCTCCGGTGCTCCGTCTCCTGAATGAAGCACCCTTTTGTCGCCTTCCAGGGCATCCAGCATTATTTCACGTGCCTTATCTACGTCAGCTCCGTACTCCAGATCGACAGTCCATGACACACGGTGCTGGGTGTTGTGGGATACGTTGTTGATGTTGCCGTTCGAGAGAGCCCCGTTCGGCAGTATGACTATCGAGTTGTCGTATTGACGTATTTTGGTATGCACTATGTTTACTTCCGTAACATAACCTTCGTAACCTTGAGCCTTGATAAAGTCTCCTGTCTTGAAAGGCTTGAAAATCAATATCATTACACCACCGGCAAAATTCTGAAGCGTTCCGCTCAGCGCCATGCCCGCAGCCATTCCTCCGGCAGCCAGCAATGCCGCAAGGGAAGTCGTATTGATTCCGAGGGCTCCGATAACGATGATTATCAGCAGCACGGTAAGGGATATCGAGACAAAACTGGAAATGAACGAAACTAGTGTTTCTTCCGTCCCTTTTTTCTCGAATATGCGCATCAGAAGTTTCTTTACCCTTCCGATAAGCCAGATACCTGCCATATAGATGATTATGGCGGCGAGCAGCTTCAGTCCGAAGTGTATGGCTTCTTTGCCGAGAGTTGAAAGGAAAACGTTCGGATCGGATTTGATGGTATCGACAAGTCCGGTAATTACCTGCTTTGTAGAATCCGCAGGAGAGATTGCATCTAGTATGTGACTGATCATAATTGTCTTGTCAAAAAGAAAAGATAGGCCAGATCAGCCAGGACCATGACAATCCCGTCTTTCCTGTCGATATAGCCCTTCTTCCATGTATATGCACTGAGCCACACGAGGATAACGCTCAATACGAAGACGGAAGTATCAAGCATATTGATATTCGCGAAGTCAAGAGGATGGATGATTGCCGCGCCGCCAAGGATAAGCAGTATATTGAATATGTTGGAACCCAATATGTTGCCAAGGGCCAGCTGATCCTTCTTCTTGAACGCTGCAATGACGCATGTCGCAAGTTCCGGGAATGACGTCCCTCCTGCAAGCAGCGTAATGGCGATGAATTTATCGCTTACATTCAGCATCCTGGCTATGTTGACGGCATGATCCACAATCATCTGTCCACCGAAAATGAGCCCGGCGAAACCGGCTGCGACATACAGGATGGATTTCCATATCGGAGCCGTCTTCGGAGAATCCGATCCGGATTCCGCCGTGTCGGTTTCAGGGGCCGCTTTCCTGTCCCTGAAGGCAAGAATCATCTGGACTGCGAACAGGAGAATGAAGAAAAGCCCTTCAATCCTTCCGAAAACGTCGCTTCCTACACCGAAGAGGCGGTGTTTCATTCCCAGAAGGACTGTAAGTGCGGTTGCGGCGAAACATATCGGAATCTCTTTGCGGAGGGTTTTACCGGAAACAGCGATTGGGGAGATCACCGCGGTAAGTCCGAGAACGAACAGGATATTGAATATGTTGGAACCGTAAACGTCTCCTGTCGCGATGTCGGAATTCCCCTTTAAGGCCCCTATATAACTGACTACCATCTCGGGTGCTGATGTCCCCATGCCCACGATCGTAAGCCCGATGATGAATTCGCTTATTCCGAATCTGCGGGCGAGGCTTGATGATCCTTCAATGAGGAATTCCGCCCCGGCTACGATCAGGGCGAATCCGATGATTACCAGTATTACTTCAATAAGCATTCCGTTCATTTCAGTTCAAGGGCACAGACATTTTCAACGTGCTGCGTGTGAGGAAACATATCCACCGGCTGTACGGCGGTAATCCTGTATTTCGGAGCGAGCATGGCAAGATCCCGGGCCTGGGAGGCGGGATTGCAGCTTACATAAACTATGCGTGAAGGCGAAGCCTGGAGGATTACTTCCACCACTGACGGATGCATGCCGGCACGCGGCGGATCGACAATCATCACGTCAGGATGTCCGTGGGCATCGATGAAACCCCGGTTCAGGACATCCTTCATGTCTCCGGCAAAGAATTCGCAGTTGCCGATGCCGTTTCTTGCGGCATTTTCCCTGGCATCCTCAATGGCTTCGGGAACATATTCGATGCCGATCACTTTCTTTGCTCCGTCACTTACATACTGGGCTATCGTACCGGTCCCGGTATAAAGGTCATAAACGGTTTCGGAGCCGGTAAGCGCCGCCATGCCCTTTGCGACGTCATAGAGGTTCTCCGCCTGGAGGGTATTGGTCTGGAAAAACGATTTCGGACCGATCTTGAAGGTCAGCCGGCCCAGTTTCTCATATATCGCATCGTCTCCGGAGTATAAAATGCACTCCTGATCGGCTATCGAGTCGTTCTGTTTGGAATTGATTATATAAAACAAAGATGTTATAGACGGAAACATTTTTGTTAAGGCGTCCAGAAGGGCATTTCTGAGCTTCGGAACGTCCTCGAAGAAGCATACTATTACCATAATCTGCCCGTTCTCGGCAGTACGTACCAGGACGCCCCTGAGCAGACCGGAATGACTGCGTACGTCGTGGAAAGATATGCCGTTTTTGAGGGCGAAATCTTTCACGAACAGGCGGATTGCATTAGACGGTTCGCGCTGCAGATGGCAGTCACGGATATCCAGGACTTTGTCAAAGAAGCGGCCTACATGGAAACCTATTCCGCATCTTTCCGCATCCGAAAGACCATCTGCATCCTCACCCGGCAAAATCCACCTTTTGGGAGAGCAGCTGAACTCCAGTTTGTTGCGGTAATAATCCGTGCGGGAAGAGGGGAGTGTCGGAGAGACTTCGGGGACATCCAGGTGGCCTATCCTTATCATCTGCTCCACGACCTGCTGCCTCTTGGCCTCAAGCTGCATCTCATACGGCAGTATCTGCCATTTGCAGCCGCCGCATATCCCGAAATGCGGGCATATCGGCTCAAGACGGTGCTCGGAAGGGGAGACGATTTCCTTGATAACGCCTTCACAATAATTGCGTTTTTTCTTGGTAATCAATATGTTGACGACATCTCCTGGCACACCGTGTTCGATGAATGTCACGACTCCGTCAATATGGGCAATCGCCTTGCCTTCTGCTGCGACGGATTCTATCCGCACGTTTTCAACGACTATGTTCTGTCTCTTGCCCGACATCTGTTCTCAAACTCGTATTGTGCATGCAAATTTAGCAGATTCCGGTAATAATTGTCACCCCGATTCGAATTGACAGTGCAACTTTGTGACGATAGACTGAAGGCACAGACG
>ERZ842401.6383-NODE-6383-length-12593-cov-4.578402_pt1 | contig 12593 bp, 6 predicted proteins | sample MGYA00521270_ERZ842401 | MGnify/ENA primary metagenome ERZ842401 (study PRJEB31892, sample SAMEA3878208) | bioreactor metagenome | biome: Moose rumen | place: Sweden | collected 2011-10 | study: EMG produced TPA metagenomics assembly of the PRJEB12797 data set... | reverse complement strand
TTTTTGCGACGGTGCCCTATTCGCCTTGATGAAGGCCGTGGGTGATATCGCCTTTACCGCAGCCGCATCCATCGAGGTCACGCCTGTAACAATCTTCGGCAACGATCGGTGATGCTCAGGGTCGACAATGACACGCTCATCTGCCTTATTATCGATAGCAACAACGTATTTTTTGATACCAGCGGCATCTGAGACCAAATCCCGCTTCTTCATGGTAAAGATGATGCTCGCCATCAGAATTGTTAAGGTAAGTATTCGCTGTTGCCAATGGAGTTCTGTCTGGCTTCAAAAGACATTACCTAACACCTCATCTCGATTTGGCTGCACCACTCCACATCACGCCATTCATTATCTCCACGTACTCAGCCCAGGCACCTTAGCAAGCGCCCTGGGGAACTTGTTGTAGTTGACCTTGACGCCGTCGTCGAGGTCGATGGCGATGTTTTGGTTGGCCACGGGGTGCAGCAGGTCGTGGTACTCGCGGCACTCTTCGAGGGTCTTCTGCAGGTTCTGCAGGCGACGGTTCTCTGTGGTGGAGAGCGAGGATGCACGATTTTCGAGGTCGGCGATTTGGTTCTGAAGGTATTCAATGTAGGGCAGCAGGTAGTTCGAGCGAACACGCTCTGCGGTGTAGGCATCCATGCGGTGCATGTAGGCTAGGCACTTGAAGGCTCCCTTCTTTGACGAGAAGAGCCAGTAGATAGGACGGTTCTGGTACATCTTCTTATGGTCTTTCCAGAAGTCCTTCAGCAGATACTGCTCGATGCTCTGGCTTAGTTTCTGCTCTATGTAGTTCAGGTTCTCCGTCAACTTTTCCTCACCGAAGGTGATGCGCACGAAGTCGGCTATGCGGCTCACCAAATTGTCGTCGAAGGGTGAACTCTGTGGCAGTATGGGGATGATGCCGTCATCGTCGATATATACCTGTACGCCACCGTACCAGTATTCCTGCAGTTCCTTGTCTGTGGGGTTGGGATGGGCAATGTGCAAGCCCTTTGTGCCAAGTTTATAGCGTCCCATCCATACACCAACAGCGTATGAGATAAGTTGCTTCATCAGCACGTCCTCATTCCACTGAAGAGTATAATCGTTGCCACTGCCAGGAGTCTGAACGAGATTAATCTCACCTTGTTGTAGGATGGTGATTTCGTTCTTGGGTACTTCTGGTGAAAGTTCATCCTGCAAGCCGTAGATATCGATAAACTGGCGGTTCAATTCCTCTTCGTTCTCGTGGAGTTGATTGAATCGTTCCTCCCAAATGGCCTTGAATTGCTCTGTAAAAGCTGAGAGCCTGAATGAGGATTCCAAACTGCCATTGGCGACAGTCTCGTTACGGAGAGTTACTATGGGATTTGCTTCGAAATCCCAAGACGTCTCGTGGGAATCCCAATCCTCTTTTGAAAAAGAAATGGCTTGATCTACTAGAGGCAAAATGGATTGTTCATTTTTTATCTTGATTGGTATATTTGAAATATAACCAACTTCAAAACTGAGTGAAGGTGTAGTTGCCTTCAGTATTTCTGTTGCGATTTTCGAGCAGCAACATCCTAAAATATAGCGTAATTTATCCGAATTTCCAATAATACCTTTTCCGCTAATTAAGAAAACGAATCCTCCGTGGCAATAACGCATACCTAGGTTGTCGCCAATGCCAGTCCATGTAAGTGCTTCTCTAAAATTGGCTTCTTTATTTCGTATCGCAGAACTGCCACAATTTTTTATGTTTTCACCGCCATTGAACCAGTCAACTACATAATCATTATTCCCATACCATTTTCTAAATGAGCCTCCTTTAGTTGCAGGATACCATTTTTTTGAAAAAGAAGACTCTGGTGTAGCAATAAAGTCTGTGTTATTTTTATCAACTTCAAACCAGTTCCGAAGAAATTTGTCATTATCTCCAGTTGAAGTACCTTGCTTTGTTGATACTATATCATTTAATTTGGGAGAATCAAAAATACTAATAAACGTATCGCTCAACCAATACGCTAATGGATAACCCGTTATTTTTTCAATGTCGGATTGTTTGACATTTGAGAAGATGATGTTTGATGAAGTTTTGGCATTCAAGAAAATATGTTCCTTTTCATTGCAGCTACGTCCATTAACTAGACGATAATAAACACCCTTGCCTTGTGAGGTGGCCTTGCTAATAACAAATGCAGCGTTCTGCACCACCTCACCACCTAGTTCATCAAAAGTATGAGGTCCAAGATGCAGAAGAGAGTCTATGTTATAATTATCAAGAAGTGTACGACGCAATTTTTCAAATGAAGAAAGGAACATCCAAGCATGCATATTAATCATACCATATTTGCCACAACTAGACAATCTATTGATGGCCACCACCATAAAAACTGAAAACAAATCAGATTTTGCATCAGAATACTTATTTTTCACATAATCAGAAAGAACCTTGTTCATATTGTTACTTCCCATATATGGCGGATTCATCACGAGGGCTGCATATTTGTCTGTCAGCGTCAACATCAAGTCCATTGCAGGGATGATGTCCTCTACTGTTTCAGGTATGAATCCCTGACTGTGCCAGTAATCAATTGTCTGGCATATGGCCAGTCGTGTGGACTCTGCCAAATCAAACTTCATAATGGAACCAAGAGAATCTGCATCCTGCATTAGTTCAAAAGCAGTGGTAAGATCTGTATGAATCTGATTTGAAGGAGTCTCGCGGAAGAACTCTTTTAGTCTATCTGACACCTGTTCCTGTGGAATAGGAGTAGGCATATTCAGCACCTTTGGCAGAATACGTGCATCAGCAAAAGACGAATCCTTCTGACAAGCCTTTAGCATCAAGGCAAAGGTAGCCAACTGCTTGGCGCGAGTATCGAGATCAATGCCTCGAAGATTGTTAGTGAAGATATATTCCACAGCTTCTCTACGGCTATAGCCTTCATAGATATAGAGGTCGTAAAGCAGGTCGAAGCACTCATTGAGGATATGACCTGAACCACAAGCCAAGTCACCAACGAGGAGGTCTGTCAACTCCTTATACTTATAGATGGCCTCCTTGGGAGTTGGTTCAGATGGCTCTACGAGATACTGCCATTTAGGTTTGAACTCGGAGGCTGCACTTGGATTGTTGTCAAGATAGATGCGGCCAATGGTGTTCTGCACCATATACTTCACAATCCAGTTTGGCGTGAAGATTTGTGTGGCAGCAGGAATCTCATCGGCTTCGAACTTTCCTTTCTTGGCAAACACCTCGTCCTTGCGCTCAGAGATATAGAACTGGTAGAGCCAGCCTATCAGTTCCGGCGAACAGAAATCATCGTCGGTAATGAACTCAGTATGGTTCAGCAGATCTATAAAGCCTCCTTCTGTCAGGATGTCGTTTGGTAACAACAGTTCTGTATAGTCAGACATGGCTCCAAAGCACTTGAAGAGGATAGGATTGTCGTGACAGAACGCTGTCACAAGGATAGCAAACTGCTCCGTAGTCTTGGCATCGTCATCCAACAGTTCCATCAGCAACTGACGCTGACGTTCCTGCATCTGAGGCATTCGTCCCATACGGGCTTCATCCACGATACGAGGGGTACGGGCTTCATCAATGTACTCCAAGACTGGCTCAATAATTCCGTTCTTCATCAGGATACGAATAGCCACAAGGCGGTTAAACCAAGTGTAGGCAGCTTCTTCATAGACTTCCTTGATGCCCTTTTGCTGCACTCGGTTGTAAAGCGCATTCCATTGGTGATAGAATCCTTCGGTTTCCAAACGGCCATTCCAAAGGGTGCCGCCTTGCATCAACTGAGGGTGCATGTGGTCTGGCACGTTGCCGTTCTTATCGAATCCCAACGTGATAATCTTGGCTGCAATACCGGCCTTCAGTTTATTTCGTGCCTCTGTGGCGAACTTCTTCAGTTTATTTGTATCCATTAGCTTATTGTTTTCAATTTGTTTCCCAGTTAGAAACTTTTTGTTCCCAAGGTGGGAATGTTTTGTTCCCAGGCTGGGAATTATTTGTTCCCAACGTGGGAATAATCTGAGAGCTACTTAATGATCATCACGCCATCGCTATCTACCATCAACTTCGTTAGCTGTTCGCGCAATCCGTCAAGGTAGTGGTCAACATCCTCCTTTGTAGAAAGCGGCATCTTTGTCTTGGTCTGAAGCGTTGCCTGACGTATCTTCTTGGGTTGAGGAACATCTTTTTTCTCCTCTTCCTGCTTATCGTCATCTTGCTTTTCCCTTTCTTTATCCTTGGCTGCTCCATATTCCAATATCTTACCTATCTGCTCTTGATAGAATGTATCGGTATTGATGTTGTTTTGAAGGACGAGGATGTTCTCTGGTGTTGTCTTAGCCAAGATGGTATTCTCACGATTAGACAGGACAGACGTTGGCACATTCTGCTCTGTAGCCACCTTCTCCAGATAGTCGAACTGCTCGTTGTAGGCGATACGGATCTTTTCACGCATTGACTCGCGCACTTCATCAAGAATGGCTTTCAGTTCTCTCATCACCTTGATGTATGTACGCAGGTTCTCAATCGGCCAAGGGTCGTTCTCTATCTTCATGAACTCCGTGACGTGACCTTGATAGTCGGCTGGGACAAACGGGAAGTTATACTGATTGTCCTTTGCAAACTGGCGCAGAGAACGGTAGTTGTCGAGTTGGTCATGGGTGAACTGAACCACCTCCTTGCACTTGTCAATGATTTCACGGGCCTCCTGCTGTTTGTCTATTACAGCCTGGAAATAGGTCTGAGGATCACGCTCAGAAAGCCAACCGTCAAAGAGGTCGATGGCCTTGTGGATAGGCTCTGCAAAAAGGTAACTGCCGATTTCGGCTTCAATCCTCCGGTAGCCCTCACGCTTGTTGAATAGGCTGTTGTGGCTTTCCTTCTCACGGCTGAGACGGAAGAGTTGGGTGCTGTCGGTAGTCGAGAAGGCTTCGGTTACACCAAAGATGTTTTTCCATGCAGCCGTGAACTTATTGATAAGTTCCGGAGAGATGGCCTTAGCCTGTCGGAGTGTGAACTTGTTGCTCTCCTGTACCAGACGGGTAGCCACGAGGTTGGTTTCCACGTTGGGATTGTTGCTATACGAGTAGTCACGGGCATGACGGCGCACCAGTTCATTGATGACGTAGAGCGTCGAGATGCCATCCCATCCGTAGGGGGCCTTGGCGAACTTGCTGGTCACGTCGGCCACGTTGACCTCTGCAAACTGCTTGTTCAGGTAGATTTCCACCTCATGCTCAGCAGGAGTCAGTTCGGCATTCATGCCGTCATAGTCGCCTGCGTTGACAGGACGTAGGATGGCTTTCTTCAAAGCCTCTGTGGTGTGGGGTATCTCAGGACGGTCCACAAGAGCCCCCTTGGTATAGATGCCTGCCAGATGCTTCTGGATGGCATTGTGGAAACGCTCATTGCCACGCTTGTTGCCCAACTCAATATCGTCAATCACCCTCATGCCGCTGATGACAGGACAGGTGTCGAGAATCTTGTGGAACTCAGGCAGGATGATGGTGTCGAGTTGCTGCTGGGCACGCTTCTCAAACTCCTTGCGGGTGTTGGCATTCTCATCGTTGGGGGCAGGTGTCGCCATATAGCGATTGCACTGGCAGTACCAATAGAATGCGTTTTTGAGCCGTTTGTTCTCTACAAACTGCGGGGCCACGAAGTACACCAGACGGTTTGGAATGTTGGCCAGTGCCATCTGCTCTGCTGAGTCGTAATCCATATCAATGGCAAACTCAACCCAGATGTCTGGTGAGTTGCTGAGGAATTGCCGCTGCTTGATGACCTCACCGACGGCAAAGGAACGAGTGAGGTACTGCTCCTTGTTCCGAAGCGACGGCAGATACTTGTTGAAGATGTCGCGCAGCATTTCTGCCTGAGTGTTGTTGTCCACACTCTGGCTCTGGATGAGTTGTGCCACCTTCATCTCCTCCTCACTGTAGAAGGTAAAGGTTTCGAGCGTTCCGTTCTTTCCTGGTTCACGACGGATGATGTTGTTGTCGCAGAAGAAGTCCAGAATCTTCTCCACCTCACTCTTGATGGTCAGGCGAGGAGTATTGACGTTATTCACCAACAGCGTAGTCACGTTGTCGATATTGGCAGGGAACAGCAGTTGGTCAGTCTGTGAGATATTGCAAATCATGAACAGGACATTGGCCACACGGACTGCCAACCTGGGATCATGCTCGTAGGTACGAGCCATGCGGATGGCATTGTCAACGGCCTTCTGGCCACGCGCCTGCAAGCCTTCCTCGAACATGTTGTTATACAGTTCGTCGAAAGAGACAAACTTGCCAACCTCTTCATCGGCATTGTTCTTAGCCGTAGAGTGGATGACCTTGATGATGCTTCGCTCATTACCTTTCACCTCCTTGGCAACATAGCCGAGGTTCAGGAACGAGTTGAAGACCTGCATAATCAGTTTGAACTGGTAAGGCACAAACGGATAGTAGGCTACGAAATCGTCCTTCGACTCGTAGGCCACATAACTGTTTGGCAACTTGAACTGGAGTCCGAAAGCAGCCTTTTGCTGGTCGTAGAGTTTTTCCAGCGTAGGCATGACACCCTTCTTCTTGTCAAGAATACGCTTCTGGGTAATTACTTCCGGTTGGGTGCCTTTCAGGGAAACCTTCACCTCAAAACGGCCTTTAATCTTACCTTCCTTGTCTTTCTCCTCTGCAATATTGCAGTCATCAAGCACTTCTGAGAGGTCTTGCTGAGCTGTACAAGCCACCCAAACCTTGTTGTCGCAAGCCTCTGAGAGCTTGGTTATGATTTCCTGTAGGTTCAGATAGCGGTCACGCTCCTTGTTGATGAACTGGCTAACTTCATCGGCCAGCATAATCAGGCGGTAGTCATCTCCTTTGTCCTTCAAGTAGGCAGCCAGCTCTGAACTGAATCGGTCGATACTGATATTGGTATCACGCTTCAATATGCGTTCGCGGATGCTCTCCTTATCGAGAGTCGGAGCCAGTTCACAAGCAATGTCAAGTACCATGCCCAGCTCATTATCAATCATATCAGCAGCTTCGCCTGGATCATTCCAGTCGCCTCCTTCTTCGGCAATGCGCTCTTTGAACTGCTCGAACACGCCCTTTTCCTGCAAAGGCTTTTCGAGGTTCTGAGCCAGAGTGAGGTTGAACTTATTGAAACCACGCTTACCATTGAACTCATTCCAGAACACATGCAGGAAGGCCTTCTTCTTGTCAGTTGAGTTGTCGTAACTGGTTTCAAGGTTAAAGATACAGGTGTCGATGGTGGCGCGTTTCAGCCAATTGGCAATGCTCAGCATGGCCTCATAGTCACAACTGATGTTGTGGTTTTCATCCAATGGATCAATGTCCTTAACCGCTTGCAGTAGGCGCTCCAAGGCTTTCTCCTGAGTACGAGGGGTGATACAGTAATCGAGGTACTTCAGGAAGTGAGACTTACCTGAACCATAGTAACCATCAATCCAAATACCCACATGGTCGTAGGGCTTGTTGTTCTTGATGGCATCGAGAATGCGATATAGTCCGTTGATGATTTCATCAGTGAACACGTATTCTTCAATCTCTATCTTTTCTGTCTCAGGATCGAACTTGGTAGCACTAACGGCAGGATTTACTGCACGACCAATCGGTTTCTTGTATAACTCACTCAGTTTCATATTACTCATTGATTAGTAGGGTTGCACGATAAGTATGATTGTCGGGAAGGGTTCCGAAAAGACGGAACGAGTTGTTTTCCCGATGACCAGGATAAAACACGATAATTTTATAGCGGCTTGTGTCGTTATAGTCTTCATATAGAGCTAACAACTCATTGACACGAAGATAAGGGAACATACTGCCTACGCCATAGAAAAAGACGTAAGGGCGACGATACTTATCCTCAATATTCACATGGTCGAGGATGCGCTGATGTAGGAATTGCACAAACTCTGGACTATGTGCATTGCGGGTCAGCGTATCTTGGGTGTTCTGAGCCTTGGATGGGTCTGCTTGTTCCTTCTCCAGCTGGTATTTCAGCATACTCGGATGCTTCAGGAATTTCTTCTGGTCAAGGAAATTGCAGAATTCCTCAAAGAGATTCAAGCAAAGAACGTCCACATAGTTGATAGGACGAATGAGATTTGCCTTAAACTCCTGTATCTGGTGACGGATATCATACTCCTTATCAGCCGGGTACTGGTAGATGAAGAAGTTATAGAACAGGTCACCATTTTTTGGGTCTTGGAAACCTGGACTGTTCAGCTTATCGTCGAGTTCCTTGATTGTCATGCGAGTTGCTTTTTAATGTTTTCTATCTGATATGGCTGCAACAGACAGGCTTCAAGAAACCACTGTTCGCCATTGAGAATATAGTAATCAAAGTTACTGGCAGAGAGAGGATGAAGATTATCATCCTTATCGAGAATGCCCACCTTGCGGAGGATGGTCAAATAAGCTCCAGCTACACGGCTTTTTGTTTTGTCACTCCATGAATCTACAAATGCATCATTTGCCGATACCTCACTAAACTCCATTTCAAGGTCATCATGTGTAATGGTCTTGGAAATACTATTCCACTTGCGCATAGTGACGTTGATGTGAAAGTCGAAACAAATCTTGTAGGTCTTTAGAATAACAAAGAAAAGTGCTATAGCCTGATCTTGCTCGCTCATGGATTGATAGTCTATCCAGAATGAAGCAGGCATAGCATCGTAACGACGGGAAATCTCACCAATCGTCTTCTTTCTGGATTCTTCAGCGTTAATCTGCAACAAACGGTTGTTCAGCTTCTCGTCTTTGAGAAGAGCCTCCCTGTCTGCCGACTGAAGCAAAGGCAAAAGCGCATTCGTCTCAGTGAAGAGGAATCCTCCTCCTGTGATAGCTGCTGTATATGGACTTTTTATCTTTGTCATTTTACATCTCTATTTTTTTTGCCTGCGCACAAAGTTACACATCATCGGTGCAGCCTTTCTGCACAGGAGCATATTTTTTGTAATTATTAAGAATTTTCTCTATAATATACCCCCTATAAGTCTCAGGAGCAAGCACTTCCACGTCAGGGCCAAATGAGAAAATCTGCTGCTCCAGCTCATAGTTGGGACGAACCTCAATGGCAATAGTCCGCTCTTCCTCATTGACGATTTCCTGTGATTGGTGCATTGGTTTTGATGCCACGTACGGATATTGTTTTGCCGAGAATCGAAGCACAATGCGCTGTTTAGTCACTTCTGGTTTGGGTATTGTGACACCTATGACATCCTTGAAATACTCGTCAAAATCAATGTTCTCGTTCTTAATAAACTGAACATCCTCCACAATCTCCAAGTCCAAGATGCGGTCAAGAGCAAAGTTCGTAATGCTGTTATGCTCTGCATTGTAGGCCATCAGGAACCAACGGTTGTTGTACTGTTTGACGTACCAAGGATGTACGACGGCAGTAATCTCAGCCTCACTATTCTTGTAGTTACGGTATTTTACCCTTAAAACTTGATGATTAGACGTGGCATCAATGATAGTCGAAAGCCAATTCAGGCCTTTCAACTGATCGTTCTGCTCGAATCCGATAATATTCTCAGACTTTCCTCTGAGTTTGAATCGCCATTCCAGATTGGAAATGACATCTTCCACCCACTCGTTGGTTGGCAGACCACGGAATCGACTCAAAGTGATGATAACGGTACGAAGTTGCTGGGCTTCTTCGTCGGTCAACGGTTGCTTGTTGATGGAAAAGCCTGGATAATGATAACGATAATAGACCTTCTTTCCCTCTTTGATACGGTCAAGAGGAATACTCCAACCAGTCTCGCTCTCCATAAACTTTATATCCTCAAATATCTGACGGCGGCTGACACCACCGACACCATTATAATACAACAATGCTTCTTCGCACTTGTCGATCAGGTCTTCAAGGTAGTAACGGTGAAGACTGTCACGGAAGCACTTGTCAAGAGCTTGATAGCGGATGTAGGCGTTCTTGTTTGTAGGCATTGTAGTTACTGGTTTTTAGTTACTTTCGGATAAGTTCGTTAATGTCAACTTCCAGCACTTTGGCTATTTCCACCAAGTTCTCCAGATTTGGTTGCGCGTTATTCGTACACCACTTGGAGATGGTGGCAGGGTCTTTGCCCAATTGCTCAGCAAGCCATTTGTTCGTGCGCTTTTTGTCAGCTAACACGACCTTTAGACGGTTCAGATCCTTATTTTCCATACATGTACTTATTTATAATATAGTCGCAAAGATAGCAATTTTTTTGAGAAAAACATTAGAAAAATGGAAAAATAACGTCTTTTTCATCAAAAAAAAGACTTTTTAGTCTATTTTGCCACTTATTTTTCGTAATTTTGCGCATATAAGTGACCAAACTGTGTTAAAAAACAAATTATTTGTTTAAGTGCAGATAGGGTGCACAGATTATTATTAACTTTGCAAACCAATTTCAATTAAAGATTAAAAGAATGGAAACAAAAAACGTATTACCAAAGGAAGCCTATAAGGTAGATGGTATCTATGAATTTAGGGTTAGGAAACAGTTCCCAACTTATTGTGAGTTGGTGGATGAATCAACGGGTATATCAACCTATCTAAGGGGAACCGCTAATCTAAAACTTTTTAAAGGCCAGACGGTCAAGTGTCGAATCCTGTCAGTTAAAGAAAAACATCCGAGGATAGAGTTGGTTGATATTAGTGAGTTTGAACAGAGTAAAGTGAATCTAACCGAGGAAAAACTCACTGATTTACTGTCAAAACGAGAATTATCATGGAACACAAAAGAGTTCGTCAGACTATTATTAACGGAGGAAAATGAAAAATCATTTGAATCTCTGTGTCATAGGTGGATTCAGAATCTGATAAACAAAAAGATAGAGCTATCAATGGTAAGGCTTGACTGTTCGGATATCCTAGAACTGTCAGAACTGCTTGATTTATGTAATGATGCAGAAAGAGAATACTATCAAGATCGGTTGACAACGATTATAGAGCAACTGGGTTACTATATAAAGGCGGCAGAGCTGATAGACAATGAAGCAGACAAAAACTCCACAGACACCCCGACTTACTTTATCAATGGTTTGTTTAACAAGCTCCAAATCTCAGGTTTCGTCTATCATCCAGTCAAGAACTTCAACATTCTCTCCAGCTTGTTCCTTCGGAGGCCAGAACTGATGAACAGCCGTATTAAAGAGTTACTCGACATCATTTGCCAAAGGAATATCGACAGTTGGAAGAAAGAGCCATTTAACAGTGCCATCATCAAGTTACTCGAACTCTACATTAGAGAATGCGACGGAAAAATTGATAAGACAAAGGACAATCTTGTGCTGATCAAGAACAATATGCAGGCACTAGCCTTGCAGTTGTTACTCCACCAGAATCCCAATGACAATACTATTGCTGATTATCGTTTGAACACAGCAAGACTTTGTATTATCTCATCATACTTATATCCACTACATCCAGACTATCTATTGGATATGGCCTATTATTATCTGTTCCACTCAAATGCGAGGCTGATGAACTATAGTATGGATAATCTGGAACTGATTCCGCATTACATAGCAAGCCTATATCCTGGAGGAAAAATAGATACCGTAAACTCTTTCACTCAAAATAGAATTAAGTTAATGGTATCAGCTGAGGGGATTCAATTATTTTCTTCTAATGCAGATGCAGCGATGAAGCCTGTATTCCCCAAAGATCTCGGATTATGGCAAGGACTACAGGTGTTCTTGGGTGGCAAAACGAGTGTTAACCTCAATACGGCAAAGCCCAATGACATTACACCCTATCAAAAAATATGGGAAGAGATTGAGAATGAGCTTTTCAATATGGGATCAGCCATCGCTACGCCAATCATAAAGAACAAGAAACAACACCATGTCAATGAGTATGTCAGAATATCCATTGTCAGTCAGGATGCTACCAATCGCAACAAGTACTATTGTCACATCGAAGATGAAATCGGAGGTGACGGTTATATCCTGATAAGCGACATCGTACCATATACAATCAACACATCACTTCGACATTTCTTAGCTCCCGATGGAAGCCGATTGGTGTTCGAAGCAAGAATCATGGACGATGAGAACGGATTTTTCCACTTTACTATGCTAAAGGAGATGAAAGATGCTGCCATCGATTATTACACATATGACGAAGATATTATCTGTTCTATTGGCGGTACTTCCATTCAGGGAGGACTGGCTCCTGCCGTATCAAAAGAAGGAATCAGTGTCAGCATCAAGAACGCTGGTGATTTTGAAGGAATTGGTAAAAATACAATTGTCAAATGCCGTCTGCTTGGGAGAGGAACAGGAACATTCCATATTTTATGTGAGATAACCGAACTTACCTCATACGACTTTGACATGAATAGCGCATTCAGAATCCTAATGGAAGATTATTCTGTTGACAAGATTTCTGAGAATATAAGCAGTCAAGAAGAAGAGGATATCTTGGAAAGTGACCGTGTACTGGACGAATCATATGTCCGTGAGATAATCTTTCTAATTGACCGTATGGCCATTCTTGACAAGGATTACGTGAAGTCATATAACTATCTCGCCTTTGCAAGAACCCTATGCATGCTTATTGGATGGGAAGGTCAGGCTGCCTATTATAAAGGAAGAATGGATAT
>ERZ842401.6382-NODE-6382-length-12593-cov-7.055990_pt1 | contig 12593 bp, 14 predicted proteins | sample MGYA00521270_ERZ842401 | MGnify/ENA primary metagenome ERZ842401 (study PRJEB31892, sample SAMEA3878208) | bioreactor metagenome | biome: Moose rumen | place: Sweden | collected 2011-10 | study: EMG produced TPA metagenomics assembly of the PRJEB12797 data set... | reverse complement strand
AAGCCGGGCGCCAGACGGCTTGCAGGGGGTTGCCCTCGACGCAGTCAGGGCGGGGGCGGAGCCACCCAGCTCAAGGCACAAAAGAAAAGAAGGAGTAAGTTATGCCAAAATTTGAAGCAGGCATGGAGGTCATGCTTGACGCATTTTTATTTGAGACAGGGGAGCTTTTAAACACCCTTGACGATATCCTCATGCGGTGCGAGCAGGAGGAGGACATCTCGGACATTTCGGACGACGACATTGGTGAGATATTCAGGACTATGCATACCATAAAGGGCTCTGCCGCCATGATGGGGCTGCAGAATATGTCTACCCTTGCCCATGCCGTCGAGGACCTTTTTTACATCATACGAGAAAAGTCCTACGTCAATATGGATAAGCCCAGGCTGTTCGAGCTGCTTTTCACCTCCTCCGACAACCTTAAATCGGAGCTGGAGGGGCTGACCGACGAGGATATACCCCTTACGGATTTTACCGAGCTGATAGACCGGATACACCAGCTTGCCGCCTATTTTAAAGGCGACGGCGGTGCTGCCCAGACGGCAGAGCAGTCGGGGGGCGGCTTGCCCGAGGGGCTTTTTGCCGACGACGAGCCAGCGGATATGCTCACCTTTAAGGTCACCTACAGCGAGAGCTGCGCTATGCCCTCTGCAAGAGCTATGGTGCTCATTAGAAAGCTGGGGGCAGTGGCAGAGGTATGCCGTACACTGCCTGCCGACCTGGACGACGAGGGCTCTGATGACGTTATATCCGCAAGCGGTCTTTACATAAAAGTTATCACCGACGATAAGGACGCGGTGCTTAAAATTTTAAACGGCGGCATAAATGTGGAGAAAGCCGAGGAGGTAACAAAAGAAAGCGCTGCCCCTGCTGCCAAGCCTGCTGAAGCTCCACCTGCTGCTGAGGAGGACGGCACCCTGACCTATAAGGTCACCTACAGCGAAAGCTGCGCTATGCCCTCTGCAAGAGCATTGGTGCTCATTAGAAAACTGGGTGCAGTGGCAGAGGTATGCGGTACCGAGCCTGCCGACCTTGACGACGAGGGCGCTGACGATATCATCACCAAAAACGGTCTGCTGATAAAAGTCGTCACCGACGATAAGGACGCTGTGCTTGAAAGACTAAAGGGCGGCATGAACGTTAAAAATGCCGAGCTTTTGCAGACTAAGCCTGCACAGGCAAAGCCCCGGCCTGCCGCACCTGCCGCACCGCAGAAGACAGATAATAAGCCTGCGGACAAGCCTAAGCCTAAAGCCCAGCAGAAAAAAGCTCCCCCGAAGCAGGAGCAGAGTATGCTGACGGTAAGGCTTGAAAAGCTCAACAGACTGCTTGACCTGGTATCGGAGATAGTTATTACCGAAAGCGCCGTGACTTCATCTCCCGACCTGAGAAATTTTACGGGGGACCTGGACCGCTTCAATAAATCAGCCAGAGAGCTCAAAAAGCTTACCGACGAGCTGCAGGACGTGGTAATGTCTATACGAATGGTGCCGGTCTCCACCGCCTTCCAGAAAATGAACCGAGTGGTAAGGGATATGAACACCACCCTTAAAAAGAATGTCACCCTGGTGTTTGTCGGGCAGGAGACTGAGGTGGATAAGTCTATCATTGATATACTGGGCGACCCCCTTATGCATATTGTGAGAAATGCCGTTGACCACGGTATAGAGACCCCCGAGGAAAGAGCCGCCGCAGGCAAGACCGAGCCTGCCACCGTCACTCTCAGCGCAGGCTATGACTCCAGCGAGGTGGTGATATCCTGTACCGATAACGGCGCAGGCATGGACGCTTCAAAAATAATGGCAAAGGCAAGAAAAAACGGACTGCTGACAAAGCCCGAGAATGAGTATACCGAAAGGGAGATATTCAGCTTTGTTATGGCGGCAGGCTTTTCTACCAACGAGCAGATAACCGAATACAGCGGCAGAGGCGTGGGCATGGACGTGGTAAAGAAAAACCTTGAAAAGGTGGGCGGCAAGCTCACGGTAGACTCGGTATTCGGCAAGGGCTCCACCTTTACCATACGCATACCCCTCTCGCTTTCAATAGTCGATGTTTTGAGCGTTAATGTGGGCAAAAGCAGCATTTCGATACCTGCGTCATCTGTAAGAGAAGCCTTCTCATGCAAAAGCGAGAGCTTCATAACAGACCCCGACGGCAACGAGTTCGTGTATTTAAGGGGCGAGTGCCTGCCCCTCATAAGGCTGTCAGAGGTGCTTAAGCTGGATACCGGGATAACAGACCCCGAAAAGGGCATTTGTATCTATTGCAGCGAGGGCGGCAGGGACGCTGTGCTGTTTGCCGACTCTATCATCTGCGACCAGCAGGTGGTGGTAAAGCCCTTCTCTCCCCTGCTCGACCACCTTAATTTCAAGGAGGCAGGTCTGGCAGGCTGCTCGATACTGGGCGACGGCAGCATAACCATAATCTTAGATATCAAGGAGATACTTGAAAAGGGCAGCAATAATAAGGAGGGAGGACGCAGCGATGGCTGATATAAAAGAGCTGGCTGAAAAGGGCGGACAGATACTCACCTTTTTGAGCGACGGCAAAAGCTTCGGATTTCAGATACTGGACGTTACCGATATCATCGAGATACCCGAGATAACCATAATACCCACCGCCCCCCCTCACCTGCTGGGCATAATGAACCTGAGGGGCAGGGCTGTGCCTGTTATGGACCTGAGACTGAGGCTGGGCTACCCCAAGGGGGAGTATGACGAGCGCAGCTGCGTTATAATCATTGAGATAAACACCCACCAGTGCGGTATTCTGGTGGACAGGGTATCGGACGTTGAGGCTGTGCCTGCCGGCAAGACCGCCCTTTCACCTGCCGAAAACGGCGTGGTATGCGGCTTTGTCACCTTAAACGAAAGCAGCAGGATAAGCATCATCGACCCTGAAAAGCTTGTAAGAGCACAGCTAAAGGAGGTAAAGTGATGTCACTAAAAGGCTATATAGGCTCACAGTTCGCCATGCCCAGGGGCAAGGGCGGGCGGATATCCACCGCCATAATGAACCTTATTAATACCGAGCACTACAGGGCGGTGAACAATTACGTATGCAAGCAGGAGGGCGCAAGAGTGCTGGATATCGGCTTCGGCAACGGATATATGCTGAGACTTCTTAGCCGTTATGAGGGGCTGAAGCTCTACGGCATCGACATAAGCGCCGATATGATCAATAGCGCCTCAGACGTCAGCGCACAGCTCATACAGGCAAGCGTTACCGATATACCCTTTTTTGAGGGCTTTTTTGACAGCATCTACACCATCAACACCGTTTATTTCTGGGAGGAATATGAGCAGGCATTTGCATCTGTAAAGCGTGTTCTCAAAAACGGGGGCGAGTTTATCTGCACCTTTTACGGCAATGAGTATCTTGATAAGCTCCCCTACTGCGACGAGGGTTTCAGAAAATTCACTCCCTATGAGCTGAGGGACATGGCAAAGGAAAACGGCTTTGCCGATGTTAAAATAAAGATACTTGAAAAAGACAAGTCATACTGTCTTATATGCAAAAAGCCATGAAGCTGACCATAGTGACCATGAATGAGGATAACTGCAAAACGGCAGCTAAAATAGCCGCCGATAATCTGAAAGAGGCGTGGAGCGAGGATACATACCGCAGTCAGCTTGCAAACCCCAACGACCACACCTTTATAGCCTACTGCGGCGGTGAGCCTGCGGGCTTTCTGAGCGTGTGGTATGTGCTTGACGAGATAGAGATAAACAACATTGCAGTTTACCCCAAATTCCGAAGACAGGGCATAGCCGAGAGCCTTTTTGCCGCCATGAGGGAAGCTCTCCCCCACGCTGAGAGGACCGTTTTAGAGGTGAGAAGCTCAAACAAAGCCGCCATCGCCCTTTACCAAAAGCTGGGCTTTGCCCCTGTTGGTGTGAGAAAAAATTTCTATAAGGACCCTGTTGAAGATGCTGTGATATTTGTGCTTGATAACGAGCAGAAAAAATAACATATAGAAAGTTAAATGCCCGAGGTACCGTCTGCTGCGATACCTCGGGCATATATTATTCTTTTTTATCCTTGAATTGGTCGGTGGTGTTCTCCACCCTTTCCACCGAGTTCTGCCGGGTTATTTCCACCTTGTAGGCGTATTCCCTTTCTTTGCCGCCGTCCTCGGCAGTGGTGGTCTCAACAAAATATAAAAGCTTTTCGTCCTTGTCAAAATAATAGTCGGCACTAAAGCCTGTCACCTTACCCACCTCAGCCTGGGCGCCTATCTTTTCGGCGTCATACTCATGATGAACATGGGTCACGCCCTCCTCGTCAGTCACCTCAGCCTTGGTTATGTTCGAGGGGTCGTATATCAGAAGCCCCTGATCTGCCTGGGGGTGGGTCACGCTTCGTGTGTATTTGAGAAAATCCTTGTCGCCCTTTGAAAGATAGCTGTATTCCCCGTTATCGTAGGTAAAGCACTCTGCGCCGTTGTTATACTGGGCATATTCCGAGCTCTCGCTTTTGCCGTAGTAGGAGAACATCAGCACGTCCTTTTCATCATACTTGAAGGTAAAGGTCTGTTCAACCTCGCCGCTTTCCAGGTTGGTCATTATCACCTTTGCCGAGTCAAGCTCTGTATATTCCTTCCTTGCCGCCTTTATAAGCTCGCCGCCCTCGGCATCAGCCGAAAGCGAGCAGCCGCAAAAGACCGCCATAACAGCCGTGCAAAGCACCGCCGCCGCTGCCCTTATCCTGATGATAAACTCCGCCCTTCATCAGAGATTTTTGCAGGTCTTTGAAAAAACGATCAGCGCAGCCGCTATCGTAAAGATCTGCGAAATGGTAGCCTTCACCATAAGCCCGATACTGAAGCTTATGACATAAAGATCCACCGAAACATTCTGTATGCCTATATCCTTTCCCCAGGCAAGCCAGCCCACGTAGTCCTTGCCGCTGCACACATAGGCGATAAAGCCGCCCAGTATTATGCCTGCCAGCATAAAAAAGATAAAAGCAAAGGTCTTTTTGAAATCCTTCATACCTGTCTGCCCTTATTTTCTTCTTGAAGGCGAGCGCCTTTTATTGTCGGTTATCTTTTTAAGATCAGAGAACTTTTCATCGCTGGAAGCCTTGAATTTGCTCAGCATATCCTCAAAATCAGCATTGTTTGATCTTGCGTTGGGGTCATAAACAGGGGGCGGATTTTTACTGAGATCCTGAGGAGCTCTCTCGGTCCTCTCAAAGCTCTGCTGTCTGTTAAAGGGCTTTTGTCCCCCTCTCTGAGAGCCGCCGCGGCTGTTTCTTGCATCTCTGCCGCCGTTATCGTTTCTGGGCTTTCTGGGGGGCGCAGGCAAAGCCTTTTTTATCGAAAGGGATATCTTTCCGTCCTCCCCAAGGTTCAAAACCTTTACCTTGACAGTTTCCCCCTCCTGGATATGATCCTTTATCTCGTTAACAAAGGTGTTAGCCACCTCCGAGATATGTACCATTCCCGTGGTATCCTTGTCAAGCTCCACAAAAGCCCCGAACTTGGTTATTCCCGTTACTTTTCCTTCATAGATCTTTCCTACTTCAAGCTGCATCTGTTTTAATTTTCCTCTCTTGATTTATATTTTAGAAGTAAGAAGTAAGAGATAAGAGTCAAGGACCGCTTTTCCCCACGACTTCCGACTTATAAAATTTCTTATTAGGGTGTGTTGACACTAAGCCTAACACACGTCTTTTTGGATATTTTTGTCCCGTTCGTCGTTAAAAATCCTTGCAGGGCGACAGCCCAACTGCGGATTTTTGCCTAGAACGGAACAAAAATATCTCAAAAATCCGCGTATCAGTTTAGTGTCAACACACCCTAATATTTACTGATCGCTGCCGTTGACTATATAAAAGCGTCTTTCATTGGGATAAGCGTAGCCCAGCTGCTCAACAGCTACACGCTCCATAAACTCCGCCTCGTCAGCATTCAGCATCTGCTGGTATTCGTCGCTCAGCTGCTTGGACTCCTCGATCTTGCTGCGCATGGTCTCGGTCTCCTGCTCCAGCTGTTCTATCTCATTCTGCTGGGTGACTATATCAGCCACTGCAAACAGGCAGAAGCAGATGATCACTATCGCCAGCACAGGCTTGAAAAGCTTTGACTTTTTCTTGCGCGGCTTTTCTTCCTTTTTAGACGTCCCCATAACGTCCTCGGGGAGTACCTCCTCAGCCGCATTGTCCTCACTCTCGTCAGGAGCCTGCGAGGTCTCTTCCTCGGGGTCAGCCTCGGCTATGGGAATGAATTTTTCATCATCCATATATAACACGCTCCTTATGTATTCCGCCATGAAGCAAAAATGCTTGCTTGCAGGGGCATTTTGCAAAGCCGTCAGTAAACACGGCGGAGCTGTCGGTTAATTATAAATCACTAACACATATTCCACCATGAAGCAAAAATGCTTGCTTGCAAGGGCATTTTTGCGAAGCCGTCAATAAACACGGCAGAGCTGTCAGTAAATTATAAATCACCAACATATATTATACAACACTTAACTTTCAACTTTCAAGGGCTTTTTGAACTTTTTTTCGGATTTTTGAAATTTTAGTCACTTTTTACAAAAGCACACTTGGCTTTATTTAATGTTTTAGCTATAAATCCTATCGGCTTGATAAGCAGCCTGTCTCTCAAAAACACCCCTAAGTCTCCCAGCAGCTTCACGGCGTAGTTCCCCACAGCAAACCGCTGGGCAAAAAAGCCTGCTGATACCGCCGCAGCCGTGTAATAGCGTATCTCATGCACAGCTCCCACGCTGAATGTGAACAGCATTGCCCAGAAAAACAGCACATATAAAAAGTCCCCGATAAAGGTCAGCACCGCCCCGTGGGGGACTATCCTGCGCATTATCCTGAGAAGGTCATACACCGCACCCAGCAGTATACCCAGCAGCAGCCCTGCCTGAAACACCCCGAATTCTCTTATGGCAGTAAAAATATCCATAGCGCCTACCGAAACAGCTTGCCAAAAAAGCTGAGCCGCTTTATCCTGTCCTTATCGCCGTAGATAAGCGCCGATATCTCGCCGTCAACATTCAGCTCGCCGCTCTCTATGCTCATTTCACTTACGTGCAGCTGCTCCCCCTTGATAACAAGCTCCCCCAGCTGGGTATATAGGGTTATCTGCTTGTCATCAAAGCTCTCAACATCGTTCACCCCTGTCAGCATAAGCCTGCTGCGGTTCTCCATAATGGCATTATGCCGTCCCTGCATATCGCTCATAATATCGCCCTCCTTTTATCGGTGGTATATTATATGCAGCTTCGCCGCTGAAAAGAATTGACATGGGGGTGAGATGACCGAGAAGCTTGTTACGCACAAATGCGCAAATATCTTGAAATTATCCAACAGATGTGTTATAATATAGCCAAAGCCCATGCTATCGCATGGACTGCGGAGCTAAAGCTCCGCTGGCAGGCTTGATGCCTGCGGCTTTATTGTAACACTTCGCCTCAGGTCCCTTGCAAGCAAGACCGTTCGGCTTCATGTTATAATAAAGCCAAAGCCCATGCTATCGCATGGACTGCGGAGCTAAAGCTCCGCTGGCAGGCTTGATGCCTGCGGCTTTATTGTAACACTTCGCCTCAGGTCCCTTGCAAGCAAGACTGTTCGGCTTCGTGTTATAATATAGGGGGAAAGCCCCCTTTACTCCCCCACCTGTGCCGCTAGAAGCAAGAGGCAAGAAGCAAGAGTCCCCTTTTCATGCTTTGTTTGATCAGGAAATTTCTTATCTCTTACTTCTTACCTCTTACCTCTAAAAGCGCCCGGCAGGCTGTCTGCCTGCATATCAACACACCCTAATAAAAAAATTTCACCAGAAACGAGGTCTTGTCCATGAAAATGACATTTATCGGTGCCGACCATGAAGTTACGGGCAGCTGTACTTATATTGAAGCCTGCGGCAAAAAGTTCCTTGTGGATTTTGGTATGGAGCAGGGGATAGATAACTTTGAGAACGCTAAGATACCCTGTCCGCCGTCGGCTATAGATTTTGTGCTGCTCACCCATGCACATATCGACCATTCGGGACTGCTGCCGCTGCTTTATGCAGGGGGCTTTTCGGGGGATATCCATGCCACCCGTGCCACCTGCAACCTGTGCTCAATAATGCTAAGAGACTCAGCCCATATACAGGAGTTTGAAGCCGAGTGGCGCAGCCGTAAGGGCAGAAGAAAGGGGCTTGAGGATACCGAGCCGCTGTATACCCTCGCCGATGCTGAGGGCGCTATCTCAAAGCTCACCCCCCACAGCTATGATACCGAGGAGCAGCTCGCCGAGGGCATAAGGGTGCGCTTTACCGATGCAGGTCACCTGCTGGGCTCTGCCAGTATCGAGCTGTGGCTCACCGAGGAGGGAGTCACCAGAAAGGTGGTATTCTCGGGAGATATCGGCAACCTGAACCAGCCCCTTATCAGGGACCCCCAGTATATCACCGAAGCCGACTATGTCATTATGGAGTCAACCTACGGCAACCGCCGCCACGACAGGGTGGAAAACTATGTGGTAAAACTGGCGCAGATAATCCAGGAAGCCTTTGATAAGGGCGGCAATGTGGTCATACCCTCCTTTGCGGTGGGCAGAACTCAGGAGCTTTTGTATTTTATAAGGCAGATAAAGGAAGAGGGTCTGGTGAAAAACCACGGCGACTTCCCTGTTTATATCGACTCCCCCCTGGCTATCGAAGCCACCAGGATATTTGTTGAAAATAAGGACTCCTGCTATGACGAGGAGGCTATGGAATATGTGAACAAGGGCATAAACCCCATAGTTTTTTCAAACCTCAACATAGCTGTCACCAGTGACGAGTCAAAAATGATAAACTTCGACAAGACCCCCAAGGTGATAATCTCTGCCAGCGGTATGTGTGAAGCAGGCAGGATAAAGCACCACCTGAAGCACAATCTCTGGCATTCTGAGAGCACGGTGCTTTTTGTGGGCTATCAGGCGCAAAACACCCTGGGCAGAAGTCTTGTTGAGGGCGCAAAAACGGTCAAGCTCTTCGGCGAGGAGATAACCGTTGCCGCAAAAATAACCGTGCTGCCCGGCATAAGCGGCCATGCCGATATCGACGGGCTTGACAGCTGGATAAAGTCGGTCAGCTCCCCCTCCAAGGTTTTCGTCAACCACGGCGATGAAGCGGCTGCCGAGGACTACACCGCCCACCTGAGAGAGATGGGGTTTGACGCCTACGCCCCCTACAGCGGCGCCTACTGCGACCTTGCCACAGGCGAATTTGTAAATGCCGAGCCTGTAAGGGCAGCCAGAAAGACTGTTCCCTCCACCGGCTACCAGCGCCTGTGTGCGTCTCTTGACAGGCTCACAGCCCTTGTCAAGCAGAGCAAGGGGCTCACCAACAAAGACCTTGCCAAGCTCACTGACAGCATAAACAACCTCTGCTCAAAGTGGAGCTGAGGGGCATACCGATAAAAACAAAGCTCAATGCGTTTGCTGCGCATTGAGCTTTTATTGTCATGTCTTACATATCATCATCTGAATGCTTTTGCCTTGCTGGTTATCTCCTTTTCGGACATAAACATTCCCAGAACATAGTTCTTCATGATGTTCCCGTCGGCGTTGTCTATCTTCTTATCGTCTATGTACAGTGTTTTTACTGCGGTCTGACCGTCCACTTTGCCGAAGGTCATTTTATAGACCTTGCCCTCAGAGGTCGTGCCCTCGTAGGTGACGATGTTTTTCTCAAAATCGTACCACCACTTGCCCTCTTTGAAATAATTATCAAACGCCTGACCGTAGTTCTTGCTCGCCAAAGTCATGCCCTCAGCCAGCTTGAAGTCGTATTTTGCCTGTTTTACCAGCATAACTCTTACAAACACAAAGCCTGCATAAAGTATAGCCACGACTATAAGTATTTTTATCAGGTTGAATACCAGCGGCGCCAGGGTGCTGGTGTTCTGTCTTTTTCCGCTGGAAGCGTTTGTTACAAAGGGCACCTTCTGCTGCTGTGCCGCCTTTACGGGGTCATATCCTGCAGGCGCAGAGCTTCTGCGCTTGCCCGTGTCGGCATAGCCCGACTCGACCCCCTGCATCTGCCTTGCAGACCTTGTGGCTGCATAGGGGGTTTTAACAGTGTCCCTTGCAGCGCCCTGATCCTGCCTGGGGGTGCCGAACTGGTCATAGCCCTGCTTTTTGGCGCTGCTGTTATAAGCAGGCACCACCTTGCCGCAGTTGGTGCATATCATAGCAGCGCTGTCCAGCTTAGCGCCGCAGTATCTGCATACATTGCTCATTATACGATCCTCCGCTTTCAGGTGTCAGAGGTCGGAAAACAGCAAACAGCTGTCAGCCTACCCTGTCATATATCTCGGAAATCAATTTTTGATTTCCTTAGAGGCAAGATAACCAGAGGCAAGACTGAGGTACGCCTACGGCGATTTTAATATTTTGTCCGCTTTGCGGACACATTTTTCTTGCTTCTTGCTTCTATATTCTTGCTTCTGGAAATCAATTTTTGTAAAATTGATTTTCCTGGTCAGATATACCTTATAACTCCCACTACCTTGCCCAGTATTACTACCTCGTCAAGTATTATCGGCTCCATAGTGTCGTTCTCGGGCTGCAGCCTGTAGTGACCCTCCTCTTTGTAGAAGGTCTTTACCGTTGCGTCCTCACCGTCTACCAGAGCCACAACTATCTCGCCGTTCTCGGCATAGGGGGTCTGCTCCACCACAACTATATCTCCGTCGAGTATAGCCGCATTTATCATGGACTCTCCCCTTACTTTAAGGGCAAACAGCTCACCCGAATAGTTTTTTGAGGGGTGGAAATTGATGTACTCGCTGACATATTCGATGGCGGTTATAGGCACGCCGGCGGTAACAGTACCCACCAGCGGCACTCTCAGTCCTGATGAGCCCACCAGCTTTATGGCACGGTTCTGCTTATCGCCCTTTTCAAGAAAGCCCTTGCTTGTCAGGCTCTTGATATACCTGTGCGCTGTGGAGGTGGACTTGAAGCCGAACTCTGCGCATATCTCTCTTACCGTGGGGGGATAGCCCTCCTCGACACGCTGCTTTATAAATTCAAATACCTTACGCTCGTTATCGCTTATTTTCATGGTCATACCTCGCTTTCACGTTCATGAAGCCTTTTGGCGAGCTTCTTTGCCAGCTTGTATACGTCTCCGCAGCCAAGGGTTATCACAAGGTCTCCCTTTGCCGCATTTTTCATGATGTAGTCGATGCACATATCAAAGTTCTTTTTCTTCTGCTCCGCCGTCTGCTTATCGGCGGTCTCATGTGCTGTCTCGAACCACACTGCGTTTGAGGTCTTAACACCCAGCATCTCGGTGTATATCCCGTGTACGTTCTTTTCCCTGCTGCCCATTATATCGGTTATTACCGATATATCCGCTATGGATAGCGCAGCCGCAAAGTCGTCCATCAGTATCTCGGTCCTTGAGTAGGTGAAGGGCTGGAAAACTGCCCATACTCTGTTAAAATCAAGTCCCTTGGCGGCTTTGAGGGTGCATTCTATCTCCTTGGGGTGGTGGGCGTAGTCATCAACTATGGTCACGCCGCCGACCTCGTCGATCTGCTGAAATCTTCTTACAGCTCCTTTAAAGCTGTTAAGTCCCTTTGCGATATCATCCCAGCTTACTCCCGAATATCTTGCCGCAGCTATCGCCGCCAGCGAGTTGAGCACATTGTGGTCCCCGGGGACGTTTATGGTGAACTCCCTCTCGGGGCTGCCCTTATAGTAGAGCTCAAACACCGTCTGCAAGCCCTTTTTAGACTTTATCACAGCCGAGTAATCATTGCTCCTGTCCCAGCCGAAGCTTACCAGCTTTTTATCCTTTACGCCCTCAACGGATCTAAGAGTGTTCAGGTCATCGCCGTTATATATTACCGCCTTTGAAGCCATATTGGCAAAGGTGTTGAAGCTTTTGATGATGTTTTCTATATTCTTGAAATATTCCAGATGGTCAGCATCGACGTTGAGTATTATCGCCACATCGGGATAAAGCCTGAGGAAGTGGTCCTCAAACTCGCACGCCTCGCAGACCATTGTCTGGCTGCCCCCCGACCTGCCCGAGCCGCCTATGCTGGGCAGCTTGCCGCCGATAACGCAGGATATATCCTCGCCTGCGTCCACAAATATCTGTGTCAGCAAGGCAGAGGTGGTAGTCTTGCCGTGGGTGCCGCATACGCAAAGCGCATTGTCATACCAGCTGGTCACCAGCCCCAGTATCTCAGCCCTCTCGCAGACCACAGCGCTGCTGTTCTTCGCCGCTATCAGCTCGGGGTTATCCGCCATGATAGCCGCCGTGTATATTATGAGCTCAGCCCCCTCGATGTTCTCCGCACGCTGTCCCAGGTATACTTTTATGCCCATGCTCCTCACAGCGTCAAGCGTCTCCGTCTCGTTGTTGTCCGAGCCCGATATGTCATATCCCTTTGAATGGAATATCTGCACCAGCGGATACATTCCCGAACCGCCTATGCCTATAAAATGCACTCTCTTTATTTTGTTCAGAACTTCTTCTGTTAAATGTGCAGCCATATGCTATGCCTCTTTTCTTGTGCCGTTTGTGCCCTGAGCTGGGGCTCTGCCCCAGACCCTGCAAGCCGTCTGGCGCCCGGCTTGACCCT
>ERZ842401.6380-NODE-6380-length-12595-cov-8.854226_pt1 | contig 12595 bp, 10 predicted proteins | sample MGYA00521270_ERZ842401 | MGnify/ENA primary metagenome ERZ842401 (study PRJEB31892, sample SAMEA3878208) | bioreactor metagenome | biome: Moose rumen | place: Sweden | collected 2011-10 | study: EMG produced TPA metagenomics assembly of the PRJEB12797 data set... | reverse complement strand
AAAAATACTCAAAATTCTCCAAAGTTGCAAGGATTTGGCAAGATTTCAGCTGAAATGGAAGAAAATCGAGGATATTTTTGAAGATTTTTGAGTAAAATGAAATAAGAATCGAGAGAATTGACTACCTTTGTAACGTGTTTCGCAAGAGGCACGACATTTTACTTGCTCAATTCACCTTCTGAATCACCACCTCGGAATAAGAAAAGAGCGAAGACAATACCTTAGGAGTATGCACCATAGAGTGCAGACTTCCCCATAAAGGTATTGTGGCTTGTGGTGAGCCAAGAAGGTGTATGGATGGTCTGCACTTTCTTTGTGCTACAGAGTTTGTACAGGCATGTCTAAAAGAGAATAGTACAAACTTAAAACAATAGAAACGATGAAGAAAGTATTTCTGATTTTTAGCATTCTAATGCTGGCAGCAACTTCATTTGGGCAAATGAAGAAACCTACGATTATGATTCTTCCTTCTGACAATTGGTGCGTACAGCGTTACTTTGTGACTACGTTCGATAATCAAGGAACGGATGTTAAAATACCTAACTACCAACAAGCTTTTCAGGAGGATACAGAACTAGGGCTGGTCATTAGTAAAGTGGGCGGTGTTCTGACCTCACTGGGTTATAGTCTGAAAGATGCGGAGCAGGAGATAAAAAGCCTCAGTGTGAAACAAGCAGAGGACAATGCGATACAGAGCAAGAGCAGTGGATCTCAGTTGGTTGAAAGTCCTCTAGATATTCTGAAGCGCCGAATAAAATCGGATATTGTGATTCAAATCTGGTGGAAACTGAATCGTGAAGGTGTAGGGCACTCCGTATCTTTCACACTGGAAGCATTTGATGCATATACGAATAAGCGGATAGCCTCTTCTTCTGGTACGACAAAAGCATTGAATGATGCTGTTCCCATTTTGTTAGAAAATGCAGTCAAAGAGCACATCAAGCCCTTTGACAAGCAGATGGATGCGTGGTATTCCGACCAACGGAAGAATGGGCGTGAGATTACGCTGACTGTTCGCTGTTGGGATAGTTGGAATATGAATCTTGAAACAGAGTTTAGCGGCGAGGAACTAACTGACTGCATCCAGTCATGGCTGCGGAATAATTGTGTTGGCGGTGCTTTCAATCTTAGCGATGGCACAGAGACGTTCGCACAATTTGAGCAAGTCCGCATTCCGTTGCAAGACGAGAAAGGCCGTTTGATGGATGCCCGTTCTTTTGCAACAAACCTACGGAAGTATCTGCAAAAAGCCCCTTATAACATCACATCAAAAGTTATTATTCGTGGCCTTGGCGAGGCTGTATTAATATTAGGAGAGAAATAGAATGATACGAACTACTTTATTTATTTTTGGGGCAATGCTGTATGCTATCGGGAATGCCCAGCCCATTTCGGTTAATGCCAAAGTGCTTGACGAAAACCTTCCAGAAGAGGCTGCACGGAATTTAGAAACCAAGTTGCAAAGTGCGCTAATTGCAAACGGCTATGCGGATAACGGCTATGTTGAACGGTTTGTGTTGACAGCAAAAGTTGATATTATACAAAAGGATGTCACCCCGACCACTCCAGCCCGTATTTCAGAGAAGATGGACATCACACTGATGGTGGGGGACATTGAAGAAAATAAATTGTATGCCTCTGTCACACTACAAGCGGCTGGCATCGGCACTAACGATAACAAAACATTCATCAATGCCTTCCGCAACATCAATGGCGACAATCCCCAAATCCAGCAGATGCTCAATGAGGCAAAGGAGAAAATAATAGAATATTACACGAACCAGTGCCCTGCCATCATTCGGAAAGTACAAGGGCTGGTTGCCACTCAGGCGTTCGACGAGGCTATCTTCCTACTGACCTCTGTTCCTGATGTCTGCAGAGATTGCTTTACTCAGTGTCAACGGCAAGCAGGAGTAGTCTATCAGCAGAAGATAGATTCAGAATCGACCATTCTGTTGGAAAAGGCAAGAACGGTATGGGCTACCTCCAATCAAAACGTACAGAGCGCAAATGAAGTCGCAGATATTATTAACCAAATCAATCCACGATGCAGCAACTATACTGAAGTATTAGCCTTGCGTTCATCTATTGAACAGAAACTACAGGCAGATGCTAAGCGGGATTGGGACTTAAGGATGAAGCAATACGAAGACAATGAAAAACATAAGCAAAGTATTGTTGATGCATATAAGACTGTTGCTGTAGCGTATGCAAAGAATCGTCCAACAACAATCTTTAGGACAATAGTTCGTAGTTGGTGGTATTAACTTTAAGATTATTAAAATGAAAACAAAACTATTTTTACTTGCCTTATTGGCATTAAGCGTATTTCAGGTATATGCACAGGGCGGTGAAGAAATCACACTCATCGTCTCCGCTGACGGCACAACTAAGGATGAGGCTACAAAAGTTGCCCTTCGCAGTGCTATTGAACAGGCTTATGGAGCATTTGTTTCATCTAATACAGAACTCCTAAACGATGAACTAATAAAGGATGAAGTCATTACTCTTTCGTTTGGTAACGTAAAAAGTTTCAAGGAACTCTCTAGCGAGATATTGCCTGATAGTAAAGTGTTCACTACGCTTCAAGCAACGGTTAGCATCCCCCAACTCGTCAGTTATGCCAAGAGTAAAGGTGCAGAGGTTGAGTTTGCAGGAGCCGCTTTTGCGATGAATCTCAAGATGGAAGAGTTGAACAAGAGAAATGAAGAGAAAATAGTAGCAAATATGCTCAGAGCAATGGAGAAATTGTACATGACAGGATTGGACTATAAAATCAATGTTGCAAATCCGAAAGCAAGTGGAGAAATGACAGCAGTTATAGATGTTATCGCAAATGAAAATGCCATTAAAGCCAATGAACTTTTTTATAACACCTTGGAAAGAATCACCCTTAACAAAGAGAAAATCAAAGAGTATCAAGAGTTATGGAAAGATGTATATGGGATTGGTTTTTATCCCATATCATCAACTATAGTTGACCGTGGCTATCGTTTGAATAAATATACACGGACAGAGGAATACACGTTCCGGTCGGAGGGTTCATTGAAACTCCTAAGCGAGTTTTTTAACTTTACCTATCCTAAAGCACTTCTGAATATTCGCATAGATACGAATACTGAAACGTCACGGATACAGTTAATTTCTTCGTATGGTAAAGTGTTTTCTTCCTCAGGATTTGGAGAAAGAAACATAGGCAGATATGGTGATGCGATAAACGACAAAAAGATATTTAACCAATATATTCCTGCCTATGAGAGTTTTCTAACAAAAGACGCGAATGCAGGTATGACCAACTATACTCGATACTATGTTGCCAAAGACCGCGTTTTAAATTATATTCAATCGATAGAGGATATTGAAAATTTCTGCTACTTCTCTTTCTGTGAAGATGTTGCAGCCTACCAGATAACTGACAAGGCTTTCATTGCGGGCTATCCTATGCATAAATTAGGGAAAACATTGCACCACATTGAATTGACTCTAATGATACCGCAAGATGATTTGATGAAGATTTCCAAATTTTCAATTACTCGCAATAATGAACAAGATTAGCAAGGACGAGTTTCTCAAAAGACTACAATGTATTCACTCTGCTACAAGTGTTAATGGAGCGAAGTATTTATCCATCCAAACAAATGGGAGAGTTTGCACTGGCATTCGTGAAAGTACTGGAATGTATTTTACCATAGATATGGACAGATTATACTCTGCCTACTTTGAATTGGAGCAGATAAATACTAAAACCCTGAAGAAATACGTAAACAGAGTTCAATCTCCATCATTAGCAATCCTTATAGAAGCAAAATTAGCATGAAATTTTCTTTTGTTATCCTTTCCCTTATGGTGGCTTTTGGCGTACAAGCCCAAAGTTACAACAGCGACCGTGTATCATTTACAAACTTTTTAATTCGTATGTACAATAATGCTCCGTTTGAAGGTGTCCGTGTTGTAGATGATTACGATAAAGCTTACCTCATTTCGGTGCTGGCACTTGACAAAAGGATGTACAAGAACGAGGCTATGCTGAACCGTGTAGCATCCGTCAAAGCAATGGCGCAAACCTCTCGCTTTTTCAACGGCTCGAATATCACACAGGATATGTTTATTCGCTCATCGGTGAAGTCTGACGGCACAAGTGATGCGGAAATCATAGAGAATATCCGTGAGAATTCAGTAGGCTATGTAAAAGCACTTGAGCAACTAACCAACTTTGTAAGGAAAGACGGACTGCTTGTATTTATTTTTATCAGTCCTGTAGCTATTAAGAATGGCGAATAGAATCAACTCCTCCTCTGCTTCTTATTGAAACAAAGGAGGAGTTGCAACCTTATACTCTAAAACCTCTTCGTTGCTCTTGTCCAATCCCGAATTGCTCCTTGAACCACTGGGCAAAAGGTGTCTCATTGATATGTAGGAACAAGTTTCGCTTCTCGTCCCTTATCACTTGTGCCGTTACGTTATTGGCAAGTGCATTGCGCCTGTACTCATTGGAGTGAAGCCACCCGCTATAGTTGACGGTCTGCCCGTGTAGCAGTTTGTCGGTTTGTTCAGCGGTGAAACCATATTGCAGACACTCACGCTCCATATTGAGGAAACGCTTGAAACTTGGGAACCATCTGTAAGCCTTGTCTAAGATACGCTTCAAGTTGCTCACCTCCTGCTGGTGCTGCTCATTGGTACGGTTGAGTTCCCTTGCATGGTTGTCCTTCAACTTCTGCATATCTTAGAATCTTGGTCCACCAAAGCCACCCCCACCGGGACGACCTCCGCCAGGACCACCGCCAGGACCACCGAAGCCGCCTCCACGACGACTACCGCCTTCCCGTGGTCCACCTTCTGGTCCTCTCGGTCCACCATTCTTTCCACCAAAGATGTTCAGACGGTAGACGACATGGAGCATCGCATAATTAGTGATGGCATTATACTCGGTGTCACTTCTGCGCATGGCATCCACCGTGCGGCTGAAAGTCGACTGCTGGTGCAGGATGTCATACAACTGGAGCGACAGTGTCAGGGCATTACCACGGAGGAACGACTGTGACACCTGGGCGTTCCATATCAACTCATTGGTATTCATCGACGCATCGTTATAGCCACGCCGACTATTCATATTCATACTGGTAGAGAGTTGGGTGCCCCAAGGGGCTGTCAGCAGCAGACTTCCTCCATAGGAGAATGTCCACGTGTCAAGATTGTTATTCGACTGCAACTCACTGCGGGCATGCATATACTCCAACGAGCCGTTGAGTTCAAACTCCAACCAGTCGTTACGGTAACTTGCCGCCAGACGCTCATTGACCGTTGTACTACGTGTCGTCGATTTCTGCGAGTTGGCGTTCCGGTCCACACTCACATAGCCCACACTATTGGCATAGCGCAAGGTCGTGAACGTGTTGACATTGAAGAAACCTGCAGAGTCGATAGCGGTATTAAACATAAACATACCGAAGGTGTTCCAGTTACCATTGATATTCTCCGGTCTGGTGGTACGTCCTCCCGACTTCTCGTCGTAGGTCACCATGTTCGAGATGGAGTTGTTGGTGGTCGAGAAGTTCAGGTGAGCCATCATACTCCGCTGATGGTTCTGGATATAGTTATTATAGAACAGGCGGAAGTTCTGGGTGAACGAGGGCTTCAGTCCTGGATTACCCTTCCGGATGTTCAGGGGGTCGCTGTCGTCGGTGATATCCAACAGGTCGCTCATCGAGGGTTGACTACTGTTGGCACGATATGTGAAACGCAACTGGCTTACCTTAGATATCTTCCAGCGGAAGTCTGCTGTCGGGGCAAAATTCGTCACTGTACGAACCGTGTCGGTATGCACGCCTTGATAGTCTTGGGTGAAGTGAGAGCGTTGCGGCATCAACTGCAAACCGACATTCAGGTTATATGCCTTCCGAACAACACGCAGCATGACCTCTGCCGTATGGTTGTAGTTACGGTATTCGGAGAAACGACTTAACTTGTCGTCCCTGTAGTCCGCCAAGGGAACACCTGGCCCCAGCAAGGCGAGATACTCGTCCCAGCCACGATAGAGCGGAGTCACCCCAAAGAAATCAGCAGCCACATCATAGAAGTCATACGTGGCACGGTCGCTCTTGGTATAACTGTACTGATACTGATAACTGAACTGGAGATAGGTCTGGCGGAAGATGGGCTCACTATAGGTGGCACGGATGCCATAGTTCCAGTTCTTGGTGGGAGTCACAGCATAACGGTTAGCCTGATAGGTAGAGTCGTTCCCTTGCTTGTTCAACAACTGGAAATACTCCACCAGACTATTGGAGAACGACTTGCTCGTTCCCTCGCCCACATTGCCGGAGAAACGCAAGGTGATATTCCTTCCGTTATTACTCAGTCGGCGGTTGAGTTGCAACCAGCCTCCCGCACTCTTCGAGTCACTATAGGAGATGGAGTTGTTCAGGTTCCTGTTCTTCACAATACCCTTGTCAACCAATTCCCTCAGCACCTCATCGTCAAGGGGATTACCCACATATTGATAAGGATCCTCATCGAATGTCAGTGACAGTCCCTCACTCAGTCCGTCGCTGGAGTTATAGTTGAACTGCGGACGCAGCATGATGTTCGTCATGGAGTCAGGGGTCCATTCCAGACGGAAACGGGCATCCCAACTATTGCTACGGGTGAGGTTGCTGCTCAGGCTATTACCGAACGACGAGGTCGTGCCACTCATAAAGTCCTCGGTGGAACGACGTACTACGGCATCCCCATCCTGATGGTTCCAGCGAATACTGGCATCAAACTTCAGGAGGTCTTTCTTCTCATAGTTCAGGTTGAAGCCTGCCATCTTCGTTGCTGTCAGACCTTGTCTGCCACCTCCAAAGCGACCGCCTCCCCCACCAGGGAATCCCATATCGTTCACGTTATTGGCACTTAACGGCACGAAGATCTTCAGGTCAGAACTCTGCATGCCAGCAAACACACGTCCACTATAACGGTTGCGGGTACCTGCCGCCAAGTCGGCATTCAGCATGAAGCCTTTGTTCATGCCCCGCTTGATACCAAAGTCAAGCACCGTCTCCTCCTCACCGTCGTCAATACCACTGACACGGGCGAGATCGCTCTTCTGGTCGTAAGCCTTCACACGCTCCACGATAGAGGTGGGCAGATTCTTCATCGCCGTCTTGGTGTCACCCGTCATAAACTCCTTACCGTCAATGAGGATTTTCTTTACCTCCTTTCCGTTGATGGTCACCTTACCATCGTCATCCACCTGTGCTCCAGGCAGTTTCTTCACCAATTCCTCGATGACAGAGCCCTCTGGGGTGCGGTAGGCTGAGGCGTTATACACGAAGGTGTCCTCCTTCAGTGTCACCTTTGCCGCCTGTCCTGTGACGGTGGCACCTTTCAGCATGATGGCGTCTGGACTCAGGTTGATAGTCCCGAGAGACACATCTTTGTCGGCAGCCACCTTCACTGTCTTGGTGTATGGTTTGAAACCCACACAGGTAATCTGTATGATATAGTTGCCGGCAGCAGGTGCCTTGACACGGAACTTTCCGTCCAGATCGGTCAGTGCCCCTGTCACCATCGTACTATCGGTCTTCAACAGCCGAACGGTCGTTTGTGCTACTGGCTCTTGAGAATCACTCTCAAGGACCTTTCCCGTGATGTTTCTTTGAGCCATTGCCTGTATCCCCGATACAGCCATGAGCATGAACAGCAAGAATTTCTTTATCATATTTCGCTAATAATGCTTTTAGGACGCACAAAAGTTGAGAAAGTTTAAGCCATCGGTCAAAAAAAATGTCTTTTCTACAATTATTTGTCATTTTATACTTGATTTTACATTTTTTATAGTAATTTTGCAGCCGCAAATGGAACAACAGAAGGTCATCATCTCAGAGAATCTGCAACAGATGCTCCATGCCGCCGTGGGAGAATGCGCCCACGACCACCTGTTGGTGCTCGTCGACGAGACGACGGAGCGTTGCTGTCTGCCTGTGGTCAGAGACTATGAGTGCATGAGAGAGGCACAAGTCATCACGATTGGAGCCACCGACATCCATAAGACCCTCGACACCCTCGCCCGTGTCTGGAGCGAGATGCAGCGACTGGGAGCCTCCCGCCATTCCCTCATGATAAACCTGGGAGGTGGTATGGTGACGGACTTAGGCGGTTTTGCCGCCTCAACGTTCAAGCGTGGTATACCTTATATTAATATACCCACCACCCTGCTCTCCATGGTGGACGCCAGTGTGGGAGGCAAGACAGGTATCAACTTCGGCGGCTTGAAGAATGAGATTGGAGTCTTCAACAATGCCCGTTGTGTGATCCTCGACACCACCTTCCTGCGTACCCTCGACCAAGAGAATATCCTCTCTGGCTATGCCGAGATGCTCAAGCACGGACTCATCGACAGCGAGAGCCATTGGGCTGAACTGCTAAATAACCCTATAGACACTATAGGTACTATAGACACTATAAAAACGTTCACCCCCCTCCTCGCCAGAAGCGTCGCCGTCAAGCAGCGCATAGTCACTGAGGACCCTACTGAGAAAGGTATCCGCAAGGCACTGAACCTCGGACATACGGCAGGACATGCTTTCGAGTCATTGGCATTGGAGCGCAAACCTATCCTGCATGGCTATGCTGTCGCCTACGGACTGGTGGTCGAGTTGTATCTCTGTTGCGTCAAGACTGGATTCCCGCAGGACAAGATGCGCCAGACGGTCAACTTCATCAAGGAGCACTATGGACGCATGACGATCACCTGCGACGACTATCCCCATCTGCTGGAGTTGATGCATCACGACAAGAAGAACGTGGGCAGCGACATCAACTTCACCCTGCTGGGTGGTATTGGGGACATCCGCATCAACCAGACAGCGTCAGAAGAAGAGATCAAGGAGGCGTTAGACTTCTACCGTGAGGTCTGACTCCTGCCACAAGATACTACTACCTATTTAGATTGCTAACAACCGAAGGTGGGACACATCCGTGAGGATACGTCCCACTTATATTTTCACATTTTTAGCGCAAAATGTTTGTTTATTCGTTCTTTTTCCTTATCTTTGCCGTATAATTATAAAACTACTACCAAACTATGAAAAAAATCTTAGTAACTGGAGGAGCCGGCTTTATCGGCTCTCATCTCTGTGAGCGTCTGGTCAACGAGGGCAATGATGTCATCTGTATCGACAATTTCTATAGCGGTTCCAAGGAAAATGTGTGGCACCTCATTGGGAAGCCCAACTTCGAATTGGTACGCCATGATGTCATCAATCCTTATTGGGCTGAGGTGGATGAGATTTACAATCTCGCCTGTCCTGCCTCCCCTATTTATTACCAGAACGACCCTATCCAGACGACCAAGACGAGTTTCTTCGGTGCTTACCATATGTTAGGACTCGCCCGCCGCACCAAGGCTAAGATTCTGCAGTCTTCTACCAGTGAGGTTTATGGTGACCCTAACGTACACCCACAGCCCGAGACTTACTGGGGCAATGTCAACCCTATCGGATTGCGCTCCTGCTACGATGAGGGTAAGCGTGTCGCTGAGACGCTTTTCTTCGACTATCACCGTCTGCATGGTGTTCGTTCAAAGGTCATCCGTATCTTCAACACCTACGGTCCCCGTATGGCGGTCAACGATGGTCGTGTGGTGTCTAATTTCGTCGTCCAGGCACTGCGTGGTGAGGACCTTACCATCTATGGTGACGGTCAGCAGACTCGTTCCTTCCAGTATGTGAGTGACTTGATTGAGGGTATGATCCGTGTGATGGACACTGACGACAATTTCATCGGTCCTGTCAACTTAGGTAACCCGGGTGAGTTCACCATGCTCGAACTGGCGGAGAAGGTCATTCAGAAGATTGGTGGAAAGAGTAAGATCGTGTTCCGTCCGTTGCCCAGCGACGATCCGAAGATGCGCCGTCCTGACATCACCATCGCCAAACGGGAGTTAGGATGGGAACCAAAAGTAAAACTGGACGAGGGACTCGACCATATCATCGCCTATTTCCGTGAATATCTAAATCGTTAAGTGCATGGAAACGTTGTTTCCGATGCCTCGAATATACCTTTCCGAGATATTGGAATAAGTGTTCCGAGGCATTCGGAATACTTATTCCAGACGCTTCAACAATTCCAGCAGCACCTGCCAGATGTCATCAATGGTCTTTAACTCTACTCGCTCGCTTGCCGAGTGGGGCTCTACGATGCGAGGACCGATACAGGCAATCTGGATGCCAGGGTAATGCTGCACGAAGAAGCCAGCCTCCAGTACGAAGTGCATCGCCACCAGACGGGGACGCCATCCCAACACGTCTTGAAACGTGTCACTGGTCAGTTGCAGGAATGCCGACTGCTGGTCCTCCTGCCATGCTGGTGCTGACATCACCGTCTCTGAGGTACCACCATAGGAGGCGAAGGTGGCAGCAATATCCTGACTAAGACTCTCCATATCAGCATCAATGAAACTACGGGTGTGGGTGCTGACGAGAAGATGGTCGCTCTCCGTACTGATACGTCCTACATTATTCGATGTCTCCACGGTGTCCTGCATGACCTCACTCATCTTGACAACTCCCTGTGGTGTCTGCTCCAGACACTTCATCAATGCCTCGAAAGTCTCAGTGGGGATGACCGCTTCCTGTTTGTCACATTTCGTAATCGTGCAACGCATCTGAGGGTCATGTGCCCCATACTCCTCACGCAACCATTCGTTGATGCTCTCCTCCTGTGCCTTGACAAACTCAGCAGCCTCACCAGAGCGCACACAGACAATCAGGTCGGCAGTTGAGGCGATAGAGGCATTAGCCTCCCCTACCTCAATACGAGCGAGATGGAAGTCGTACTCGTTATAGATGGCAGCGAGGATAGCCCATGTAGGAATGACGGCACTGCAACGTCCCTTGTTGATATCCACACCAGAATGTCCGCCAAGACCACCCTCAAAACGGATATGATACCAACGATATTTGCCAGCGGGAGCAGGCACTGGCCTCATGGGCAGACGATGGAACTGCAGACAAGCGCCTGCGGCACCCGTGGTGATGGTGTCGTAATCCTCCGAGTCGAGGTTGATGACCTTACGACCACGCAGGAAGTCCTTCGACAGTTGCGCTGCCCCCGACATACCATCCTCCTCGTTGGTCGTCGTCATGACCTCTAAGGCAGGATGCTCAATACTGTCGCTCTCCAGTACGGCAAGAGCCATCGAGAGTCCGATGCCATTGTCGGCTCCCAACGAAGTGCCTCGTGCTTTCATCCAACCATTCTCTGTATACGCCTCGACAGGGTCGTTGAGGGGATCAGACATTCCCACGCACACCATATCCATGTGGTTCAGCAACACGACGGGTTCAGAGGACTCGTAGCCAGGAGTAGCAGGTTTGCGGATGACCACACAGTTCTCCGCATCACGCTCATAGTCTAAGTGCAGACGCTGTGCGAACTGACATAGATAGTCGGCAACACGCTCCTCGTGGTGGGAGGGACGTGGTATCTGATTCAGTTCATGGAAAATGCTCAACACACGTTCGGAAGTAGGTTGTTTCATTTGCTTCTGTATTTAAAAACTTTCATATTACAATGTTATAAGGCAGCCAATCGCTCTGCCTCGGCACGGGCAGGTTTGCCTGTCTCAGTGAGGGGGATATGGTCGATGTGGAGGTACTGGCGGGGTTGCCTGTATTTGGGAAGTACTTGACGACAGATGTCCTGAACAGCAGGAATATCAGGTGACTCGGTGAGCAGGACAACTTGTTCACCGAGTTTCGTATCAGGTGCTTTGGTAATCATATAAGGTTCGTGGAGATGCGGATGCAACTGTCGTTCCACCTCCTCTATCTGTATCTTGATACCCCCTGAGCAGATGACATTGTCTTTCCTGCCAAGGATGCGGAATTGTTTAGTTGAGAGGTGAGAGGTGAGAGGTAAGAGTTCGGCAATATCATTCGTGACTAAGGGACCGTCATGGACGGCTGGCGCATTGATGACCAGACAGTTATCTTCGTTCAGTGACACATCGACACCCTCGAAAGGAGTATACCAATCGCTTCTGTCAGGACCGTTGAGCCGTCGGAGGGCGATATGAGACAGCGTCTCTGTCATGCCGTAGGTACTCCAGATATGATTGGGCAAGTCTTTCAATGCTTCCGCTAACTCGTCGTTGATGGCACCACCCCCAATAATCAGATGACGGATCTGACGTAGTCGCTCAGGTGCTTGCTGTAACAGGTTCCACACCTGTAAGGGCACCATCGCTGCAAAGTCTATTTCCTCCCCTAAGTCAGGGGAGGTCAGGTGGGGTCTGAGCAAGGGAAGTCCACTGGGTTCTTCGACAATCAGTTTCAGACCACAGGTCAGGGCACGTACCACCATCATCTTGCCAGCGATATAGTCGAGGGGCATACAGAGCAATGCCGTGTCTCCCTCCTTCAATCCCAAGAAATGACACGTTACCCGTGCCGAAGCCTCCATGCGTCGTTTCTCCACGAGCAGGGGTTTCGGTTTACCCGTCGACCCACTGGTATGAACCAGTACCGTCGGACTGTCGTTATGCCATTCGGTTAGAAACTCTTCTAAAGACAGATTAACTTTTAAAGACATAATAACATATTAACAT
>ERZ842401.6379-NODE-6379-length-12598-cov-3.662760_pt1 | contig 12598 bp, 12 predicted proteins | sample MGYA00521270_ERZ842401 | MGnify/ENA primary metagenome ERZ842401 (study PRJEB31892, sample SAMEA3878208) | bioreactor metagenome | biome: Moose rumen | place: Sweden | collected 2011-10 | study: EMG produced TPA metagenomics assembly of the PRJEB12797 data set... | reverse complement strand
TTATCACGACCGACGGCATGGAGAACGCCAGCCGCCGCTACACCTATGCGCAGGTCAGGAAGATGGTGGAGCGGCAGAAGGAAAAGTACGGCTGGGAGTTCCTGTTCCTCGGCGCGAACATGGACGCCATTGAGACGGCGGGGCATATCGGCATCTGCGCCGACCGCGCCGTGACCTATGAATGCGACGAGGAAGGGACGGCGCTCAATTTCGAGGTGATGGGAGAGGCGGTCAGTCATGTGCGGTGCAGCGAAAAGATGCTTGCGCCCACATGGAAGAGCCGCATCGAGGAAGACGTGAAGCGGCGCGGCAGAAGTAAAAAGCGGGTGTGAGCAATAGACACAAAACTTTTCTCCCTAGCTCCCTTACGTCCTATTAACTTTTTTCGCTCTATGTCGATATATAAACAAGAGATATTGTGAAAAGAGGGAAGCAGGATGAACAGCAGTTTGTGGACGCGGGAGGCTTCCGCGACGGGGACGCTGACGACGGGCGGCGGCAGCGCCGGTCGGAAGAAAGCAGCAGATGGAATTATGGGCGCGTACGCGAGCATTCTCGCGGAAAAAATCGCGACGATGGAAGACGAGTTGAAGCGTCTCGAAAAAGTGCGGGAAGACATCGAGGAGATCGACACGCTGCGGCGTGACGCGGAGGAGCGCGGCACGATCCGCACGCAGCTCGAAATGCCGGAGACGGTCAAACGCGTGATGGGGGACGGCTCTATCCTCGTGACGACCACGAAGGACGGTCGTATCATCGAGCAATACCGCAAGAAACCGCATCTCGTCGCCGTGCCGGACGACGCTGCGCCCAAGGACGCATTGCCGTCGAAAAAATACAAATGGGTGCCTCGGCAGAATCCGCTCGATATGCTGCAATTCATGTGAAACGAAAGTTCAATTCGCGATTGCCGCTTATGAAAGAACGACAAATGACAAAATGTCGCATGGCAGCCAACCAAACGCCTCTTTGTAATTGATGAATTCAAATCATCAACTGCAAGGAGGCGTTTTCATATAAAAAACACTTGCGAAATGTCGAAATGTCAAATATAATATAGAAAAGTCAAATAGTCAATCGGTTTTGGCGATGAGAATGTTTGAAGGTGATGGGTATGAGTAATATCGCGGACTTGATTGAAAATTACATTCTGCGGCAGTTGGCGGCACAGGAGGACGGGCATGTGGAGCTCCGGCGGACGGAGATCGCGGACAAGATTTCCTGTGCGCCGTCGCAGATCAGCTATGTGCTCTCGACGCGATTTACGCCGGCGCGGGGATTCCGCGTGGAGTCGCGGCGGGGGCTCGGCGGTTTTATCCGCATCGCGCAGGTGCCGATGCGCCAGCTCGTGTATCAGGATATGCAGGAGAAAATCGACGAGGACACGGAGTTTTCCGTGGTGCAGTCGATGGTGGCGTATCTTTTGAAGCATCAGATGATTACGAACCGAGAGGCGGCGCTTTTGCTTACGACGGCACAGACGGCTTATGAGACGATGGAGCCGGAGGATCGCGTGCGGCTTTTGCGGACGCTTTTGATGACGCTGGAACGGCTTTCATAAAAGTGAGGAGCTAGGAGTGAGGAGATAGGAGTTATTACGTAATTCGTGTTGTAATATCTTCGCCTGCCGCTTTGATTTTTAAGGGGGATTTATATGCTTTGTGATGATTGCCATAAAAACGAGGCGTGTATCCATTTCACGCAGATCAGTCCCGAGGGGAAGCTGGATAAGAATCTTTGCGAGGAGTGCGCGGCGCGGTATCAAAACTTCATGCCGCCCACGGACGCGCGGAATTTTACGGTCAACGACTTTTTGAAGGGGCTGTTTCGTCAGCCGCCGGAGCAAAAGGAAGAAAAGACGGAGGGCGGTCAGGTCTGCCCGAATTGCGGGATGACGTATCAGGATTTTGCGCATACCGGAAAAATCGGGTGCAGCGTTTGTTACGATACGTTTCGCGCACAGATTGCGCCGCTTTTGAAGCGGATTCACGGGTCGAGCACGCACAGCGGGAAAATCCCGCGCCGGTCGGGCGGCGTTTTGGTGGTGCGTCATGAGATTGCGCTGTTGAAGGAGCAGCTCGCAGACGCGGTACAGAGCGAAGCCTACGAGAAAGCCGCCGAGTATCGCGACAAGATTCGCGCGCTGGAAAAGCAGATTGCAGCGGAGGAGAAAGGGGGCGAGGCGCATGGCCGTGCATGACCTGTATCGCGATTATCGCCTGCCGTGGTTCGGCGGCGAAGGCGAGGCTTCGGACGTAGTGCTGGCCAGCCGCGTGCGTCTCGCGCGGAATTTTGCGCGGCTTCCGTTCCCGAACCGCGCCGATCAGCAACAGCTCGCAGAAGCGCAAAATCGGGCGGCGTCGGTATTCAGCCGGATCGAAGAGGCGATGGGGCAGAAATTCGACGCGGTGCAGATTGATGCATTGACGCAAATGGAGCGCGAAGCGCTGGCGGAAAAGCAGCTCGTCAGCAAGAGCTTGATTCAGGATCCCGCCTATCGCAGCGCTTATATCCGTGAGGATCGCAAATGCAGCATCCTTGTGAATGAGGACGATCATCTCCGAATTCACGCCATGACGTCGGGGCTCGACCTGAAGACGCCGCTCGATATGGCGTTTCGCGTGGACGATGCGGTGGAAGAAAAGCTGGACGTCGCTTTCGATGAGAAGATGGGCTACCTGACGAGCTGCCCGACGAATCTCGGCACAGGGCTTCGCGCTACGGTGCTTTTGCATCTGCCGGGACTCGTCTATACGCGGAACATGAACAATATCATCAATATCTCCCAGCAGCTCGGGCTTTCCGTGCGCGGACTGTACGGCGAGGGCAGCGAGACGGTGGGCAATATTTTCGCCGTGTCCAATCAGCTCACGCTGGGATTTACGGAGCAGGCGATCATCGAAAATCTGATGAACGCCGCGACACAGATTATCGACAACGAGCGCCGCGCGCGCAAAGCGCTGGCTATGACCTCGAAGGAACGGCTGGAAGACGCCGTTTGGCGGTCTTACGGCGTGCTCAAATATGCGCGTTCCCTGGGGGAGGGCGAAGTGCTGGAGCTCATCAGCAAGGTGCGGCTCGGCCTCGATCTCGGCCTTTTGCACGAAGCGCCCGCAGAACGTTTTTCGGAGCTTTTGATTGCCAGCCGTCCGAGCTACTTGAAAAATCTCGCGGGAAATGATAATCTTTCACAGACGGAAATTGACAGGAAGCGCGCCGCCGTCGTTCGGCAGATTCTTTCGGGAGGCGCGCCGATACAGGAGAATTCACCATGAACAATCAATTTACCCCGCACGCCATCGCGGCGCTCAAATTTGCGCAGCATGAGGCGCTGGAATCGGGGCGCAGTCATATCGGCCCGGAGCATTTGCTCTTGGGAATCTTGCATGAGCGGGAGGGCGTGGCGGCCCATGTTCTCGCGGAGCTCGGCGTCGATTTCGATACGGCGCGGGCGCGCATTGGACGCGTATTGGGCGCGCGGGAAGGCGAGCCGGACAATCCGTACTATACGCCCAGCGCAAAGCGCGTTATGCAGTTTTCCGTCGAGGAGGCAAGCCAGCTTGGTCACGACTATATCGGCACCGAGCATATTTTGCTTGCCCTGACGAGAGAAAGCGGCAACACGGCGGCGCGGGTGCTTTCGTCTCTGGGCGCCGATCTGGATCTCGTTCGCGAGACGGTTTTTGAAATGCTGGAAGAAGACGACGACGAGGAGCCGGAGAAGAGAGAAGCCGGAACGCCGCTGCTCGTAAAATACGGGCGCTCGCTTAGCGATTTGGCGGCAAAGGGAAAGCTCGATCCCGTCATTGGGCGCGAGCGCGAAATCCGGCGCGTGATTCAAATCCTCGCGCGTCGTATGAAAAACAATCCGATTTTGATCGGCGAGCCGGGCGTCGGCAAAACCGCCGTCGTCGAAGGACTGGCGCAAGCCATTGCGTCGGGTGCGGTGCCTTATATGCTGCGGGGCAAGCGCGTCGTATCGCTTTCCATGTCGGCGGTGGTTGCGGGCGCGAAATATCGGGGAGAGTTTGAGGAGCGCCTGCGCGGGATCGTGCAGGAAATTCACAAGGCGGGCAATATCATTCTCTTCATCGACGAGCTGCATACCTTGATCGGCGCGGGCGCGGCGGAGGGCTCTCTCGACGCGGCGAACATTTTGAAGCCGGCGCTTTCGCGCGGAGAGATACAGGTCATCGGCGCGACGACGGTCAAGGAGTATCGCAAATATTTCGAGAAAGACGCGGCGCTGGTGCGGCGCTTCCAGACGGTCTTGGTCGAGGAGCCGGACGCCGATGCGGCGGTCGCCATCTTGCGCGGTTTGCGCGAGACTTATGAGGACTTCCATCACGCGCGGATTACCGACGCGGCTATCGACGCCGCCGTACGGCTGTCCAAGCGCTACATTACGGACCGTTTTTTGCCGGACAAGGCCATCGACCTGATGGACGAGGCTGCGTCGAAGGTGCGTATGACCACGGTCGCCCAGCCGGACGGCATGCGCGAGGCGGAAAAGGAAATCGACCGGATTCGCGCCGAAAAGGAAAGCGCCATCGAGGCGCAGGAATACGAGCGTGCCGCCTTACTGAGAGACGAAGAGGGCGAAATGAAAAAGCGGCTGGAACAGGCCGAAAACGAATGGAAGGAAAGCGGTCAGGAGAAAATCACCGTCACCGAGGAAGATATCGCCGAAGCGGTCGGGCTTTGGACGGGAATTCCCGTTCGCAAGATCGAGGCGAGGGAGTCCGAGCGGCTCTTGCATTTGGAAAAAATCCTCAAGCGGCGCGTCGTCGGGCAGGGCGAAGCGGTCGCCGCGCTGTCCCGCGCCATTCGCAGGGCGCGGGCGGGACTGAAAGATCCGAAGCGGCCCATCGGCTCCTTCCTGTTTCTCGGGCCTACGGGCGTCGGCAAGACCGAGCTCGCGAAAGCGCTTGCCGAGGCGCTTTTTGACAGCGAGGACGCGATTATCCGCTTTGACATGTCCGAGTATATGGAAAAATTCACCGTCTCGCGGCTCGTCGGCGCCCCTCCCGGCTACGTCGGCTACGAGGAGGGCGGTCAGCTCACCGACGCCGTGCGGAAAAAGCCGTACTCGATTATTTTGCTGGACGAAATCGAAAAAGCGCATCCGGACGTTTTCAACATCCTGCTGCAAGTCTTGGAAGACGGGCGCCTGACCGACAGCCAGGGGCGTACCGCCGACTTCAAGAATACCGTCGTCATCATGACGTCGAACGTCGGCGCGAGCTTCCTGAAGGACGAGGGCAGGGCGATGGGCTTCCTTGCGCACGATACGGCGGAGGACAGTCACGAGCGCACGAAGCAACGCGTGCTGGAGGAGACGAAGAAAGTCTTCAAGCCGGAATTCTTGAACCGTCTCGACGAGACGCTGGTCTTCCACGCCCTCGGCAAGGAAGAGCTGTCCGCTATCGTTGATATTTTGCTGGCCGACGTGCGCGCACGCCTGGCGGAAAGGGAAATGAAGCTTGCGCTGAGTCCCGCGGTCAAGGCTATGCTCATCGACAAGGGGACGGACTTCAAGTTTGGCGCGCGTCCTTTGAAGCGCGCCATCCGAAAGCTGATCGAGGATCCGCTGTCCGAAAAGCTCCTCGCGCACGAATTCCGCGCCGGCGATACCATCAACGCCAAGAAGGCAGGGGACGCGCTGGAATTTGCGCGAAAGCTGCCGCCGAAGCCTACCGGCGCAAGGAGAAGCGCTCATGCCCCAGCGGCGCAATAAGCTCGCGCCGGACGGACTGGCGGCCAAGGCGGGAAACTTCCTGCTGAACCTCGCCGTCGCCGCCCTATGGCTTTTGCGAAAAGCGGCGGGCGTGGTCATGGGGAAAAGAGAATAAAGGATAAAAAGAAAGCTCGGCGCTTGCGGGCGGAAACGGTTTCCGGCTCGCGGCGGCGGGCTTTTTTGTTTTGCAGGAATCAAGACGCGAATGTCGAATACATACAATTATAGATTGATTTTTCGGGAGGATTTTCGATGGCGGTCAAGAAAACCGAACTATACAGTTCCCTTTGGGCAAGCTGCGACGCCCTGCGCGGCGGCATGGACGCTTCGCAGTACAAGGACTATGTGCTGACGTTGCTTTTTATGAAATATGTGACGGACAAATACAAGGGGCAGCGCTACGGCGAGATTGTGGTTTTCGACAAGGAACATGACAGCGAGAAGGACGCGGAGAAACGAACCGGGTGCAGCTTTGACGATTTTGTCGCGTTGAAGGGCAACAAGAACATCGGAGAGGGCATGGACAAAATCATCGCGCGCATGACCGAAGCGAATACCTCCCTGAAAGGCATCATCGACAACGTGCATTTCAACGACGAGGCGAAAATGGGCAAAGGGAAGGAAATGCAAGACAAGCTGACTACGCTGGTCAGCATTTTTGAGCGCCCGGAGCTGGATTTCAAGAAAAACAAGGCCAGCGGCGACGACATCATCGGCGACGCCTACGAATACCTGATGAAAAATTTTGCCACGCAAAGCGGCAAAAGCAAGGGGCAATTCTACACCCCCGCGGAAGTCTCACGCATCCTTGCCAAAGTCATCGGCCTCGGCGAAAGCGAAAAGCACGACGTGGAAATATGCGACAAAAGAATAGCGTCTTTGATACAAGCAAGCGGAAAAGATAAATCCTCGAAATTTCTTGATACAAGGGGTTTCGAGGATTTCGCTTTTGCGGATTTGGTGGCATGACATGAGTAATTTGCTTCTCTTCCATGAAATCAGCCTTGGATTTTTGTTAGGGGTGTGCATGCGGAAATGGCTATCGTTTGCAGGGTGTGCAAAAGCATTGACTGAAGTGGAATATACCGCAAGGACATAGGAACAACGGAAGCGCAACTATGATACGAAGTAACGATACCGCGAAAGCACAGAAAAACCGCCACATCGGGCGGTCATTTTTATTTTGGGGCGAAGAAAAACAGAGAAAAATGGCCACACGGCGGCAGGGTGGCTGCGGGTGTGTGCATAAAATGTAACGATAGCAGGGGCTAACGTTGGATAGTATAATTTATTCATATCCATTGGATCACGAACTTATGAGTGCCTATCTTTGATAGTTTTAGAATTCTCGGTCTAAGGATAGATGCAGGAATTGTGCGGTCAACAGCGAATCATTTAAGAGGAATGACGTATGCGTATCTCGTGCTGATCAACAAGACGGCAACGAAAGGGGGATGCAGTTCGTGAAGGGAGTTTGCATGAGAAAAATAAAGGTATGCTTTCTGATATTCGTCCTGCTTGTGTTTGCGCCTTTTCTGAGCATGACTGCACGGGCTGCCGACGGCAAGCCTGTCGTCGGAGTCGCGTGGCACAACGATCCGGGAGAAACGTTTATTGCGACATGCAAAGCGATTGAAGCCGCGGGCGGGATTCCGATTGTTTTGGGGCAAGTTCGCTCGGCAGATCTCGGATACGATGATAACGGCGCTCTTGTAAGCTCCAGAGATGCGGACGGTGCCTTGACCGTGCAGGCTGCCAAATTGGTGCGCTGCAATACATGGCAGGGGTCAAACGTGGAATCGGTCATGGAGGGGATTGCAGCCGTCGTGTTTCCCGGTGGTTCAGATATCAGTCCGTCCCTTTGCTATATACCGCAGCCGGTATGGGCAAAGGAAGGATATAGCGCGGAGCGCGATGTGTCGGATTATCTTCTGATGTCCTACTGTTTGGAAAAGGATGTTCCGGTTCTCGCGATATGCCGCGGAATGCAGATGCTGTCCGTCGTCTCCGGCGCAGATATCATACAGGATATACCCGCCTATATGTCAGGGCTTGGGAAGGGTTACGCCTATGAGCATAGGAATGAGCCGAAGAACCCAGGCTCGTACAGGGATTTTGCGTTTCATGATGTGGATGTGACGGAGAAAGACTCTATCCTGTATCGCATAGCAGGGGCAGTAACCGTTCGGCGTGTTCCAAGCTGGCATCATCAGATGGTGGGAAGCGTAGAAGGAACCCGCCTGAAAATAACTGGGGTGACGGTTACCGACGGAATCGGCGTCATTGAAGCGGTGGAAAGACCGGACAAGACTTTCGCGTTGGGGATTCAATACCATCCGGAAATTGCTGTTGTCCGGAGGCTGGATAACAGCTCCATCGGATATTTCAGAGCCATAGTCGCTATGGCGAAACAATAGCGATAGTTTTTGAAGCAACATGGTCTAAAATATTCGGAATAAATCTTCCTCGATCATTCGCACGTCTTCAATAGGAATCTTCGTCCCGTCCGTAAAAACCATCAAACGTTCCACGCCATCCAGCTTTCGTACATTGCCGGAGACCGTCACATAGCGGCCTCCGGCTTTTTTATCGTCCGGAATGAAATAGGTAACGGTGATATTCGGCTGTTCCTTGATGTGGTACTGAATAACAGCAAGTTTGGCGTCAATCATATCAATCTCATCCTCGCTCAGTTCTATTTTCTCTTCTGTTTCTCGTCCTGCCTCATGGATGGCCGCTCCGAAGCCCGTCAGTGCGTCGAAGGAGGCAAACTGCGCGGCGCGTTTGATTCTCGCCATCGGCGGGTGAAACTTAGATACGGGATGGGGAAGGCCAATCAAATCATCGTATTTGTGGGAAGTACCTGCTGACAAGTCAATTGCAATACAGGCGCGTTTTGTTTCATCCATCGCTGACACCCCCTCGAAAGCAAACGAAAATGTGTTTGTATAAAATAATAGATTATATGTTCTAAAATGTCGAGAGGGGAGATGTATACGCATTGTAAAACAGAATCTAAGCGTAATAAAAGCGCCCGCCGATTCTTCTGTTTCACATAAACTCCGAATTTGCCCGGTTGTTCCTGCGATGGATACAGAGATAGGGATTATTGCTCAGGGATTGGATGATTTGACTCCTGTGGCACAGGAATTTGTGCGAATGTTGAAGAACTTGTGTGGAGAGTTCAAAAGCGATTTTGAGTAAATCCTTCATGAGATCTGTCGGTATACCTCGCAAATACAGGGAAACTCTCATGGGAAAATCCCTCAAGACCATGATAGCTGTGGTGCTTGAGGGATTTTTGATAATGTTGCCATCTTTTATTTGCGTTGGGCAAAGATCCACTCCATGGCAGGTAACAGGTCATAGGCGTGTTGCCATGTGGAACGATGGCTGCCACCGGTATAGAGGGTGTAATAGATGTGGCAGCCGGGTTCAATCATGGACATGGTCCGGATGTTCATCTCTGTCTGTGGCACGGTAGCGTCAAGGGTTTGACGCAATACCTTTGCGCCGTTGTTTTCCAGCCCATCGAGAATCTTTGTCATGCTGGGGGAGGCTCCGGGATCTCCTTGGGCTGCAACTGCCCAGATATTTTGAGAACCCAAGGGCGAGGTGACATTTTCGTCCCACTTGCAGGCTACCAGATAAGAGGCGGCGAAGAAATCGGGATATTTTACATCCATGGCGATAGATGTCATGCCGCCCATGGACTGCCCGGTATTGTAGATACGTTTTCTGTCAATGCTGTATTTAGCGGTCAGTTCCTCGACCAAATGTATGGTACGGTCAAGCTCCGGGCCGTAGTCGTAATTATCATCCACAATAACCGTATCGTATTGAGGGGCAAGGACGAAGCATGGGTGCTTCTCCTGCCATTCGGGAGTTGTCCAAGCCACGGCACCTTTCCCCTGATAAAGGGTGGCTTTCATCTCCGGGGAAACAGTTCCTGCATCGTGCATGAATAGCATCAGGGGATATTGTTTGGCAGGATCATAATCGCGAGGAATGTAGAGATTGTACATAAGTTGCGCATCATTTTGCTTTGAATCTGTAAATACTCCTTGTGTAAAATCCTCTACCAGCAGTTCTCTGGTGTGTGACGATTGCCATGTCTCCGCAGGGGGATAAAGTGTGCCGTCCGAGCCTTTCAGAGTACCCTGCTGTCTTACTTCTGCCGTCACTTTTTTTAGTGGCTGGGGCTTGCCGTGACTGCCGAGTTCCGGGCCGTTCTTGCCAATTTTTTTTCTGGCGGCACGGTCATTTTCATCATGTACCGGCTCCATGCCTTGATCGGTCATGGGCAGAGGCTCAAGTTCCAGCACCACGAATTTCCCGGCATCCAGTTTTTGGTCTCCTTTGGTGGCATGGTCGGCAACATAAGCCTGAATTATATTTCTGCCAGGAACGCTGAAGTCGGCTGTATCTACAGAGGAAGCGGCTATAGGTTGGCCATAGTCCAAAATTACCGCCGACAGGGCTATGCCGTCTCCATACACTTCGGCGACAGCCTCAACAACAGGCTGCGGCAACGCTGAGGCGTGACAGATACTTCCAAAGGAAAATGCGCCTACGCAAATAGCAAATAAACTTTTATGCAAGATATTCATATACAAATAACCTCCCAGTAAACAGCCAGTTGCTATGTAAACGATTTTCCGAACCATGGCTGCCTCCCAAACTTTGCGCTATCGCCCTAACTGCCATATTCTGACAATTATCACGAGATGAATTCGACAAACAGCATCGCTATTCCTGCCATCGGGTAAAATTCGCCAACGGCTGTGTATCTATCCTTTCCGCGATCCCAACCTCCTCCCATAATGCACTACTGTTGTTTTTGCCCAAATTGGGCAAAAACAGGGTTCAAGCCCTAAAACGAGCAACTTTATAAGAAGTTGAAAAATCTTCTTGATGTTACGGTAAAGCCATCAGGCTACTGTTTTTCGGGTCGCAATAATCTGACGGTTGATATTAGTCAGGCATACCTTATCATCGTCGATGAGATCAAAAGTGCCAATACCACTGCGCGCCAACGCCTCACAGACATACCCTCCAACACCACCAATGCCGAATACCGCTACGCGGCATTCGGCAAGTCGTTCCATTGCAGCTTTCCCCAATAATAATTCTGTTCTTGAAAACTGATTCAACATATTTTTATAGTCCCACCGCACGAAGTGCCTGATCCAGATCCTCAATAATGTCCTCCGGCTCTTCCAGACCGACGCTGAAACGGATAAAGCCCTCCCGGAACTGCTTTGGATACAGGTCGATACGCTCATCATAGCTGGGCTGCGGGAAGATGAGGCTCTCGTCGTGTCCGAGAGAGACAGCAAAGGTCACCACTTTCAGCTTTGCACAGAATCGCTCCACGGTCTTGTCATCGGCATTCAGTCCAAACGAGATTACTCCGCCGTACCCGTTTTTCATCTGCTTTTTTGCAGTAAAATGTCCGCGGTTGCCAGGCAGTCCCGGATATGATATGAACGTTACATTTTTTCGCAGTTCAAGCCAATGGGCAATCCTCAGCGATGAATCATTTATTCGCTGCATGCGCAGGGGGAAGGTAACCGCGCCGCGGAATATCTGCCATGCATTAAAGGGACTGATGACCGAGCCCACATTGACCTGTGCCTCATAGCGGATGCGGTCCATCGCAGCAAGATCGTTGGAGATGATGGCACCGCCCTGAGCATCGCCATGGCCATTTATGAATTTTGTCAGCGCATCCACAACGAAGTCCGCACCCAGCTCCAACGGGAGCTGATTATAAGGGGACGCGAATGTATTATCCACAGACACAATTGCGCCGTTTTTGTGCGCTATCTTCGCAACAGCCTCAATATCTGTCACGCCAACGGTCGGGTTGTCAGGCGTTTCTATGTGTACAAGTCTTGTGCCGGGGGTAATGGCCATTCTGACAGCGTCAAGATCCGTCATATCTACCATGACGGTTTCCACACCGAATTTTATGTTGAAGAGTTCATGGAACATGCGGTATACAGCCATGTAGCTCACCTTGGGATATACGACCCGGTCTCCGGTTTTCAGCAGTGTCCAGAACAGGGCGTGGAGCGCAGCAACACCGCTAGCCAAAACGATCGCATCATCCGCGCCATACAGCGCGGCGACCTTCTCTTCAAGCCAGTGCTGGTTTGCGTTTCCATTGCGTGCATACATCAGAAGGTCGGTGGAGGAGTAGTTTACCTTCGACAGATCATCCGGCAGTTTATAGCTGTTCGCCATGTGGAGAGGTCTGCGGACAGCTCCTGTTTCGGCATCATAATCCGTGCCTGTATGAATTGCCTGAGTCGTAATATCATAATCCTTAAATCTGTTTTCTTTCTTTGCCATACGAGTTCTCCTTGTTCATACTATTATCATTTCATCAATTTTATCAAATATTGCCGGTGCCAGTTTCCTGTGCCCGTCAGCTGTCATGTGCTCATCGTCGACAGGACTTGGTTCCACGATATCCTGCGCTGCATTCTTTGCACCGCAACCGGTAAGAGAAGTGATTGCAAGGGGCAATCCAAGGAGCGCCGCTCCGATTTTTTTGAATGTATATTTCATTTTCTTTACCTCATTTCAATTGATTTATTACTACTTAGCCTTGACCTTTGAAAGGATCTTCGTATACAAATCACTGTTACTCTTCCTGCTTCGGAGCATCCAGGAACGGCAACCGTAGAATGAAGGAAGTCCCTTGCCCCGCTTTGCTTTCCGCCCATATGGAGCCGCCGTGCACTTCCACGAACTGCCTCGCCAGCGCCAGCCCGATGCCGGAACCGCCTGCGGCACGGCTGCGGGATTTGTCGCCGCGGTAGAAATGATTGAAGATATACGGGAGATCGGCAG
>ERZ842401.6378-NODE-6378-length-12598-cov-3.804512_pt1 | contig 12598 bp, 10 predicted proteins | sample MGYA00521270_ERZ842401 | MGnify/ENA primary metagenome ERZ842401 (study PRJEB31892, sample SAMEA3878208) | bioreactor metagenome | biome: Moose rumen | place: Sweden | collected 2011-10 | study: EMG produced TPA metagenomics assembly of the PRJEB12797 data set... | reverse complement strand
CTATTTTTATAGAGTCAATTTGTATTACACTCTTTTTGAAAAAATATTTAAAAAAACTCTTGACTTTTAATAGTTAGTCACTCCTTAAAACTGCCACAAAAAAGGCAGACTCACCGTCTCCCCTCCATACATATATTTTATCAATTTATTGAAAAAAAGTAAAGTAAAAGGCAGCAAAATAACACTGAATTTACCTTGTATTAAATACTATTGTAGAGCCTTCTGGCAAAAGAAGCCCTGTAGATGCACATTTAAGACCAAGTTCATATGAATTGCTTTCACCATCAAATCCATTAGTCTTAGCCAAATCTTTAACCATATAATCCATAACTCCTGTCTGAAGTCCAGTTGTATATGAGTTTAACATAAGAAAAGAATTGTGCTTCTTTAACAATTTAAAACAGAGATCAAGAAAATCATATATTGAACTCTCTATCTTCCACGTCTCACCTGATGGGCCCCTTCCATAAGATGGCGGATCCATGATGATGCCATCATATAGATTTTTTCTTCTTATCTCCCTCTCTACGAATTTCTTACAATCATCAACTATCCATCTTATGCTATCATGTGGAATCTTAGACAAGTCTGCGTTTTCCTTTGCCCAAGTGAGTATACCCTTAGCTGCGTCGACATGTGTAACTTTGGCTGATCCTAAGGCAGCCGCTATCGTTGCTCCACCTGTATAGGCAAAAAGATTTAAAACCTTGAAATCAGAAGCGTCTTTGGATCTAGCATTACAAAACTTATATATATATTGCCAATTTACTGCTTGCTCTGGGAATACACCTGTGTGTTTAAATGTAAACGGCTTTAAGTTGAATCTCATCTTGACATTTCTCGCTACATCATAACTTATCTCCCACTTTTTTGGCAAGTCAAAAAACTCCCAAGAGCCTCCGCCAGATCTACTTCTATGATACACAGCATTAACCTTATACTTACCAAAATCCTTTGGATGCCACAAAGCTTGTGGGTCTGGCCTCCTCAAAATATATTTTCCAAATCGCTCTATCTTTTCATTATCACCTGAATCAAGCAATTCATAATCTTTAAAATTGTCTACACATTTTATCATTATCTATCTCCAGTTAATATGGCATATGCCTTGTGGAATCTCCTACTAAGATATCTTGATAACCTATCACTTACCACAACACAGATTATAGGCATCATAATAAATGTGATTGTCTCGATAGCAAGAATCGCACTTGCAGGGGCATATCTATATGTTATAAATCTCATAAGTATTGTCAACCCTCTCACTATCATATAGTGTATCGCATATAAGAAAAATGTATGTTCCATAAAACTATATGTTTTATCATATCTAAATATCAAATCACATATATAAAACATCGCTACCACTACAGATAATCTAGTATATATTACCGATAATATAAACAATCTATGAAGATGTGTGCTGCTTCCTATGTTATAATAGATACATCTATTGATTACATACATAGTGATTGCTAAGATGAGCGTTGGCAAAATGTATCTTCTATCAATAAAATTAACTTTATTCCCATTATATAACTTTGAAAAGATTGCCCCTGCATAATAATATATTGTAGCATCTTCATTGATATATGGTATGTCAATATAAAAATATATAAGTAATGAAATGGCCAAAATCAATATCACTGAATTCCTCATCTCACCCTTAAACGCATAGTATAAAAGCGGGGAAATCACATTGAGTAATATCAACTGGCACACAAACCAAAACGCTGGATTATAAGTATAATTAAACGCTGCATCATATATACTGATTATGCTAATGCCACTTCCTGGCTTATAGAGAAGATTAATTGCATAGTAGATGAGATTCCATAGTAGATAAGGCAGAAGGACTGTTCGTACTCGCTTTCTTAATTTCCATTTTACACCCTCAATACTACTTATATTCCTAAAAAACAAAAAGCCACTTATGAAAAAGAACATAGGCACAGCAAATTGCCCTATACCATTTTCAGAGAAAAAAACTTGAAACTTTGTCTCATTATTAACAGAGTGTATTAGTATAACCAATACACTCATTAAAAAATACATTATAGTTATCTTATTACTCTCGAGTTTATTCATCTATGTTCATCAAGGTAGGCCTTCACACGAGTCTTTATCTTGCCATATGGGTCAAGATACTGACTTATAGAACTATCGTGATTGATACTTTCTATAATTCTTGCTATATACTCTGTAACATCCACGCTTGTGTACCACTTCTTATCCTTTAGTTCTGGCATCTGATATATACAATTGGTTGTAAAGACTTGATCTATAACACCTTCTTCATAGGCCTTATCAAATGAATCTAGACCCTTAGTAAATAATCCAAAAGTACAGCAAGCAAATACTCTCTTAGCACCTCTTTCTTTTAAAGTTTTTGCAGTCTCTATGAGTGAATCACCTGATGCAATCATATCGTCAATTACAATCACATCTTTGTCTTTAACTGGTGAACCCATATATTCATGAGCAACTATAGGATTCTTACCATCAACGACTGTGCTATAATCCCTTCTCTTATAAAAAAATCCTAGGTCTACGCCAAGCACATTGGCAAAATATATGTTCCTCTGCATAGCACCTATATCTGGTGATATAATCTGCATATTATTTTTATCAATCTTCAAATCATCAAACTTATTAAGAATTGCAGATATAAATTGATAAAAACAGTTGATAGAGTCAAAACTTGAAAGTGGTATGGCATTCATAACTCTTGGATCATGAGCATCTACAGTTAAGATATTAGATACTCCAAGGCTTACAAGTTCTTGAAGCATAACCGCACAGTCTAGCGACTCTCTCTTAGATCTTTTGTGTTGTCTTGATTCATATAAGAATGGCATGATGACATTGACACGCTTTGCTTTGCCATTCGCTGCCGCTATCACTCTTTTTAAATCTTGATAATGATCATCTGGAGACATGCGATTGGTCTTACCAAAAAGATCATAAGTCTCTGAGTGGTTAACTACATCTACTATAAGGAACAGATCTGCTCCTCTTATGCTGCCATTGATTACACACTTAGCTTCACCTGAACCAAACCTGTCTATCTCTGGCTCAAGTATGTATGACTCTTTGATGTAATCATCAGCAAACACGTCATAGACTTTGTTCTTAACTAGAAGTTTTCTCCACTCAAGTATAAAATCATTAAGTTTCTTTGTAAAAGCCTCTGTCCCTCTAAGTGGCACTAGACAGAGATAACCAATGGGAAATTCTCCAAGATATTTACTTTGAACTTCACTTGATGCTGGCATTTACATTCCTCCTTAAATCTTCTCCAGATAAATAATATTCTTTAAAAAGATTATCAATTCTTGAACACATAGATGCAAGATATCTATGCTTTAATGCATCTGTCATAAGATTAGATGTTATAATCATTGATTTTCTATCATTAAGTCTCTTATCTATGATGTAATTAATCTCTGTGCGCGAGAACTCGCTCGAATACTCAGTCCCAAGATCATCAAGTATAAATAAATCTGCAAGTATGGCATATTTCTTAAAACTTACTCCTTCGTGGTCAGGTTTTAAAGAATCCATATATTCTGTAACATTGAGATATAAGACAGATTTGTTGTGCTTAAGTACTTCTGCACCTATACATCTTGATAGAAAAGTTTTGCCTGTACCTGGCGGCCCTGTAAATCTGTAGTAAAAAGGTTTGTTATCAATGTCATCGATATCAGCCTTTATCTCTTCTATAGACCTATCCATATAGTTATAATACTTGTCTGAGTAACCTTCTTGTCTATAATAATCCATATTGAGATTGGCAAAATTATCACTTACAATATATTTTCTAAAATTAGAGATATTATCATACATCTCTATCTCTTTTTCTACATAACAGGAACACTTCTTGCCATTTACAAAGCCTGTATCCTTGCATTTTTTACAAGTATACTGTGCCTCACGATAGTTGTCTTCTATGCCATGTTCTTTTAAGAAATCCTTTCTCAAAGCTTTATATCTCTCTAGCTCTTGCATAAAACTTTCAGCTTTGTCACTATCATCACGAGACTTAACTATGTTCACAAACATCGAAAAGATTTTATGATCCATCTCCCTTAATTCAGGGTAATCTCTATACACCTTGTCTCGTCTCTCACTTACTATGAAACTATTACGTTGCCTTATCTTTTCATATTCATTTTTTATGTCTTCATAACTATTATACAATATCGTCACCTAAGATTACTGAGCACTTAATACATTCTTGACAAACCAATCATTATATTCTTCTCTGTCCATGCCCTTACTCATAGCTTTTTTCCCTGCACTTTTTTTTGCAGTAAGACCCTTCTCAAAGCTTTCAGTGATACTCTTCGCATCAGCAACTGTTTTCACATTTTGCTCATACCATGAGTCAGCAACTGCCTTTATGTATCTTGCATCTGTACGAGATTTGTTAGAACAATACTCAAGAAGATAATGTATCACGCTCTCATCAAAACCATAATCATTATAGCATTTTGCTATGAGGCTAATCTGCCTCTCTGATAAGGTTTTACCAAGGAGTTTCTCAGCCACAAAAAGCAGATTCCCCTCTATCTCGCTGTAGTCAAGTCTCTTTTTATTGATTAACGCCTTCTTTTTTGAGTCAAAATCTACAAGTTTTGATTCGTCGGATATTTTTTTAGAAAAGCCATCAAGGCACTCTTTTTTCATCATCTTTTTCTTGATCCAAAACTTAAGTGCCATTTCTACAACATTTTCATCAAGATCAAGCTCATTCGATGCATCTTCAATAGAATATCTCTCTTTATAGCCTTTCCATAGATAAAATAAGAATACTTTGATATACTCAGGTTTTGTGTCAGATAAATATTTATTTAAGAACTCATTAGATATAATCGTAACATTGTTACCATATAGATTCTCGTACAATTCTTCCATGTATCTTATGCCCTCCACCATAAATAATTCTGCCATAATTTATCACAAAGCTTAATTATTTTTAAGGGCTATACAAACAATTTTTTAACAAAAATTTTTTGAGATGTTTATTACTTATTTTTATAAAAAAAGTAATTATTCATACATATTATTTTTATTTATTAAGATATTACTTCTACTCAAAATTATATTTATCAAGCAACTTATACACGTCACCTGCTCCCATAGTCACAACTATATCGCCTTTTTTGGCCAATTTTGAGATATAATCATATATATCTTCAAAAGAATCAAAATATTCACAAATATTATTAATGTTATTTGTATTCGTTCTATTCTTAATAATACCATCTTTTAAGTCTTTTGAACTGATTTCCCCTGTATCAATCTCTCTCGCAGGATAGATTTTTGCAAGAATTACATTTTCTATGCGAGATAAAGCATTTACAAAATCATCTTTTAACGCCTTAGTTCTTGAAAAAGTATGTGGCTGAAAAATCACATATAGTTTATTGTATTTAAGTTCTGCCAATGCATTTATACTGGCAGTTATCTCTGTAGGGTGGTGAGCATAATCATCCATATATGTCACACCGTCCTTTTTGCCTCTTATCTCAAGTCTTCTTCTTGCTCCTTTAAAGTTTTCAATTGATTTCTTTGCTATATCAAAACTTACTCCAAGATTATCAAGTACAGCATATGTAGCAAGAAAATTAAGTGCATTATGCTTTCCTATAAGTTTCTGCCTCATTCTGCCTATCAATTTCTTATCTTTATGTACATCAAAACTTTGATAATATTTATCGTCATAACTTACATTGTCATAATAATACATCGCAGTCTCGTCATCTCCATAAGACAAAACTTTTATATCTGCATCTTTAGTTAGATATCCAATGTCTTCAATCTTGCTATTGATAACTAGGGTGCCTCCCTCCGGAAGCAACTCTACGAACTTCTTAAACGAAGCTCTTATATCAGCAAGGTCTTTAAAGAAATCTAGATGATCTTCTTCTATATTGGTTATAACTTCTATATCAGCAGAAAAATCAAGAAAGCTATTAGTATACTCACAGGCCTCAGCGACAAATATATTATTACCACTTCCTATATGAGAGTTACCGCCTATCTCATCAACTATTCCTCCCACATTGATAGTTGGGTCGAGCCCTATGTCAAGTAATACTTTTGAAACGAGTGCTGTGGTAGTTGTCTTCCCATGAGTGCCAGCCACACAGATTTTTTTATCATAATTACTCATGATCTGGCCTAAAATCTCAGATCTTGACATAAGATGTATCCCTAAGTTTTCGGCCGCTACCATCTCTTCATTGTCTTTCTTTATAGCTTTAGAATATACAACTATGTCTATATCACTTGTTATATTTTCTTTCTTATGTCCGATATAAACTTTGATTCCTTTACTAACAAGCATCTCTACATTATCACTTGTATGAAAATCAGATCCTTGGACTATAAAACCATTTTTCTGCAATATAAGAGCTATGGCGCTCATGCTTATGCCGCCAATACCAATGAAATGAACTTTTTTCTTGTCGCCAAGATTAAATTTTTTAATTTCTTGAGAATTCTTCAAGCTTAAGCCCCTTATTCCTATCTAAGACCATCTTTATACTCCAATCATGAGCAAAGAGAAGTAAAGGCACTCCTTTCATATCACAGACTATCTTCATATCAGAAGTGCCTTCTATATCGTTAAGTTTTACAGTCTCATAATTCTTCACCCATCTGATATACTCATATGGCAAGGTCTCAAGATTCACATCTACATTATATTCGTTTTTTAATCTATATACAAGCACTTCAAATTGAAGTATACCTACAGCACCTACTATAATCTCTTCCATGCCAGAGTTCATATCATGAAAGATCTGTATAGCGCCTTCAAGGGCTATCTGCTCTATGCCTTTCACAAACTGCTTTCTTTTCATAGTGTCTACTTGCTTACATCTAGCAAAATGTTCTGGAGCAAATGTAGGTATCCCTTCATAGAGAAGTTTATTGCTATCCCTTGATATAGTTTCTCCTATAGAGAATATCCCAGGATCATATAGTCCTATGATGTCACCTGCATAAGCAACGTCAACTATCTTTCTTTCTGATGCGAACATGAGATCCGCTTGATTGAGTCTGATCTTTCTTTTTAAGATATTGAGATTGACATCCATGCCTTTCTCAAATTTCCCAGAGCAGATTCTCATAAATGCAATTCTATCTCTATGAGCTTTATTCATATTGGCTTGAATCTTAAATATGAATCCGGAAAAATCATCACTTGTTGGCTCTATGACACCGAGATTAGAATTTCTTTTCATAGGAGGCAAGGTCATGTCTATAAAATAATCTAGAAACTCTCCGACACCGAAATTAGAAAGTGCCGATCCAAAAAATACAGGTGTAAGTTCTCCTCTATCTACCTTATCCTTATCTAAGGCATCAGTAGCACCATCAAGAAGCTCCAAGTCTTCTTTTAGTTTATCTATATACATAGGTTCAATTACAGAATCTAAATCAGCATCATCTATACTATATTTTTTCGTATCAAGCGTTTTGGCTCCTGAATCTTTAGCTACATAAGTGGTTATCATCTTATTTTGTCTATCATATATGCCCTTAAAGGTCTTTCCACAACTTATAGGATAATTGATAGGACATGCTTTTATAGAAAGGACCTTCTCTATCTCATCAAGCAATTCGAAGATATTCCTTGCCTCCCTATCTAACTTATTGATAAATGTAAATATAGGTATATGCCGCATAGCACAAACTTTAAAAAGTTTTATAGTCTGTGGCTCAACACCTTTCGCCCCATCTATAACCATGACTGCCTGGTCTGCAGCCATAAGTGTCCTATATGTATCTTCCGAGAAATCTTGGTGACCAGGGGTATCAAGTATATTAATACATTTGCCTTTGTATTCAAACTGCATGGCAGAGGAAGTGACAGATATTCCTCTCTCTTTCTCTATCTCCATCCAGTCAGATGTAGCCATTTTCTTGGCCTTTCTACCTTTGACTGTGCCTGCAAGATTGATTGCTCCACCATAAAGCAGGAACTTCTCTGTAAGAGTAGTCTTGCCTGCATCAGGGTGGCTTATGATGGCAAATGTCCTTCTTCTATTAATTTCACTTTCGTACATCTATTCCCTCAAAAAAGTAATGGTCGCTTAGATTTCAAGCGACCATTAGACTTTTCATAATATAATATTCATTACTTTTTAAAATTGTCCGTAATAAAACTTGGTAGCAAACCCTTTGAATCACCTTTTTTCTTAACAAAATCTATATTTCTAATGTCTACATTCAAACTATCAAGGCTTCTCGAATTGCTTGTTGGACCAACGTCTTCTTTAACTTCTTCCTCTTGTTTCTTCTTAGGTGTTAAGAACTCGCTTCCAAGAGATCCTCTTAATGTGTTACCTTCTTCTATTGGTTTAATTGGCTCAGAATAGGTCATAGGATTACTAACCATTGGTTTCTGATAATATGGCATATTCTGATATGTTCCTTGGTAATTAACTGCTTTACCAGCATATGTTGGCGGATAATTATTGAGGCTATCTCTTATGCCTGTTGCTATAAGTGTAACTGTTGCAGTGTCCTTAAGGCTTGCATCCTCTCTTGCGCCAAATATGATATTGGCTTCACTACTTATCTTTGGTTCCATCTCCCTCATGGCTGCATCTACATCAACAAGAGAAACTTCTCCGCATATACTTACGATGATATCTGTAGCTCCATCGATTGTAGTATCAAGAAGTGGTGACTCCATCGCTTTCTTTATAGCTTGACTTACTTTATTCTCGCCTTGACCTTCACCTATAGATATATGAGCAAGTCCTTTACCTCTCATAACTGTAGCAACATCTGCAAAATCAAGATTGACAAGAGCAGGTAGATTGATAAGATCTGTTATACCTCTTATACATTGTTTCAAAATCTCATCAGCTTTTGCAAATGCTTCTTTGAAACCATCTTTGACATCTACTATATTAAGTAATTTATCATTGGCGATACTTATCATAGTATCAACATTTGGGAAAAGTTTATTGATACCGTTAAGAGCTCTTTGCATCCTTACCTTACCTTCAAATCTAAAAGGCTTAGTTACAACTGCAACTGTAAGGATACCTTCTTCTTTAGCAATGCTTGCAACAATTGGTGCAGCTCCAGTACCAGTTCCGCCACCCATACCACAAGTGATAAATACCATATCTGCTTTCTTCTGAGTCTCTGTCTCACGAAGTATAGCACGGATTGCTTCTTTAGATTCGTTAGCAGCGCTCTCACCAATCTCTGGTATAGCTCCGCAACCTCTTCCGCCTGTCACCTTCTCACCAATAGTTACTCTCTTTGATGCTCGACAATGGCGAAGATCCTGTATGTCTGTGTTAACTCCAACGAACTCCACCCCTTTAACTCCATCATCAATCATATGATTGATGGCGTTATTGCCTGCACCACCAATACCAAGGACAACTATCCTTGCAACTGGGTCATATATATTTTCATGCACCTGTTGAACAGGTCTTACATTTTGATATGCGTCAAATGTGCTCATTATCACACCTCCTAATACTTAGTATATTTTATAACATTTTTAAGCATTATACAAGCAAAAATTATAATCAATATTTATTCGGCTTTTTTAAAGATATATTGTTCATCAAGCATATTTTCCCTAGCATTAGACAGGTATAAAGTACCCTTCAAATCCTCAATTTCTTTGTATATATCGTTAAGCCTCTGGAGCTTTACCTCCATATTCTTAGTGTCACCAAGTACAACTACTATATTGCCAACAAAGACAGATATCTCCCCATCCCTATCAATCTCTATGTGCTTTGCAGGCAATTCATTTTCATAGAGGCTATTCGTTATATTAAGTATGGCATTAATGGTCTTCATGTCCTTTGCTTCAATCTTCTGTCCTCTCTCATAATTCTTAAACTCTATTCCACTGACCTCGACAAGATTGCCTATCTTATCTTCTGTCACTTCATTGATTATGCCGTCTTTATCAAAGTATACATTTTTTAAGTTTTTACGAACATAGCCTATGGATGGTTTCTCATGAATATCTATAACAATATCAAATGGTGATTTCCATTCAACATAGTAATCATTTACATAATTAATCTTTTTGTGTTGTTTTGTCTTCTCTCTTACATAAAACACAAGACAATTTTTGTCTATCTCTCTATCAAATATAGAAGCTACGATCTCCATATCGCTTACTTTGTGGTTGCCTCTTATCTCAACATGTTGTATCTTCATACCAAAAATAGCAATCAAAAATATAGAGGCTGTAACCAATGTTATCATTATTTTTTTCAATATGTTTCTCAAGCTTCGCTCTCCTTAAATGATATCTTTGATATTGACATCACTATACCTACTTCTACGAAGGTGACTAATAGTGATGTACCACCATAACTTACGAATGGTAACGTGACTCCAGTATTGGGCAACACATTCGTCACGACACCTATATTAAGTATCACTTGTATCGCTATATGAATTCCTATGCCAAAGGTTATAAGCATAGGCATAAGCCTTTTTGATTTTATACTTATGTAAAATATTCTATATATTAATATGAGATAAAGAGCTATAAAAAGTCCCGCTCCTACAAGTCCGAGTTCTTCACATAGCACTGCAAATATCATATCGTTCTGTGCTTCTGGGAGAAGTGATTTCTGTATAGATGCGAGATAACCATTGCCGTAGATTCTACCTCTTCCTATAGCATAGAGGCCTTGCAAAGTCTGATATGCAGTGTCAGGATAATTCTCCGGATCTTTCCATGCAAGTATTCGTCCCATCTGATAATCTTTAAGAAGACCTGCATTGTTAAGCATCTGTGAAAGTGGATAAGCGAATACATAAGCCACCACAAACATAGTAAGCGCAAACACAAAAACTAAATATTTCTTTGAAACTACGAATATAATACTTGTAGCTATGATAAAAAGTATAATTCCAGTTGATAGATTAGCAAGTGTGACAACAAATGCAGGCACATATGCCACTATCATAAATCTTATAAGATTATCTTTCTTTTCAAAGTCTCCTTTTAACTCTTCCACAACTTTAGGAAGATACAATATAAGCGCGAGTTTCATAAGCTCAGACGGTTGGAATATAACTCCTCTAAAATTGATCCAACGGCTTGCGCCACGACTTATTCGACCCGAAAACGCTGTGACTATAACTAGCATCAGTACGCCGATATATAGATATTTTGAAAACCTTGTGAATAATCTATATGGCATAGATGATACCACAAGCATAATTATTATCCCTGCTGCACAAAATATAGCTTGTCTTATAAAAAAATACGTTGGGCTGCCATATATACGCATAGCTTGTACCGAAGAGGCAGAGTAAAGCACTATTAGTCCAAAAACCACTAGAAATATCACGCTGGTAAATAATATGTATTCGAAGTTTTTATGCTTTACAAACGTCATTTCAAACTCATTACTTTTTCTTTATACACTCTTCCTCTTTCTTCATATCCACTAAACATATCAAAAGATGAACATGCAGGTGATAGCAACACGCTATCTCCAACATTAGAATAACTATTGGCCATATCTACAGCTTCATCCAGTGTATCTGCAAAAATTATACTGTCATAATTTAAGTCTTGAGCCTTATGTGCTATCTTCTTCTTTGCTTCACCATATAGTATCACATATCTCACTTTCTCTTTCATTGCAATTATAAAGTCTCCATAGTCAACGCCTTTATCTCTACCGCCAGCGATGAGTATAATCTTACCATCTATAGCCCTTATAGCTTTGATGGCTGCATCAGGATTTGTCGCCTTAGAATCATTATAGTATTTCACTCCATTTTTTTCTCTTACAAACTCAAGGCGATGCTCTATACCACTAAAGCTCTTAGCTGCATCAACTATATCTACGAATGTCACGCCCATATAGTAGGCTACAGCCATAGCCGCCATAACATTTTCATAGTTATGATTACCTATTAGTTTTATGTCTTTTATATTAAGTAACTTTATAGTTTTAGTTTTATCTTTAAAAAATATGGCGTCATCATATACATAAAAACCTTCGGTAAGAGTTCTCTTACTGCTGAAGAATATAGTCTTGCACTTAAAGAGATTTTTCTGTAAAACTAATTCTCTTTGAACTTGATCTTCGTAATTAAGTATCAAGATATCATCTTTAGCCATATTAATTGCAATATTGAGTTTTGTATTAATATAATCTATGTATCTATTATATCTATCAAGATGGTCTGGAGCAAAATTAAGTATTGCTGCAACATGAGGTCTAAACTGCACTATGTCTTCAAGTTGGAATGAACTGCATTCGATAACATATTTGTCTTCATCACCTTTCCCTATAACTGCCTCACTATAAGGTATGCCTATGTTTCCAACTTTATGGGCTTTATCACCATACTTCTTTTTTAACATATCATAGACAAGTTCAACTGTTGTTGTCTTACCGTTAGATCCAGTGATTGCACATATCTCGCCTTTTGTATAAAGATATGCTAACTCTATCTCAGATATAATTGGTATTTTCTTCTTTACTATCTTTTCATATATAGAATTGGTCTTAGGGAAACCTGGACTGATCACACAGAGACTTACATCATCAAGGTCTTTGTCAGTTAC
>ERZ842401.6377-NODE-6377-length-12599-cov-10.657127_pt1 | contig 12599 bp, 10 predicted proteins | sample MGYA00521270_ERZ842401 | MGnify/ENA primary metagenome ERZ842401 (study PRJEB31892, sample SAMEA3878208) | bioreactor metagenome | biome: Moose rumen | place: Sweden | collected 2011-10 | study: EMG produced TPA metagenomics assembly of the PRJEB12797 data set... | reverse complement strand
GAAAACTTTGACATCACCAGAACTAATTGGGCCTAACGACCGATTTGGGTTAAATAGATTTATAATCAAATAAGAAGGAGCACCCCACATTCGGGATGCTCCTTCTTTTTGTTATAGTGACAAGGATTTTTTACTTTACTCCGAACTTATAGATTGTTGTCTGGCGATACTGCTCACCTGGCTTCAGCACTACAGATGGGAAGTATGCACGGTTTGGAGAATCAGGGAAGTGTTGTGCCTCGAAACAAACAGCAGAGCGACGTGGCGCTGTGCAGCCATTCTGAATCTTGAAGCCTGACAGGAAGTTGCCAGTATAAACCTGTATGCCAGGCTCTGTGGTCCAGCATTCCATAGTACGGCCACTCTTTGGCTCCTCTACGCGAATGGCAAATGACAACTCACCAACCTCCTTCTTGTTAAGTACCCAGCAGTGGTCATAGCCAGAACCGTTCTTAATCTGTTCGTTGTCGGCATTGATTTCAAGACCGAAGGCTTTCTGCTTACGGAAGTCAAATGGTGTTCCTTCAACCTTCAGTATCTCACCTGTAGGGATAGATGTCTCATCGATAGGCAAATAGAAATCGCCATTTACCTCGCAAAGCAGGTCGTCAATGGTCGGTGTAGGGTCAGCAATACCAGCCAGAGAGAAGAAGGCATGATGAGTGAGGTTAATGATGGTCTTCTTGTTTGTAGTAGCAAGATATTCAATCTTCAGCTCGTCATCATCAGTCCATGTGTACTCCACATTAATGTGAACCTCACCTGTGAATCCCTCATGTCCGTAAGGTTCAACAAGGTTCAGGGCCAGAGTGTTGTCATTCATCTGAACAGCATCCCACACCTGTGCATGATATCCTGTAGGACCACCATGAAGGTGATTTGGACCATCGTTGGTAGCCAGCTGATACTCCTTGCCGTTAAGGGTGAACTTACCCTTGCAGATACGGTTGCCGAAGCGTCCTATCAGGGTTGAGAGGAATGGCTCAGAACCTTTCAGATACTCCTGAATGTTGTCAAAGCCCTGAATGACATTAGCAAGGTTACCGTCACGATCAGGTACCATGATGGCTGGAATAGCACCGCCATAGTTTGTTACTGCAACCTCATGCCCCTTACTATTCTTCAGGATGTACAGTTGGGTTGTCTTTCCTTTTACGTTTGCCTGAAAATCTTTTGCGTTCAGGCCGCATTGATTTTTCATTTCGCTCATTGTTTTTTTGTTTTGGGTTAGTTTTACTATTATCTTTTTTACCACTGGCACCATGATGCTTTGCACCACCATGCCGTTTTCTGTTTCTGTTTGCAGTAGTAGAATGCGACTTGTCAGCCTCATAGTCAGGTGCCTCACCCAATTCTGCAGGCAATGCATTCTTTTCGATTTTGCGTCCCAGGAATTTCTCTATGCGCTTAAAGAGATATATCTCATCGTCAGACACCAGTGTTATGGCGATGCCGTCACGTTCCGCCCTTGCTGTTCGTCCTATGCGATGCACATAATCTTCGACATCTCTCGGAACATCATAGTTGATGACCATCTGTATATCATCGATATCTATGCCACGTGCCACGATGTCTGTTGCCACGAGAACATCGATAGTGTCAGACTTGAAACGAAACATTATATCGTCTCTCTCTGCCTGTGAGAGGTCTGAATGCATGGCACCACAACTGACATTTTTCTTGACGAGGTTTCTGTATATTTCCTTCACACGCTGTTTCTTACCCGAGAAGATTATGACGCGTTTCTGCTGGGTTTTGAATATCTCACTGAGGATACCATCCTTCTGTTTGGAATAGCATACATAAGCCGACTGCTGGATTTTCTCTGCAGGCTTGGAGACTGCTATCTTCACATTCAGGGGATTCTTAAGCAAGGTCTTTGCCAAATCCTCTATCTTGGCAGGCATCGTAGCCGAGAACATTATTGTCTGGCAGCTCTTCGGTATCTGTTTGGCAATAGTGAGAATATCGTCCGAGAATCCCATATCGAGCATACGGTCTGCCTCATCAAGAATAAAGAATGACAACTTGGAAAGGTCTATATTATTCATCTGCATATGTGAGATAAGCCTTCCTGGAGTAGCTATCACCACAGAAGCGCCTTTCTTAAGAGCTGTCATTTCATTGTTATACCTATTACCATCATTTCCGCCATATACAGCCACGCTGCTGATGCCGTCGAGATAATAGCCGAATCCCTGCATCGCCTGGTCTATCTGCTGTGCCAATTCCCTTGTAGGTGCCATTATCAGGCAGTTGACAGCATCTTCAGGATATCCTCCATCGTCAAGACACGATATAACAGGAAGAAGATATGCTGCAGTCTTTCCTGTACCCGTCTGGGCAACACCCATGATGTCCTTACCCTCGATAATGGGATCTATACATGCAGCCTGTATGGGTGTACAAGCCTCGAAACGCATATCATACAGAGCGTCAAGGATATTATCGTTAAGAAGGGTCTCTTCAAAATATTTCTTCTGCATATCTTCCTTTCTTTTATGCCATTATTATTTTTGTAAGCCAGCTGACGAAGAATGCTCCATAGATAAGGACTATATACCTCACCACTTTTCCGACAGTTATTGAGGCAAAGGTTATGACAGGATTTGCCCTCATCAATCCCAGCAATATTGTTATGGCAGACCCCAGCAATGGTACAAAGGCGAAGAATCCCATGTAGGCGCCCCTACCCTTCATAAACCGTCTGGCTCTGTCCATGTCCTTGGGTTTTACGTGCAGATATTTCTCAAACCACTCCTCCTTGCCCAGCATACCGACACAATAGTTGAAGCCTGAGCCTAGGACATTGCCAATGGTTCCCCATATTATCAGTTCCCACGGATTCACTCCCAATGCCATCAATGCCAGCATTACCGCCTCAGACGAGAATGGCATAAAACTCCCTGCAAGAAATGCTGCTATCAGCATTCCATAAGGACCGAGGGTGACTAACTGTTCTATCATATGAACAACCAATATGGGAGCATTATCCACAGGGGTGTGAGTGCTCCGAGTGTGGCAGAATAGAATATCTTGTTGTTATATATCTTCATGGGGCTGTACAGATACCATATCAATATCGGCAGCGCAAGAAACGCCCAACCGCTGGCTATCGCTGCACACCCGATGGGAAATCCACAGCAATATGCCTTCCTCAGTCCCCAATAATCCCTGAACATGGTACGGGCCATGCTATAACAGAGTAGGAAACATATTATGATTACTATTGCTGCGAGCACTTCTGGTTTCAGGTTTCAGGTTTCTGGTTTCAAGTTTACAAGTCCTTACCAATGTCTCTGCGGAAGTACTTTCCCTGGTACTGTATCTTCTGGGCTTCCCTGAAAGATTTCTCAAGAGCCTCAGCCTTGTCTTTTCCGTATGACACCACGCTGATAACTCTTCCGCCGGCGGTAACCACCTGACCATCTTTCATTGCTGTTCCGGCATGGAACACAATGCTACCCTCCACATCATTAATACCACTGATAGGGAATCCTTTTTCATAGGCCTGTGGATATCCTCCGCTCACCATCATTACACAGACAGCAGAACGTGGGTCTAATTCTATACTCTTAGTATCGAGGTTCTCGTCTGCGACACCCTCAAAGAGATCTACGATATCACTCTTCAGACGCAGCATGACGCTCTCTGTTTCAGGGTCACCCATACGACAATTATATTCTATTACCTTAGGCTCACCCTGACAGTTTATCAGGCCAAAGAAGATAAATCCCTTATAACAGATATTCTCCTCCGCCAAGCCCTTTACTGTTGGCTTTATGATGCGCTCCTCCACCTTTGCCATCCATTCTTTAGTAGCAAACGGCACAGGGGTAACACTACCCATACCACCGGTATTCAGGCCTGTATCGCCCTCTCCGATGCGCTTATAGTCTTTTGCCTCTGGAAGAATCTTATAGTTCTTTCCATCGGTAATTACAAAGACAGAGCACTCTATGCCACTCAGGAATTCCTCTATCACCACTTTTGAAGAGGCATTGCCGAACATTCCGCCCAACATTTCCTTGAGTTCTTTCTTTGCCTCCTCAAGGGTTGGCAATATCAGCACGCCCTTTCCTGCACACAGGCCATCAGCCTTCAGCACATAAGGAGCCTGTAAGGTCTCGAGGAATTTCAGACCTTCTTCCAGATGTTCTCCATCGAAGGTTTCATATGCAGCTGTCGGGATATTGTGACGCTTCATAAAGCTCTTGGCAAAATCCTTTGAGCCTTCGAGCACAGCACCAGCTTTAGAAGGTCCGATAACAGGAATATCCTTTGTGCGGGCATCGTTCTTGAAATCATCGTAGATACCTTTTACCAAAGGATCTTCAGGACCAACAACAACCATTTTCACACCATTCTCGAGAACGAAAGACTTTATAGCCTCAAAATCGTCCGGCTTGATGTTCACATTTTTTCCCTTACCACCGACGCCGTCTGTTCCGGCATTGCCTGGTGCGATATAAAGGATATCACATTTCTCACTCTGCGCTATTTTCCAAGCAAGCGCATGTTCTCTGCCTCCTGATCCTAATAATAGAATATTCATGTCTCTGTATGTTGTGTTATTGTTATTTTAGAAAATCGTTGAAATATCGTGTAATATGTTCATGAAGCACTACTGACTGGTGTTTCTTCATATTATGCTCCTCTTCCGGGAATATGTAGAAGTCCGGATATGTTCCTGCCTTGTTACATTCATATATGAAACTGAGGCAATGCTGTGGTACTACCGTCTTGTCATTTCCTCCTGTTATGATGAGCAACCGTCCTGAGAGGTCTTTTGCCTTTGACAGCAGGGAGCACTTCTCATAACCCTCCTTATTATCCTGTGGAGTGTCCATATATCGCTCGCCATACATTATCTCGTACCATTTCCAGTCAATAACAGGTCCTCCTGCCACACCAACCTTGAAGACTCCCTTATAGTTAGTCATCAAGGAAATGGTCATATATCCTCCGTAACTCCATCCATGCACTCCAAGTCTGTCCATATCAACATAAGGCAGAGACTTCAGGAATTCCACACCCTTCATCTGATCTTTCATCTCCTCCTGCCCCATCTGGCGATATATAACCTGCTCAAAGTCTTTTCCCCTATGTTCAGAGCCTCTGTTGTCGAGTACAAACAATATATACCCCTCTCCTGCCATATACGTTTCCCATGGACGTGAAGCCCAGTGCCATGCAGCCTCTATATTGTGGGCATGCGGACCACCATATACATATACTACGGTAGGATATTTCTTTGTCTCGTCAAAATCCTTTGGCAGTACCATTCTGTAGTGCAGTTCTGTCTTACCGTCAGCAGCCGTGATGGTGCCATGCTTATATATAGGGATATCATAACCTTCCCAAGGATTGGGAGCTCTGAAGACTTCTTTTCTCTCACCGGTCTTGATATTGATTTTGGCATAGGCCCGAGGCACATCAGGCTCACCCCATACGTCAAGAAGCATAGTGCCGTCCTCATTGAGTTTTCCGCCATGTACCCCCTTACCATTATCCAGCAGGGTCATCTTCGCAGTCTTTCCTTTAGAAGGTAACTTGCTGAGGTCCAAACGGTAAAGATTCCTCTGCACATGACTTTCCTTATTGGCAGAGATGATGACAGACTTCGTACTCTTGCTGAATCCTATCATGTCAAGCACAACCCATTCTCCCTTTGTTAGCGGAATGAGTTCATTTTCAGTATCTACAGAACCAAGATACAGATGCCAGAAGCCGTCTTTCTGACTCCAATAGATATATTTGCTGTCATCCCATGGAAGGAAAGAGATAGGATGCAGGGGTTCCACATATTTATCATCCTTTTCCACATATAGGGTACCTTTCTTCTTGCCTGTTGCCACATCATAGGCATCCAGGTGTGACTCAGTCTGGTCTCTGTTCAGCTCTATCAGATAAAGAGTCTTTCCATCAGGTCCCCAAGAGATATTTGTGAAATACCTGTCTGTCACATCTCCAAGGTCAAGATAACGAGGTTGCAGACATTTCTCATCTGTCAGTTCAAGAATGCCTATCGTAACCTTATGGCTCTTACCGCCTGTCATAGGATACTTGTCAGGCTCGTATTTTGCCTCATAGTCAGCAATGCTCACCTGTGGATAATCTGTCACCATAGACTGGTCCATACGATAGAACGCCACCTTACTCCTGTCTGGAGACATGAAGATACCAGTTTCTATCCCCCACTCGTTTCTATGTACCGACTCACCATATACTATCTCACGACAACCATCAGATGTGACCTGCTTTTCTTCTGACTCTTCCGACAACTTCACATATATATTATGGTCCCGAGATACTACCTGAGGATATTTCTTTGCCTCTTTCTCTTCCGACTCTATAAGCTCGTTTCCTTTCCACTTATAGTGCTTGCGGACAGGTGACATCGATGCATAGTTAACACCACCAAAGTTGAGCTCCTCAAGTGTAAGTCGTTTCTGTGCCATCATATTAACAGGTATGTAACTCAACAACAGCAAACATATTATTATGCCTCTACGTTGTACCATTCGTCATCAATCGTTTTTTTTCTGGAAGAACTTTTTTCTGTCTGCCTGTCTCTCCTCTCTTGATTTGTAATTATCCTTTCCTCGGAACTGACGTTCATCCCTGTCACGGAATTTGCGATCTTCCCTATCATGGAACTTGGAACCTGAAGAACGTTGTTTCTTAAGGGATTGGAACTCAAATGACAATATGTCAGCCTCTTCATTGTTTGCCCTCTCTTCACGCATCTTGGCATAGTCATGTTTCTGCCAGCTTCTGCGTTTCTCCGCCATCTTTCTCTTTTCTTCCTCTGTCTTTACGATGCCGCCCTCTTCCCTGAAGTTCTCAAGGCGTCCGTCAAACATGAGGTATTTACGGTATTCGCACTCCAGGGAGCCATTATACAGAGGCACTTTCAATGAGGGCTTCAGTCCTATCTGTGCGAAACACTCATCCTTATATGACAGTATCCATGCCTCACATCCTTTGAAGTGATGCTTCAGTTGCCTGCCAATCATTTTATATGTCTCCATCAGATTTGGCGTGGATATGCGTTCGCCATAGGGAGGGTTAGTGACAATTACTGCCAAACGTTCCCCTGAAAGATTCTGTTCTATATACTGGTCAGGATTTGGCAATCCCTGCATATCGGCAAAATTCTGCTGTTCTATGGTGATATCCTTCATCAGACCTGCAGCCTTTACATTTGCCTTCGATATATTCACAGCCTTGAAATCAATGTCGTAGCCGTAGATATGATGGGTAAACTCTGTTTCCTTGGAATCATCATTATATATCTCGTCAAACAGTTCTCTGTCGAAGTCCGGCCATTTCTCGAAGGCATAGTTCTGACGGAACACTCCGGGTGCGATATTGCGTGCTATGAGTGCTGCCTCTATAAGCAATGTGCCTGAACCACACATAGGGTCGATAAAGTCTGTTTCTCCCTTCCATCCTGTCATCATTATCATACCGGCAGCAATGACCTCGTTCAATGGTGCATCAACCTGCTCCTGACGGTATCCCCTGCGATGGAGTGACTCTCCCGAAGAATCAAGCGATATAGTACCTTCCGTATGCTTGATGCCATTCTCATCTGTACGCTCTCCTATATGCACGTTAAGACGCACATCAGGATCAGTGATGGAGATACTCGGGCGACGGCCTGTCTTCTCCCTGAACTGGTCAACGATGGCATCCTTCACCTTATATGTTACAAAGCGGGAATTATTGAAACTGTCAGAATATACTACAGAATCAACTGTAAAGGTTTTTCCTTCAGCAATATATTCACTCCAGTCGATACCTTTGACAGCATCGTACACATCGTCTGCACCCTTTGCATTGAATGTCTTTATTGGTTTTAATATGCGTATTGCCGTACGTAGTGCGAAGTTGGCACGATACATCAAAGCCTTGTCTCCCTTAAATGAGACGACACGACAACCCTTTACGATATCTTCTGCTCCCAGTTCGGTAAGTTCCTGAACGAGAAGATCTTCCAGACCCATGAAAGTCTTAGCTATCAATTCCACGGTATATGATTTTATTTATTTGTTTGCAATTCTACTCTGGGGAGCCACATCTTGGGTAATCCACTGGTTGGCACCTATCACGCTGCCCTTACCAATGGTAATACGTCCCAGTATTGTGGCATTACTGTATACAATGACATCATCTTCCAAGATTGGATGTCTTGGAATGCCCTTTATCGGGTTACCTTCCTCATCGAGAGGGAACGAGAGAGCTCCCAAGGTAACACCCTGATATAATTTTACGTTATTACCAATGATAGCAGTAGCACCTATCACCACACCTGTACCATGGTCTATTGTGAAGTGGTGGCCTATCTGTGCAGCAGGATGAATATCGATACCTGTCTCAGAATGGGCCAGTTCTGTCATAACACGGGGAATAAGAGGAACATCTAACTCATATAACACGTGTGCCATACGATAATTTACGAGTGCCCTGATGACAGGATAACAGCATATTATCTCTTCATACGATGTTGCAGCAGGGTCTCCATTATATGCTGCCACTACGTCCATAGCAAGCAATTTTCGTATTTCCGGCATCTTCGACACCAAGGCACTTACCTTATCCTCACATATTCCCTGTTTTATCAAAAGAGATGAGAAGCGGTCCAGCGAAACGCCTATAAAATAGCCCACATTTTCTTTTGTCACCTTTGAATGGCCGAAATATCCAGGGAACAGTATGCTACGAGCCAGTTCTATGACTTCCAGCATCATTTCATTCGATGGTAGAGGCTGGCTGCAGTCTCTCTTATCCGGAAACAGATTCTCCAAACTCTCGGGTGTTGATAATGCCTTGACAGTCTGTGTTATAATTTTATTCTCCATATTACTCAATAAACAAATAACTCATGCTCTCACCTCTAAAAGTTTCTGGTTTCAAGTTTCAGGTTTCAGGTCTTTAACCCTTAACCATAAATCTATCATCCTTCCTCTAACTTCAGAATCACGCTCGTTGCTCCGATGGTAAACAGCGTACCATCTGTAATTATGCGCCTTTCCTTGTCGCCAAGTATCTTGTTATCAACAAAGGTACCTGTATTTGAAGGGCCATCCCTAAGAATGTATTGTAAATGTCCGTCATCACCTGCTGAAACATTGATAACACAATGGTTCATATCAATGCTTGGATCATCTGTTCTGATAGGACAATGACAGCGACTATCCTTCATATATCGCCCGATGACATTATCCCCCATGTGTAACGGAAATTCCTGCTTGTAATGGAATACATTCTCTATAACGACAATGCTTCCACAACTCTTTTCTTTCAGTTTTATACCAAACTGTTTGCCACACTCTGTACACTGAAACACCAAGGTTTTTCCTCCTTGGTACTTCGTTTCGTCAAAAACTATGTAATTATTGCATTTAGGACAACGAATCCTTTTCATGAACAACTGTTTCCTGTTCGTGCTCTTCCACAACCTTCTTCATGTCATCATAAGAAATGTTGACATTAACTGTAGTAGGAGCAGCAGTAATAACCTGTGTGGTCTTTGTTTCCTTTGTAGGAGCAACCTGTGGAGCCTTTGCTGGAGCCTCTTCCTGCACCTCTTTGTAATTAGCAGCCTGCTCAAACTGTGCTATCTCTTCCTGTGTAACAGCAACATTATGTGATGTTGGAGATTCTACGATAGAGTTTATCACATCTGAAGAAAGGATAGATGCCTGAATAACCTTTGTATTATCACTACCATTACCAACAGGTATTGATACGAAAGAGAATCCCACAAATACTGCCACTGCAGCTGCTGCAACCTTTCTCAATGGTGTCAGTGAAGTATGCTGGCCGAATGGAGCAATAGATATAATGCGTGCTGTCTTCTTGGCTGGCTCTGCAATCTGTGCCTGTAATGGTTTGAATTCAAAGGAATTGAGACCGAAAAGACTTGGTGTTGCTATGCCGGCGATATCAGCCTCAAAGCCCAATGTCTTGTCCTCATACTTTGTCAGTGTTCCAATACCGTGGAAATAATATTCACCCTCTTGCTGCAATTGAACCTGTACCTCACACACATCATTCTCCATGACTCTCTGAGCCTCTGGCATGCTTATATCCAATGCATCAGCATAAGACTGCAGCAACAATGTGTCATATGCACTCTTATCAATGACAAAGTCAACGACACGCTTTGGAGGATAAAACAATCCTGTTGCTTCAACATACTCAGCAGCAACGTGAGTAACATTGAATACTCCGAATGACGGAATTGCCACCCTATCGTTCGTTAACAGCAGTTTCTCAATGTGTTTTGATATATTATTGCGCATATGTTTATAATTATCTTAGGTTCAATTATTATTATATGTGTGTTTGTTTGTTATATCTTTTTCGTATTCGTTTTCGTACACAGTTTTGTTTTCTTCTTCGTTTTGGCTTTCATTTTTTTATTTGCCCAAATCTTTTGCAAAGGTAATGAAAAAAGAGATAAGGGGAACGAAATGAGTGAAATAAGACGGTATTTTAAACTTTTTTCAGAAAAATGTTTTCAAAAATTTTGTTACTAAATATATTTTTATTATTTTTGGGCTCTTGATTTCAAAAAACTTCAAAAACACACTAAAAGATATGAGATTTGCTGATATTCAGATGCTTCGATATGATTTACCAGGCTTCGAAGCACTCACTCCCAGCCAAAAGGCATACATATACTATCTTTCGGAAGCTACCCTGTGGGGAAGAGATATTACTTTTGACCAATTTGGAAAGTATAACCTCCTTATACGCAGAACTTTAGAGGCCATCTATACAAGTAAATTACAGACCTCTGAACAGGCATCTGAGGGGGCTGAAGACAGTAGTGAGGCCGCTTCATTGGAAACCTATCTCAAACGCGTTTGGTTCTCAAATGGCATATACCATCACTATGGATGTGAGAAGTTTGTGCCGGAATTCTCCCGAGAATACTTTATAAATAAGGTACGTGAGACCGACGATTCCCTCCTTCCCCTGCCCAAGGAGCAGTTACTGGACACTATCGTTCCTGTCATCTTCGATCCTACCCTGCTTCCCAAACGTGTCAACAAGACAAATGGCGAAGACCTTGTTGCTACCTCAGCATGTAACTATTACGAGGGGCTGACACAGAAAGAGGTGGAGAAATTCAGCCATCAGCACCCCCTCAACTCCACCCTACGGAAGATTGACGGCACGATAACCGAGGATGTGTGGCACATCGGAGGAAAGTATGGCAAGACTATAGAGAAGATTGTTGACAACCTCCTCAAGGCACGGCAATATGCAGAAAATGAGCAGCAGAAGAAGATTATCGACCTGTTGGTAGAATATTACCACTCTGGCGATGCGAAGGTTTTTGACGACTACTGCATAGAATGGATAAAGGAGACAGAAGGCCGTATCGACTTTGTCAATGGCTTTATAGAGGTATATGGCGATCCCCTGGGCATCAAGGCCTCATGGGAAGGTATTGTGGAGTATAAAGACCTTGAAGCCTGCCGTCGTACCAAGGCCATCAGCGATAATGCCCAATGGTTTGAAGACCACTCCCCTGTTGCCAAGCAGTTCAAGAAGGAAAAAGTGCGTGGTGTCATAGCCAATGCTGTATGTGCTGCTATGATAGGAGGCGATGAATACCCTTCTACAGCCATCGGCATCAATCTGCCCAATGCAGAGTGGATACGGGCCCAGTACGGTTCCAAGAGCGTCACAATAAGCAATTTCATGAAAGCCTATGATGAAGCCTCTAAGGAGAGTGGCTTCCTCGAGGAATTTGTCTCTGATGCTGATACCATCTCCATGATACGCAAATACGGAGAGCAATGTGACAGTCTGCATACCGATCTCCACGAATGTCTGGGACATGGTAGCGGCAAACTCCTGCCAGGAGTAAGCCAGGACGCCCTGAAAGCCTACGGAAACACCATCGAAGAAGCCCGTGCAGACCTCTTTGCCCTGTATTATATTGCTGATGAGAAGCTACTCGACTTGAGCCTTGTTCCAGATATGGAGGCCTACAAGGCGAGCTACTATACATACATTATGAATGGCTTGCTCACCCAGGCAGTACGCATCAAGGAAGGTTCCGACTATGAGGAAGCTCATATGCGTAACAGAGCCCTCATCGCCCAGTGGGCCCTGCATCATTCAGACGGAAATGTTGAGATACGTGAGGTGACGACAGCCGACGGTGAGACAAAACACTATGTCGTCATCCATGACTATGAGAAGCTGCGCACATCATTCGGCATTCTCCTTGCCGAGATACAGCGCATCAAGAGCGAAGGCGACTATGAGGCAGCCCGTGATATGGTAGAGACCTACGGAGTAAAAATCGACCCTACCCTGCATCATGAGACCCTGCTGCGTTATAAGAAACTCAACATCGCCCCATATAAAGGATTCATCAATCCCAAGATGACCCCCGTCTTCGACGCACAAGGCCAGATAACAGACGTCACCCTCGACTTCACAGAAACGATGGAGCAGCAGATGCTACGCTACTCCACCGATTATTCAATACATTGAAAATTTCATCTCGACATAGCAAGGTCGTTCCAAGGTCGTTCGTAGGGGGAAGCAAGGTCGTAGCAAGGAAG
>ERZ842401.6376-NODE-6376-length-12603-cov-4.185049_pt1 | contig 12603 bp, 9 predicted proteins | sample MGYA00521270_ERZ842401 | MGnify/ENA primary metagenome ERZ842401 (study PRJEB31892, sample SAMEA3878208) | bioreactor metagenome | biome: Moose rumen | place: Sweden | collected 2011-10 | study: EMG produced TPA metagenomics assembly of the PRJEB12797 data set... | reverse complement strand
TATCGTCTGGAAGATAAGGCCCCCTAAGTTAGGGGGCAACAGGGGTCTGAACAAGCGCAGACTCTAATAATTACAAAACGGTCTGATTTCCGCTTGTTCAGACCCCCATCCCCCTCGCTCGCCCCTGAGGGGGCGCTTGGTATGCCAAGAACTTAGGGGGCTAAGATAAGATATGAAAAAGATTTTCAATAAAACGAGCCTTCTGGTGGCTCTTGTGAGTATCATAACAGTGTGCACGGTCGCTTGCGGCAATGATGACGACAAGGACATGCAGAAACCCTCCATCGTGAACGACGGCGTGACGGTGAACCCCGTGAACTGCCAGGTCTACCATCGTGGTGATGTGATTCCTTTCTATTATGTCTTCGAGGACGACACCGAACTGGGCAGTTTCAACATCGAGGTCCATGACAATAGCGACCACCACAGCCACAGCACCGAGTCCGACGACCACGACCATGAGGGCGGTGAGTGCAGCCATGACCATGAAGATGAGGAGCACGCCCATGAGGCTGCTGAGCAGCACTGGGTCTACAACCGGAGTTTCGAGATTCCAGCCGGACTGCGTCGCTATGAGGCTCGCATTGACATTCCCATTCCCGTCGACACCCTTATCGACGGCAAGCGCGTCCCCATTGCCGGAGGCGACTATCACTTCATGATCCGTCTCACCGACCATGCCGGCTGGCAGCAGCTGAAGGCCCTCGCCATCATCGTCGAGGAGTAGCAGGCTACTTTTGTTCACGTCTTATGTTGTTTATAATCAGCTGGTTACGGTGAAGGTTTTACGGGAAGTCAGCATCTGAGCCGCATGAGCCTCAGACTCCACTAACACTGATATTCTAACAAAACCTTCACCGCAACCCGCTAATTCACAGGCACTTACCAACAGTGAAGGATTGTCCGTTTTTTTGTATTATACAAGAATAGAATATAGTTATCTCTTGTAGCTATTGGGCATTCTCAACGCACGAATGGGCATTCTCAACGCACGAATGGGCATTCTCTAACCGCAGGTAGTAAGAATCTTTGTTCCTTTCTGCATTTTTTGCGAGGAATATGGTTGCTTTACGAAAAAATTGTGTAATTTTGTGCCGTGTTCATCTGTCATCCGTGCGTGGTTGACATCTAATGAGGACACATATTTTTATTTGCTCAAATTCTCCAGTCGAATTAGCACCTCACAAAGAGAACAACGAGCAATACCATACATCCGTTTGGAGTGTACGCATAAGCGTAGACTTCAATCCATAGGATGTATGGGGCCGTGCTAAGCCTGACTGGAGATATGGACAGAGTCTGCGCTTTCTTTGTGTCTCACTGTTAGTGCTGACTTTTCATCCATAGAAAGAAGACAGTACTAACAAAAAACAAAGAACTATTATGAGTAAGAAAAATCTTTTCCAGTTAGTGGCATGCATGTTGATGACATGTCTTTGTATGTTAACTTCGTCCTGTAGCAAAGATGAGAGTGAGGACAAAAAATCCGATGGTTACGAGCAGCCTGCGGATGTGAGTGACGGCTATGAGCAGACTGAGAATGTGAGTAATCAAGACCCTGAAGGCACCATTGTGTTGAACATGAACAGCGGTGCTGATGGCAATTGGTATAGTATCGGTGAGCTGGACGAAATCCATATTGATGAGGCAAATAACTTTCATGGGAGGTATTATACTGATTCTTTTGTATCTGTCGGATTGGTCAACGGATTGGGCGAGATCGTAAGCATTCCTACATCAGGATGGGCGCAAAGTATAGCAGTAGTCCCCAGTACGGGATATGTAATGCGTTGTAGTTGTTATGACGAATATGCCCAGAAAGTTGTTGAAAAGTATGCTCGTCTATATGTAGTTGACTACCTCGGTTTGTCAAAGGTCGATCTCGGCAATGGTCAGGTGTATGTAGAAGGGAGTATTTCGGGTGCAATAATTAAATATCAGGCACCCTTCCAACTCCCGATAGAGTTGGATAACAACTCATTGACATTTAGCAGTGATGCCAGTTCGCAGACATTGACCATGAAGAATGTTACGGGAGTACAAGTAGAAAAGAAGCCTGACTGGTGTAATGTATCTGTCAGCAACTTGGACATTACAGTCGAGGTGACAGAAAATCTGACAGCCTCGCAGCGCTCAGGCAGTATTGTTCTTACGAATACAGCTAATAGCCTTACGCTGAGCATAATGCAAAATGGTTCCTCTTCGCCGAAGTTCCAAGCAGGAAGCGGCACTGAACAAGATCCTTATCAGATAAGGACTGCCGGACAATTGAAGTGTATCAGCAAAGCATTGAATGCGCACTTCGTCTTGACAGCAAATATCAGCTTGAACGAAGAGGAAGCTGGCAGCGGATGGGATCCTATTGGTAAGCAGGAAGCACCATTCACAGGAACTTTGGATGGCAAAGGACATACCATAAAGAACATGTGGATGAAACGACCGACAACAAATGGTGTCGGGTTGTTTGGATATATGAAGAACGCAACCATTAAAAATGTTCGATTAGAGATTGCTGACAATGGCATTCATGGTGGAGCTGATGTGGGTGGCATCTGTGGTTCTGTAGAAGGCAATTCGGAGATAAGCCAATGTTCGGTCAATGGTACCATGATGGGTAGTCAAAACGTAGGTGGTATATGTGGAAATAGTAATCCATATGATGGATATTATGGTAATAATGAGACGATAACTATTTCTGAATGTTATACAGACGGTGTGTTACTCAGTGATGGCATTGCTTCTGGAATTGTAGGAAATGGTTATAATTGGAATACTGTTGTTTCAAATTGCTATTCTTTGATGTCTCTTACTGGTGAGTATAGTTGCTATGGAATTTCGTATTCTGGAACTTGCACGAAGAGCTATTATGCAGGGTACGCTTCTCCTGGAATATACGATTATTTCTATTGTGAAGGAACTTACACCTATTATGATATATCTATTATTGGAACGACACGTTTTGGCAGTGAAGTCAATGCCCGTACTACAGAGCAGATGAAAACCCAATCTAACTATGAAGGTTGGGACTTTACCTCTATTTGGAAGATTACAGAAGGAGAAACCTATCCTACGCTTCGCTGTTTTGATAAGTAGAAAAATGTTTTTATGAGAAAGCAATTCGTGTTAGGGCTATTGGCATTGGTGGGCTTCTTGCCTGCCAATGCTCAATATAGATTTACCATTGATGGCGGGTTCAGTGGTAATTGTGATGGGGTGAGTGGTGTTCCGCAGTTGAACCAGCAGCTGAAGGGCCTCGCCATCATCGTAGAGGAGTGATAATGACTGAACCACTGTTGAGAAAAGGGAAAACGTCAATTGTTTTTCTTATAACTGATGACAGCCCAACAGCCCATCGTGGCGGCTATGCCTGCAAGGGCAGCTACCTGATGGGCTATTTCGTGGAATCCGCCGCCACGGATGAAGACGGTGCGGATGGCATCGATGAAGTAGTGCATGGGGTTGATGTAGGTGGTCAGATAGGCCCAGTCGGGCATTGAGCGGGTGGGTGTGAACAGACCGCTGAGCAGCATCAGGCACACCACGAAGAACCACATGACGAGCATGGCCTGCTGCATGGTGTTGCTGTAGTTGGAGACGATGAGTCCGAACGACGAGAAGAACAATGCCAGCAGGATGGCGAGCAGATAAATCAGCACGAGAGGCCCCTGACAGGTGATGCCGTAGACAGCCCACGACAGGACAAGGCAGACGGTGAGCACCAACAGTCCGATGAGCCAATAGGGAATGAGCTTGGCCAGGATAAATGACCACTTGCTGACGGGGGTAACGTTGATCTGCTCGATAGTGCCTTTTTCCTTTTCACCCACGATATTCAGTGCAGGCAGAAAGCCGCAGAGCATCATCATCAGGATGCCCATCAGGGCAGGTATCATGAAGACCTTGTAGTTCTGGCCTTTGTTGTATAAATTGAGAATGTCTAAGCCCCCTAAGTTAGGGGACGAAAGCACTATCTGCGAGAGATAGGCTGAGCCGATACTGCCCTTCGTGCCATTGACGGCATTGGCGGCAATGAGGTACTGGCCGTCGCGTATCTCGAGGATGATGTCGGCCTGAGAAGACTCTATGTCCTTGAGGGCTTCTCGATAGGAGGCTTTCTGACCGTTAAAGATGAAGTAGTTGGAGGTCTCTATCTGGTGTACGAGTTGCTGAGAACGCGTAGTGTGGTCAGTGTCGACCACATCGACACGGATGTTCTTCACCTCCTGGTTCATCACCCACGGCATGACGCACATCACGACAATGGGGAAAAGGAAAATGATCTTCGGCATGAATGAGTTGCGACGAATCTGCAGGAACTCTTTTTGAAGCAAGTATTTTATCATATTTGACGAATGAACGAGTTTTTTGACGAATGGATGAAAGGACGGGGTTTTTGACGAATGGACGAAAGGACGGGGTTTTGACGAATGGACGAAAGGACGGGGAGGACGAATGGACGAAGCTATGAGAGACGTACCTTGAACTTCTTCAGCGAGACGGTGAGTAGCAGGGCTGTCATGCCAGTCAGTACCGCGACTTCATGCCATACCTGCTCGATGCCTACGCCCATGATCATCAGCTTGCGCATGGCTTGGATGTAATAGCGAGGAGGAATGACGGCGGCAATCCATTGCAGGATTTCGGGCATCGACTCCACAGGGAACAGCATGCCGCTCAGCATCACCGTGGGCAACAGCAGTACCATTGCCGAGACCAGCAGGGCCACAAACTGTGTCTGTGCGATATTAGAGATCAGCAGTCCTAACGACAGGGCGAGCAGGATGTAGATGAACGAGACAACCATGATCCAACCCACGGAGCCGTGAAGCGGCACATCGAGTACCGTGGCCGACATCACCAGAATGATGACAAGGATCATCAATGCCTGCAACAGATAGGGTACGGCCTTGGCCACGATGATCATCAGCGGACGGATAGGCGAGACGAGCAACACCTCCATCGTGCCCTGTTCCTTTTCGCGCACAATCGAGACGGAAGTCATCATGGCGCAAATCAAGAGCAAAAGCATGCCCATGATGGCCGGCACGAAGTTGTAGGCAGACTTCATGCGCGGATTGTATAACAATTGAGAATTGACAATTGAGAATTGAGAATTGACAATTCTTTCTTGGGAAAGCGCCCCGTTGGGCCGAGCGGAGAATTGAGAATTTGCTGTTGCCATTGTCTGCTGGGCGTACGCTGTCCACTGCTGCGCCATGTTGGGGTCGCTGCCGTCGACGACAAACTGCATGCCGTCTTTTCCGAAGACCACGGCAAGGTCTGTCTTCTGACGGCGAATCATCCGCTCTGCCTCCTTAGGTGTTGGAACAGTGGCGGTGATGGTGAAGTATTCCGAGGCGGCAAGGCGGTCGATGGCCTGTTGTGTCTGCGGACTCATATGGGAGGTGACGACCACCGTGCGCACGTTCTTCACATCGTTGGTGATGGCGAAGCCGAAGAGCAACATCAGCACGATGGGCATGCCGAAGAGGATGAGCATCGTGCGCTTGTCGCGCAGGATGTGCTTGGCTTCCTTGATAACTACTTTCTGAAAAATCATAATCAGTCTCCTCTCTTTGCTTGTCTGGCTAAGTAAGTAAACACATGGTCCATGTCGGGTTGCTGGAACCGCTGCTTCAGTTCGTCGGGCGTGCCCAGAGCACTGATCTTGCCGTCGACCATGATGGATATGCGGTCGCAATACTCCGCCTCGTCCATGTAGTGGGTGGTCACGAAGACGGTGATGCCCCGATGGGCAGCGTCGTAGATGAGCTCCCAGAACTGTCGGCGCGTGGCGGGGTCGACACCGCCTGTGGGCTCGTCGAGGAACACGATGTCGGGCTCGTGGAAGATACTCACCGAGAACGCCAGCTTCTGCTTCCATCCGAGGGGCAGGCTCTGCACTAGGTCGTCGGCATGTTCCTCAAACTTCAGTCGTCTGAGCAATTCTTCAGTTTTCACTCTTATCTCTTCACTCTTCATGCCGTAGATGCCAGCAAAGAGGCGGATATTCTCCCTCACAGTGAGGTCTTCGTAGAGCGAGAAGCGTTGCGACATGTAGCCGATGTGTTTCTTGATCTGCTCGTGTTCGGTGCGAATGTCATAGCCGGCCACAGTGCCGGTGCCGCTCGTGGGCTGGTTCAGGCCCGTGAGCATGTGCATGGCGGTAGTCTTGCCGGCACCGTTGGCCCCGAGGAATCCGAAGATCTCGCCTTTCTTGACGCTGAACGAGATGTCGTCGACAGCATGGAACGACCCGAAAGCCTTGACGAGATGGGAAACGGAGATGACTTCCTTCTGTTCAGTATGTTGCGACTCGGCTGCAACGAACGACGCAATGGGCGGTGGGTTAAAGACATCCTTGAACTCCTCTAAGATAGCTTCGGGCTTCCCAATTCCCATCACCTTACCTTCGCTGAGGAATGCCACGCGCTCACAACAGCGCACCTCGTCGAGATAGGGCGTTGAGGCCACGATGGTGATGTTGCGCTCTTTCAGCATCAGCAGCATCTCCCACAGCTCCTTACGACTGACGGGATCGACACCGGTGGTGGGCTCGTCGAGGAAGAGCACGCTGGGACTGTGCACCAGTGCACAGCTCAGGGCCAGCTTCTGCTTCATGCCGCCCGAAAGCGCGCCGGCCTTGCGGTCCTTAAACCGCTCTATCTGCGAGTAGATGGCCTTGATGCTGTCGTAGCCCTCCTCGATGGTTGTGCCGAAGAGGGTGGCGAAGAAGTCCAGGTTCTCCTCGACCGTCAGGTCCTGATAGAGCGAGAACTTGCCGGGCATGTAGCCCACGCGCTTCCGTATGTTCTTCATCTGGCTGACCACATCGAACCCGTCGACCGTGGCCGTCCCTTCGTCGGGCAACAGCAGCGAGCAGAGAATGCGGAACATCGACGTCTTGCCGGCACCGTCGGGCCCGATGAGTCCGAACACCTCGCCCTTCTCCACAGAGAACGACACATCATGCAGAGCGGTCACCTTCCCGTAGCTTTTGCTGATGCTTTTGACTTCAATACTATTCATAACTGTGAACTATGCACTATGAACTATGCACTAAAATTTCACCTCCCCATACATTCCTATCTTTACGTAGCCATCGTTTTTGATAGCTACCTTTACGGCATAGACCAGATCGGCACGCTCGTCGTCGGTGAGAATGGTCTTGGGCGTGAACTCTGAGCGGCTGCTGATCCAGGTGACGGTGCCCTCATACTCCTTCTTCTGCCCGTCGCCGAAGTCGGCAAAAACCTTTGCGGCCTGTCCCACCTTGATGTTCTGCAGTTGCAGGGAGGTGACGTAGGCGCGGAGGAACATCTGCTCGGTGTCGGCCATCTGGAAGAGCGGTTTACCGGGGGCCATGAACTCGCCGCGCTCGGCATATTTCTCCAGTACGTTGCCGCTGATGGGGGCCGTGATATGGCATTTCCGCAGCTGATCGGCCAGTTGTGCTGCCTGAGCATCGGTGGCAGCCATCTGCTGGTCGAGGGCATTGCTGCTGTTGCTGAGTGCCGACTGTTGTGCCTCGAGCTGCCGTTGCAGCACCTTCACCTGATTGGCGGCATCGTCGAGCATCTTGCTCGGAGCCGCCCCGTCGCCCACCAGCTCGCGATAGCGCTGCTCCTCCTGTCGGGCCTTGGCCAGTTGCTGTCGCGTGGCGGCCAGCTGTGCCTCCATGTCGGGTTTCTGGCTCCTGTAGACGGCCTTCGTGGCACCGGCCTGCTGCATTTTCAGCCACACCTGCGTGGTGTCGATCAGACCCACCTCTTTGTCGGCCTCGATATAGTCGCCCTCGTTCAGGTCGAAGCGCAGCAGCGTGCCGCTCTGTTCGGCTGACACCGTGACCTCTGTGGCCTCGAACGTGCCCGTGGCATCATATTCCTTTTCGCTGCTTCCGCAGGCAGTGAGGAAAAGTAGAAAAATAGAAGGTAAAAAAGCATTCCGTTTCATATTGCGTACCATGTTTTATAATCCGTGAAATCCGTTAAATCCGTTGTTTATCAATTATTAGTGGTGTATTTCAAGTCCCAGATGGCCTTGAGCATCTCGATTTCATGCAGTGACTGCTGCACCTTGGCAGCGTTCTCGCTGTTGATTTCCTTCACAAGGTCGTTCACGTCGATGATGCCGTGTTGCAGCTTCGACTCAGCGGCCTTTCTGACATTCGAGCGCAGGCTGATGATCTCCTCGTCGTCGGCCATCAGCTTTCGGTAGCGGATGATGTTTTCGTCCTGCTGTATCTCCTCCAGGCGGTTGTTGAAGAGGAACACCTCGCGGCTGGTCTCGGCCATGCTGCGCTGCTGCTGAATCTTGGCGCGGTCGTTCTTGTGGGTGTAGAGGGCTCCGATGTTCCATGTCAGGCGTGCACCCACGATGCCGTTCCACGACCACTGATGGTGCATCATGTCCTCAAACATGTTCAGTCCGGGGTAGCCGTAGAACCCCTGTGCGAACACCCCCAGACGAGGCATCAGTCCAGCGTTGAGGGCCTTCTCTTGGGCATCGGCCAGTCGCAGTTGTGCATCGATGGCGCGCAGTTCGGGGCGCAGGGCTGCTCTCGGCTGTCCGGCTTGCAGCTGTGCCATGTCAGCCTGCATGCCGGTGGGCTTCACGGCCTCTTTCACCTCAATGCCGCAGAAGGCGCTGAGCATGGTCAGCATCATGTGCTGACGGGTCTCAAGGCTGATGCGCTGCTGCTGCACGTTCAGCCGTTCGGCCTTCACGCTCTGCCAGTCGCTCTCGGCGGCTGTGCCGCCCTTCACCATGGCCTGCAGCTTCTGCTCGTTGCCCTGCAACAGGCGTGTCAGGTCGTCGTTCAGCCGCAGCTGCTGGTCGAGCAGGAGCAGCGCGAAATACATCTCATTGACGCGCTTGCGCACCTGATAGAGCGAGACCTCCGTCTGCGCGGCCTCCACGGCCCCCTTTTGGCGCGCCACCTCCTTAGCCTGCCTGATGGCACCGCCGTCGAAGACCGTCTGCTGGATGTCTAGCCCTATGCGGTACTGGTCTTTCTTCAGCCCCTCGAGCGAGATGCCCATCTGCTGCATCATCGTCTGCATCTCGTCGGGCCATGCCGTCACGTCGCTCTGCAGCGTGGCCTGGGCGTAGGCCGACACCTGCGGCAGCCAGCCCTTGCCGATGTTGCTCACCGTGAGCTCGGTGGTCTTGCCGATGAGGTCGTACTGCCTGATCAGTGGGTAGTTCCTTTCCGCCGCCTGCTGGCATTCCTCCAGCGTCTGGGCTTGAGCCATGAGCGGCAGCATCATTACAATCAACAGTTTTTTCATAAGCCGTATTTATTTTCTCTGTGGCAAAGGTACGGCGATTCTTCTGAATTGTCGTTATCCGTAAAAAGGGGAAAATGTTCTTTTTGTTCGATTCTTGCGTAGAAGAGAAGGAGAAAATTATTTTTTTTGACTGTCCTGTTTCGCTTTCAAGTGTTAAACAGGAAGGTAAGAACAACAAAGGCGGTCTCAAGGCATACGCTAATGGCCTGCTAACACTTGACGGTGTGTTGACGCTTGACGAATGGAATGAAGACAGAATTGTCGAGCGTTCAAAGAGACAGGCAGAAGTCACTTGTCGTGTATGGAAAGGTTAAAGAGCTAAGTCCTATTGATTAAGAAACGGGAAGTTTTTGCTTAGGCAATACCCCCCGTTTTCTTTGATATGCAAGACGTTCATCGCCTGTAGCGATATGGATGATGCCGCAATAGATAAAGCCGTGCTGCTGAAAGACATTAAAGCCCTTCTGTCAGGAATCGTCTCAGATGCAGATGGTTAATACCGTCAGAATCCTGTCGGCTGACCAGTGGAGTCATCGAAATGACATACTTCGGATAGTTGTCCTTGATAGCGCGTAGGTTGCCAAATTCTCGTTCACGTGTGGCTTCATCAGCGATGATATACGATGCCTGTACATACAGCCGCTGTCCTTCTGGCTTGGTGCAGACAAAATCAATCTCCCCAGCCTGCAACTGTCCTACCGTAACTTCATAGCCCAGTCGTATCAGGTGGTTGTAGACGATATTCTCAATCACCTTCTCGATGTCACCCTCACGAGAACCACCAGCCAAGGTGTTACGCAGACCGTTGTCCTCGAAGTAGAACTTGTCGTTGCTCTCAAACAGCTTCTTGCCGTGAATGTCGTAGCGGTTCACCTTGTGAATCAGGTAGGCATCACACAGGAACTTCGAGTAGTTGATGATGGCCGTAGAGGTAACGCCGTCACCCTGCGACTTCATATACTTGGCGATGCTGTTGGCAGAGATAATCTTTCCGGCATTGTCGGCCAGGAAACGCACAAGGTTTTCGAGGAACGGCACATTGCGAATCTTATTCCTCATGATGACATCCTTCAGCAGCACCGTGTGATACACGTCCAGCTGATACTCTCGTGCATCCTGCTCGTCAAGTCCCATCTTCACCAATCCAGGCAGACCGCCAAACTGGATATACTTGGCCAGCGTGTCATCTGAGTCCGTCAATTGGTGGAACAGCATAAACTCCTCATAACTCAGTGCCTGAATATAGATCTCCTTGTAACGGCCACCAATAAGACTACTCAGGTCGCTGCTCAGCATTTTCGAGTTCGAGCCTGTAACAACAATCTCAATGTCCGGCTCTTCATAGTAGCTTCGCACACTCTTCTCAAACTCCTCTATGTCCTGAATCTCGTCTACAAGAATATAATTAGTCTTGCCCTTATCGCGTCTGTCATCGATATAGGCATTCAGGTCGCGATAAGTTTTGATGTCATCAAACTCATGCTTCTCCTTGTCGATAAAGATGACATTGGCTTCAGACTCCTTGACCTTCGGTCGAGCCTGCTCACGCTCGGAAGTCGAAGCGAGTTCCGACTTCTCTTGCTTAATCGCAGCCTTGCTCACTTTGTCTTTGAACAGGCGCAAGATATAACTCTTGCCAATACGTCGCTGTCCTGTTAGGATAATAATAGTATTCTTGCCGAGATAACGCTCGATTTTCTCCAGATAACTTTGCCTTAGAATTGCGCTCATAGTCCGAACTTTTGTCTTTTATAATAGAAATTTGGTGCAAATATAACAATTTTATCTTTTATAAAAGACAAAAACACGGGAAATATTCCGTTTATCTTGTAAAAAAGATAAATGCGGATGATGCCGCAATAGGTAATGCCGTGTTTCTTAAACTATGTTGAAATGATGAGGAAAAGTTACTGATTTTGCGGCGGATTTTGTATATTTGCACTTGATATTTAGGGATGATGATGGAGAAGCAACCCAAACTGATGAACTTTTCGCGGATGCGCGAGATTCTTACACCCCATATCGCTGAGATACGCGAGCACATCTTTATGAATAGCGAGCTGGCCATCATCCATGGCGACCCGAAGGTGTTCCGGCTCATCCTTCAGCATGAGCCGCCCTTTGCCATCGACGACCATCGGCTGGGCATGGTTGTCCGCGGCGAGCTGCGGGTGAACATCAATCTGGTGGAGCGACACCTGACAGCAGGCACCTTGGTCTTTCTCGGTCCTGGCACCATCGTCCACCCCGTCTTTTTGTCGCCCGACTTGGAGATTCTCGGCTTCGGGCTGTCGGCTAACTTCCCCATGCCCTATACAGCCGGCCAGATGCCCGCAGCCTTCAACGGCCAGGTGCGCGACTTCCAGTTGCCTGCGAGCGAGGCCGACTTCAAAACAGCTCGCGACATTGTCGATTTGCTATGGCACGTCGTTCATCAGACAGACTACAACCGCCAGACCGTCAGCAGTCTGGTGGCAACCCAGATGCACCATTACGACGGGCTCTACAGGCAGCATGCCGACCTCTTGCAGGCGACGCTCTCGCGCGAGCAGACCATCTTCGATCGCTTCATCTATCTCGTCAACCGCTACAGTCAGCGCGAGCACCAGCTGGCCTTCTATGCCGAGAAGATGTGCCTGACGGAGCGCTACCTCGGCACCGTCGTCCGACAGGCCAGCGGCACCACCGCCAAGGAGTGGATAGACCGCGCACTGATCACTCGCATACAGGTGGAGCTGCGCCACACGGAGAAGAGCGTGGCGCAGATTTCGGAGGAGATGAACTTCCCCAATCCCTCTTTCTTCAGCAAGTATTTCAAGCGCCTGATGGGCGTGACACCTTTGGAGTATAAGAGCAAGTAACCCCGCCTCTTCACGATACTGAAAACAGGATGAGCGATGCCCAAACTCACAACCAGACTGTGGTGATCTCACAACCGAACGCAGGTGATTTCACAACCGAACGTTGGTGGCGATATAACCAGACGCTGGTGGTGACATAACCAGACGTTGGTGGCGACATAACCAGACGCTGGTGATGACATAACCAGACGCTGGTGGTGACGTAACCAGATGCTGGTGGTCCGAAAGGCCGCAGACAGGGTGTTACGGAACCTATAAAATGTGAAATGAAACCAACCATATTGCGACAGATGAAAAAGTTTTTTTGTTGTTAGGCGTGCTGCTATCCGTTTCGCAGTTGGCAGCACAGCAGGAGTGGACGCTCGTGTGGAGCGATGAGTTTAATAGCAATGGCCGGCCCGATCCTGCGACATGGAACTTCGAGGAGGGCTTCGTGCGTAACCACGAGGCGC
>ERZ842401.6375-NODE-6375-length-12606-cov-50.870449_pt1 | contig 12606 bp, 8 predicted proteins | sample MGYA00521270_ERZ842401 | MGnify/ENA primary metagenome ERZ842401 (study PRJEB31892, sample SAMEA3878208) | bioreactor metagenome | biome: Moose rumen | place: Sweden | collected 2011-10 | study: EMG produced TPA metagenomics assembly of the PRJEB12797 data set... | reverse complement strand
TTAAGGGGTCATCGTCGCTTTGCCCTCGGGGGTCAAACTCGCGCGGCTTTTCCAGACCCTAAGGAGTCTGTTTTTCTACGTTATTTCATAAAACACAGGACAAGATTTGAAAAACCTCAACCAAAGTTTATCATTGAAGTTGTTGAAAACACAAATTATGTTGTTGCCAGGTGGAATGGCTTAATTGGAGAGGAAGATTATTTGGATTTGACAAACGGGAATAAACTTGATGTTCATATTTGTGAAAGGAATGATTCTGGTATGTTAAACGTTTCTTATCGACAAATTCCTGGTGTTTTTCCTGAGGATGCCTTCAATTGTCAAGGCGATAGTCTTATAGCCGGATGGGATGGCAGGCTTGTAAATAATGATGAATTATTTGAATTTGTTCCTTATACAGAGAAGTTGAAATCAGTTCCTTCCGTTGCAATTGGTAAAGTGATTACTATCCGTCGTCAAACGGATGGGGAATGGCTCTATGAGGATTATCCTGTTAACATAGAATGGGGGCATCCTGTTTTCCCCGATATTGACAACAGGGTACTTTCTATTCCTTTGTCTACTCTTGATGTTGAGGTTATAGCCAATGATAACTGCTTAATAGTTGATGGGCAAAGTGGACTGAGACGACAATATGGAAAATTCTCATGGAATGGCCAAGGCGTTTTGGCAGATATGTATGCGGTTGGGATGAAAGATTCATCAACATTGATAGTGGCGGGCAACATTGGTGCAGGGACAATCTCGCTTCAAGAGTTTTCGCCACTATGCTCTCCCCAGCAGGCTGTATCTTGGTGCGAACAAGTAAAACTAATCCCTGTTACATTAAAACATCGAGATACATCAGGACTAATGCAGTTCCTTCCTATACCCCGTTTAGTATCATCTTCATGGGAATATGGTATGCTTGAAATCGGTGACCATTTGACAGCAGAAATAGTCGGAATAGAGAAGGGGGTGATGAGTGTCCAATGGAATTCCATTGTAATAATTATTAGAAGAAATGATTCAGTTCCTCAACCACATTGTCGACCTGGGGACATCTATCATGTAGGTCAAATGATAGAGTGCTCTGTTATTAAGATTTATCCAGAAAAAGAAAAATTCTTTGTAGAAGTTGTGCGTAATCGAGATGAGATTCGCCGAAAGATAGATTTTGAGGAAGGCTCTTTAGTGGATGTCGTTGTCGTCCGTTCTGACCTACAGAATATTATAGTGTCACATAATGGTGTGTTCGGAATTATCCATTTACAATCAGGTGCCAACGAGATATTTCACCCAGAACAAAAGATAACAGCTCGATGTCTGTCTATCGATAAGGAAAGCCTTAATATAGAATTTGCCTATGAGAGAGAACACACAGAGAATGATCAAGGCGTCGTAGAATGTGTTGTCATCGAACACCGGAGAGCTCAGGTACTAATAGTTGAACATGAAGGTGTTAGGCTTAAAATGAATACGGGTCGAATCCCTGCCTATGCGTTTGTTCCTGGTGATAAGATTTGGGGAACGTTTGTAATTGGCAGAAGAGGTGGTAACTCTATAATTCTGAAACGGTTTAGAAAGAGCCGTACATTACAAGGTGAAGTGGTTGCAGGTCAAGTGATAAGCTCAAACAAATATGGTGTCGTTATTGACATGGATGACGGAACCCGAGGATTCATGATTGCTGGAAAGAAGACTAATAGGCCGGAATGTTTTCCTAAAGGAATAAGAGTAGATGATGCTCGATGTATTTGGGTAGACAAAAATGTGGGCATTGCCAGACTGGCTCTTGTTAATTTGGAGCAACAGGAAAAATATGTTGGCCTAACCATAAATGATGAAGTGGCTTTTAGGATTGCCCGGATAGATTCGGATGCTTTGCATGGGTATGTTGATGATTTATATGCCATAGTAAAAAGGGAAGAGGCTGGCTGGAAATATAGCTTTTCTGATGACTTCTCTTTAGAAACAGATTTCGCTATAGGCAACCGCCTAAATGCTCGTATTATTTCAGCCACAAATCGGTTGGAACTATCTTTGAAGAAAACTTCAGATGAATATTCCGCAGCCTTAAAAGTTGGCAAAATTGTAAAGGGCAAGATAGTTCGCTATGTATTATGCGTAGAAGATTGGCGAATGTCATATTATTTGTTAGAATGGGATGAGTTTGTTGGAATATTGCCTCTGCGAGAGTCTTCCTATCAGGCATTCGCTCCTTTACTATACTTGCCTGGTGAAGAAGTCTCTGCTATCATCATTGAAAGCGGTCTTGATTCAAAGATGCCTACATTATCTGTTTGTAAACTAATGCCATATCCCTTCCTGAAAGCGAATTTGTCCATAGGTCAGTGTTATAAGGCTAATCTCGTTGGCGTTAATAATGGATGCCTAATCTTGAAGCTTCCAGTTGGCATTAGGACCTACATTGATATAAAGAGAAATTTTAGCACTCTGAGTCAATATGAACATTTTATTAATCAGAATGAAATCGTTGTACGACTGAGAAATATATTAGATAAAAAGTATGTAGTAGAATTACTGCAACCCAACCCGATGGGAACTACATTGCTAAGAGGTACAAAAGTAAATGTTACTATATTCCAAATAGAGACATTTCAGATGGAAATTCGTGGATATGATGCATTTTCAGATGAGGGACTGCTTATATGGATACCTGTTAAAACGAATCGTGACAGCAGTGATGATACCATTATTTACGATGATATAAACGTGGGGAATCGTTTTGTGGCTAGATTAACAACCAATCCGGGAGAATGGTTAGTTAAAGCTGTACTTATTAAACCTATCAAGTAGTATATGATGTGGTTGGCGCTAGGTGCCGAAGCCCACCTGACGGCGGGGCTTCAGCTCTATCATGCGGGGATTGAAGCGCTGGTAGCCTTCCTCGATGTCGGAAGGCAGAATGTGCTGGTAGTCCTTGACGGCATCTTGTGTTACGCGGTTGGCCATTGCGGGAATGATGCCGTTTCTGATGAACTGCTCCACCCAGCGGGCATTGCCGAAGTTCTTGGTACGCTGTGACAGTGTGTCGCATATCCTCTGATGGAGCACGTCCTGTGCTTCGTCGCTGAGCAGATAGTCGTCCTTGGCAAACAGGTGGAGCGCAATCTCCATCAGCTGGTCGGCATCGTAGTCGCTGAAGCGGTACTTGTTGGGGAAGCGGCCCATGAGTCCTGGGTTTGAGTTGAGCATGGCATCCATCTCTTTCTCGTAGCCTGCGAAGATGATGACCATATCAGGGTTGGGCTGCGAAAGGACGGTCAGCAGGCTGTCGATGACCTTGGCGCCGTAGTCTTTGCGGTCTGCCGTGCCTTCATAGAGGTTGTAGGCCTCGTCGATGAAGAGCACGTTGCCTCGCGCTTCCTCCAGGACGGCCTTCATGTTCTCCTCGGTCTCACCGATATAGCGGCCTACGAGTCGTGTGCGGTCAGCACATATCACATCGCCTTTCGAAAGCAGACCCAGGGAGTGGTATATCTTGCCAAGCATTCTGGCGACTGTCGTCTTGCCGGTACCCGGATTGCCGGTGAAGATGGCGTGCTGTGCCGCAACGTTCGACGTATGGAATCCTGCCCTGCTGCGCTCGATGAAGAACCGTGACTGGTTGGCCATCGTCGTGATGCTCTTCTTGATGTCGTCGAGTCCCACCATGCTGTTGAGTTCCCTGATGCTGTCTTCAAATTCCGAGGTGGAGTTCGGCAGGAGGTCGAGTGGGATGTCGTCTATCGGCAGTTGAGGCAGAGACTCCTTCTCTGACATGATGTCTTGGATGGCGCGACTGAGATAACGCGGCGACACTTCTTCTGCGATATACCGGCGGATGCTGCCCAGCGACCATGTTGAGAAGCACCCCTTCTCATGATGTGCCAGTATGGCTCTGGCCAGCGCATCCATCGTCGCCTCGGAGGGGTCCAGGTGCTCATTGTCCAGTTCGCGGAAGAATGCCTGAACGAGTTCGAAGCCGCTATAAGGCTGCTGGCTCAGTGTGTTCTGGTTCGTAAAGAGGTCTTTCAGCGAGGGATAGACGTCCAGCACACTCTGGATTTCCTGTTTGCCGCCGCACAGCCAGAGCTTGTATTTCTCTTGGTCTTCACAGATTCTTTCCACCATCTGTCGTACGACCACCTTTCCTCCGGTGCCGAGCAAGGCTCCCGGGCTGGTCAGACAATAGACCTGATTGGAGGTGTTGTTCAGCCTTTCGTTCAGCGGCTCGAAGGGATTCTGCAGGGCTGCGTTGTAGAGAGTGTTGCAGTCAACTTGCGTATAGTAGTAGCCAGGCACGGCGAGTTTCTGGAAGGACTGAAGCATTTCTGCATTCCAGTCTCTGTTGGTGGTGTAGATGAGCAGATTGCGGCTGACTTTCAATTCCCTGCCGCTTAGTGCCTTGCGGAAATCGTTGTATATTTTCAGTCGTCTGCTCTCCAGGGCATACTGCCTGAGTTCTGCGGTTCCTGGTGTGGTAGAGAGCATGTCCCAGCTCGATTCGGTGTTCTCTACACAGCTGGTCAGGATGTCGTCTATACTGCAAACGGCCTGCATCGTCAGCGGCTGCTGCGAGATATTCAATGACCTGTCCACCTGGAAGTCGATACGTGCCAGAGCCCCGCTGTCCTTGTCGCGAAGCAGGAGGAAATATTTCCCCGGCAGCCAGATGCGGAAGGACAGCATCACGATATTTGCATGGCTGTTGCTCACGCGGTTGAACTTATAGCTCACATCGCTGTTGCACATAGGGGAATAGTCGTCTGTGTAGACAAAGCAAGTGAAGCGCCCTTCCCTTACCGTCGCGCCTTTTCTTGCATGGAAGTCTACAATGATGCAGCCGTCGGTATAGTCGGCTGTGTCGCTGGTCGAAAGTGACAGCTCAATCTTTCTAATGTCCTTCAAATCCTTGGTACTAATAGTGTTGCCAAATAGTTTCTCGTCAGAGTCAAAGTAGGGGTCGTCCTTGATGACAAGGGGTAGTTCCATCAGTTCCTGAAGCCTCTTGCAAAGCTCTTCATTCTCAAGATTACTCAGTCTGTCGTTCATAAAAGCTAAAACAATAAAAAAGTTCCTTTGCCCTTTGGTCGAGGTTCTTCACACTCGGGAGCGTCAATTCGTGCATTGCTTTCCTCTCGCTTACTCAGAACCTTCATTCGCTGCCTCTGTCTGGAGACAGCTCAATAAAGAGCCGACGAAACAGCTCTTTCTATCATGACCCGAGAAAAAATTTTTCTCTATTTGCGTTTGACGATGTCAAAGCCCAGCTTTTTGACCAGTTTGATGGTGTTGAAAGCCGTCAGCCGGTCGTACTCTTTCTCGCTGTCGGGGAGTGCCGTATAGGGCATGAGGGTGGGGTCCTCTTTCTTTTCGTCGTCAAACACCTTGCCATACGTCCAACCCTCCTTGATTCTCGCCTTTGCCCATACGTTATGGGCATTCTCGGCAATGGCGTCCTGCAGTTGCTCCAAGTCACCGTTCAGGGGGACAGCGTCGACGTCAATAGGGTGGGGCTCGTAGTCCTCAACAGCATGGAGGACTTTAATCATGTAGTTATGCGACTCTTTCCAGGCATTGAGGAAGTCAGAGACGGGAATCTTCGAAACAGTCCTTGCCTCGTAGGGGTCGAAGACGGAAACCGTAGCCTCGCCAATGCCGGTGACTACCACCGCATGGTTCGTCAGGTCCTCCAAGTCAATCTCCTCGGCATAGAGTTTTTCGCGGTCGACACCCACCATCACGTCACAGTCCTCGGCAATGGCCTGTCGGATATCATCAAGCGACGAGTCGAATCTACGGTTGATAAGCAGTCCCGCGAAAGCCAACAGATTGCCCAAACAATACAGCGGCGTTCCTTCCGGCTTCAGCCAGCCTCTGTTCCTTGCCGTGTCGAAGAGCGACTCCTGATTATATATAATATGGTGTCGGTTCAGGATGAAAATCTCGCAGAGTACGGCGCAGACATTCTCACCGCCCAAGGCGGCCATCTGGAGCATCGGCAGCACATCGTCAGCGTCAGCGTCGGGATGATAGACAAGCGGTATCTCCTTGTCTGTCTGCATGGCGATGCCAAGGACTTCCTGCAACTCGCGGTCCGTCTCCATTGCCTGAAGAATCCGCTGCGTCTCCTCCTTACTGGTGTTTCCCTCCAGAAAAGCCGCCAGCAGTTCGTCGGATATGATGTCTTTATTTGCCATATTCTTTAATGTCATTAAAGGCGACTCGTATCAGCTGTGCTATCGCTCGCCGTTTGATATTATACAGGTTCGCTGTGGTGATGTTCATCTCCCGTGCCAGCACTTCAGGTTCACAGTCGTCCAGGATGAGCCGGCGGATGACGTGTACATAGCGTTTGGTCGGCATCAACTCGAAGAGATGCTCCATATCGTATTCCGCTGTCGGGTCAGACAGGGATTCCACGGCCGCCCCCTGCTCTTCATAAGGAGTCTCCTGGCTGCTGTCATCTATCATTCGGGCACGTCTCTTCACGAAGAACCGGATGGCCAGCACCTTGAGCCACATATAGATGCTGCAGCGGTGTCCGAAACTGCGGAGCTTGGCGGCATCGTCCTCCATCAGATAGATATAGAACTCGTTCACCATCTCGTCGTAATCCACCTCATAGTCGAAGACCGTCCTCATGACGCTGTAGAACAGAGGACGACACTTGACAAAGAAGAATATCTTCGTGACACAATTGTCACGAGCTATCAGTCCCTGTATGATTTCGTGCTCTGTCATAAAAAACGCTTCTGTCCTTAACCTGCCGGCAAAGATACGAAAAATTATCCGATTCATGGCTACCAAGAACACTTTTCTGCTAAAATCACATAAAAATCATCACTTTTCCATATAAAGCGGTGGCAATGTGGAGATTTTTGAGTAATTTTGCAACCGTCTTCGTGCTAATGCTATTGCACATCAGTGTGCAGAGTGGATGGGTGGGGACGCATTTACGGAAAAGGCGTTTATCAACGCTTTGTTCTTTGACTGCTCGAAGTCTCGCAAACTCGAACCTATTGTCAAAGACAAAGCAACGGGTAGATGTCCGCATGATGTGTTTATACGCGTCTCTTTTTCAGCAACAGCTGTATTGAGGGATGACTATATACATCATAGCGTGGGCTCTGCGTGTTGCTCGTCAGACAATAGGGGCAATGCGAGACGCCTTGAGCAGTGGGACGAGTAACGGATACAGCACCCGCGCTTCTTTTTTGTAATATGCTCAACTGATTATAAGCCGCTTGTTGGGGGGTGCTGCAAGTATTATTCGTTTAATGATGGACGAGCAACGCAACAAGAGACCATCAAGGCTGCATATCGGCAACTTGATAAAGGAAGAACTGGAGAAGCAGGAGCGAACCGTGAGTTGGTTTGCACGTAAATTGTGTTGTGACCGTTCTAACGTTTACAAATTGTTTAAACGTTCGACAATTGACACAGAGCTATTGCTAAGAGTTTCAAAAATATTGAATTACGACTTCTTTGAGCTTTACAAGAAGGAATTGTAGGAATAATTGGCAACAAAAGTGTGGACTCTTAGGCATCATTGTTTTGGGCGATGCCTTGATAGATTATTAGTACCTTTGTAGCCAAAAACAGGAAATCAAAGGTATGGTCAATATAACTAAAAGCCAATCCATCTGGGAAGAAGAGCATTCGGCAAGAAGACGAATGTGTATGCTGATGGTTACTCATGCTTGCAATTTGAATTGCAGTTATTGCTATGAGACCCATAAGCAAGGGCTTTACATGAGCATAGAACAAGCTAATGACATTATTAGTCGTGAAGCACAGTTTGTCTTGGAAGATGACAGGTTCGACGAATTGCAAATCGACTTTATGGGTGGCGAGCCTCTAATGAACTTCCCACTAATAAAAGAAATCGTAGAGTGGTTAGAAAGTGGTGCTATTGGTGTACCTTGGCTTTGTTTTGCATCCACAAATGCAACACTGATTACAGATGATGTCAAAGATTGGCTTTGTGAACATAAAGAAAGCATTATCTTAGGGGCCAGTTATGATGGCAGTGGCAAAATGCAATCCACAAACAGAGGAACGGATAAATATTCCATAGACTTGGATTTCTTCTATGACTTGTGGCCAGAGCAAGAGTTTCAAATGACCATATCAAAAGAAACTCTGCCAAACTTAGCCGAAGGAGTTCTTAGCATTCAACGCAAGGGCTATGGCGTTTCGGCCTCATTGGCACAAGGTGTTGATTGGACTTTGGAAGATGCTCTTCTTTATAGGGAACAGCTTTGTATTCTAAAAGACGCATATCTAAAGGATACCTCTTTAACCCCATTGAACAAGTTAAAGCGTATCGTTGATGTATTCAATTTACCCTCATCGGAAAGAGAACAACTCCAAAGATGCGGCACAGGCTTAAATATGGTAACGTATGATATTGATGGAAATCGTTACGGATGTCATATGTTCACCCCAATAGTACTTGGTAAAGAGCGGGCTTTGCCTGTTGACAACGTGGAATGGGAGAAGCCGGGATTGATGGCTGATGACTATTGCAAGGATTGTGTTCTTCGTTGCTTTTGTCCTACATGCCCAGGATTTAACTATAAATATAGAGGTGATTTCGCCAATAGGGACAAAAGATGGTGTCCGCTGGTTCTTGCAGAAGCAATGACAGCCTGTGAATTTCAAATAGAACGAATAGCGATGATTGACAATCTAAGCAAGCAGGATGCCGAATATGGAAAGACGGCTTTGACCGCATATAAGGTGTTGCAAAAACTTGATATTGAGAAATCACTTAGTCCATACATAATATAAAGAATAAAGAAATGGCTTAAGCCACATTAATAATTAATTATTAACATTTTAAATTTGGAGGATTTCATATGAAAATGAATCTCGAAGCCCTTAAGGCACTGGAACTCAAGCTCAATGAGTACAGCAAAGTGAACGGCCCCATCGCCGAGCACCAGTCCCAGAACTCCAACGACTGCACCGACTGTTACAGAAGCGGTGGCGGTGGTTGCAAAGGTACATGCCGTGGTACTTGCATCAGCAAGTGCAAGGCCACATCAAGCAAGTACTAATCATCACTTACACGGGGAGGTGCAAAACCTCTCCGTGTACTTTAATCATCAATGGGTCATATGCGCAAAACCATTTTATTACTAATAAGCCACTCTTGCAATCTAAGTTGCAAGTATTGCTATGAAAAGTTTAAGGCTCCTAAGCGCATGACTTGGGATCAGGCAAGACGAATTCTTGAAAAAGAGTTCTCAGATGGCTTTGATGACATTGAGAGCATTGACTTATTAGGTGGAGAGCCGTTAAGCAACTTCACAATCATTCCTCAAATATGTTCGTGGGTATGGAATCACTCACCAGAAATAAAAGTTTTCTCCCGTACCAATGGAACATTGCTGACGGATGCAATGAAAGCATGGTTTATAGAACACAAGGAAAGATTTACACTGGGACTAAGTATTGATGGCACCCCAGAAACAAATAGAATTAACCGAGGTATTGCTAATCTCGATATAGATTTCTTTCAAGAATATTGGCCAGAGAATCCTGTGAAGATGACCATCTTCCCCGATAGCGTAAAGTTGTTGTATGAATCTCTTCATTATCTTTATAGCAGGGGATTGGATGTCACGGGTGGCTTGGCACAAGGTGTTAGATGGGATGATAATTCATGTGTAGAGTTAAAAAAGCAATTAGATAGTTTATGCGACTTTTACATCGCCAACCCATCTGTTGCGATAATGAAGCCACTATTCGATCTGGACTTTCATAGAGCATTCTGGATGCCCGAATCTCAAGAAGATGCAGACCCTCCATGCTGGTCAGTTGCGAATATACACACATATGATTGCGACGGAGAATTATTGCCATGTCACATGTTTTCAAGAATCGTACAAGGTGATGAAAAGCGAAAGACAATTCTTAATGATTCCCTGCAAGTAGAACATGAATTGTTACCAGAAGATTGCATGAAGTGTCCTATTCGCTGGTGCTGTAAGAACTGCATGGCTATGAATTATCAGCACTATGGGAGTTTTGAGAAGAATATCAATCTTAAACTAATGTGTAAGGCTCAAAAAGTTGTTGCCTATGCTTCAGCGAACCTTCTTTTGAATCAAGCATCGGGAAAAGAGCATTCATTAGAAGATGAAGAATATAGACAGTCGGTGAGTAATGCCATCAAATATGTTAGGCTAATTGAAGAAAATGGATTCTAATAAGGCTGCAATCACCATCACGTTTTCAGATAAAATAGATTCTGATAGCGTTCACCGGTTTATTGACAAACTGGAACAACTGAATAATGCCCATCCCGACTGCTCTCAACTAATTATCAACATATCATCTTTAGGCGGTGACATAGACACCGCAGTTGAACTATTCAATTTTATAAAGTCCTTAGATTGTCATGTTAGGATGGTGAATACATCCTATGTCAATTCTGCCGCCATTATTGTTTTCTTAGCAGGGGATGAGCGTATTTGTCCACCAACATCTTCATTCTATGTCCACTCTGTTACAAAACGATTAGATGGTATTTATAACGCTGCTTCCTTAATGCGCGAAGTAAGAGAGATAAATGCAAATACAGACAAAATTGCTACATTATTAGAAGTCTCAACAAGAAAGAATAAAACATATTGGAAACGACTGATGCGAAAGGGGCAAATGGTATCGGCTGAGAAGGCTGCAGAGGTCGGATTAACAACAGCAGAGCAATGAAAACAAACGCGATTAAATGGCTATGGCAAATCAGTAAAGGCTACAGAAATGGCATTGCTATTCCTGTCGTATTGAATATTGTTGCCGTTCTGCTTTCCTTGGTTTTTGTTGAAATAACGCAGAAGTTGATTGAAGGGGAATCATGGTGCATGGGGGGCTTGGTATTTGCCCTCGTTAGTACAAAGATTCTCCAATTAGCCTGTGAGCAAACTGAAATGTATATTCGTGAAGTGACTAATGCGAAGATGGAAAACAGCTTGTCTCTACGCATCTTTTCCTGTTTGTTCAACAGCAAAATCATAGAAGAACAGTCCATCCACTCTGGGGATGAAATGAACAGGCTTACTACTGATGTCAGCGTTGTTACTCAAAGTATCACATATACTATCCCTGTGATGATATATGCAATGGTTCAACTAATTGCCACTTGTCTTTACTTGCTGACAATAGAGCCAATATTAACAGTTGTCTTGTTATCCATTATGCCAATAGCTATCTTAATTGGCCACTACTATACAAAACGCTTGATACCCGTGTCACGAGAAGTAAGACTGAGAGATGGCAAGGTGAATGCGTTCATGCAAGAGCACATTCAACACCATGAATTAATTAGCACTTTACGCAAGAACGACTTTATAAGAGAACAGTTAAGAAATTTGCAACGAAGTCTCTTTCTCAAACTCAAACAGCGTATCTCATTAGATATTTTAGCTGAGTCTTTTGTGGATATTGGATTTGCTGTTGGATTTTTAGCAATATTCATTTGGGGCGTGTATGGAATCAATCATGATACTTTCACATTTGCTCAACTAATTGCGTTTATGCAGCTAACCGGACAGGTACAAAGGCCATTTGTCCTGTTCAAATCTCAGTACCCCGCTTTTGTTTCCACGTTTGCTTCAATTGAGAGGCTTTTGGAAATTGAGCATTTACCAAAAGAAGAAAAAGGAGAGCAAGTAATTCTTAAAGGGAAACTCGGAATAAGGCTGAATAACATGTCTTTCCGTTATACCAATGATTCCAGATGGATCTACAAAGATTTTACACATGATTTCACTCCGGGCAGTGTCACTGCTATCATTGGTGAAACAGGAGCAGGGAAAAGTACTCTTTTTCGACTGATTCTCGCAATCCTCTCACCCAATGAAGGAACCGTAAGAATCTATAATGAAAGTAATATGCACGAAGTAAGTTCACTAACACGTGCAAATTGCATATATGTTCCCCAAGGTAACAGTATAATTAGCGGCAGTATCAGATATAACTTGAAATTAGGCAATTTAGATGCTACAGAAGACGAAATGAAAGCAGCATTGTTTGATGCGGCTGCGGAATTTGTTGTGAAGGACTTTCCCAATGGTCTTGATACTGTCGTTGGTGAAGGAGGTCTTGGAATAAGTGAAGGCCAAGCACAAAGAATTGCCATTGCACGTAGTTTACTGACTCCTGGCGGAATCGTATTAATGGATGAGCCGACTTCTGCACTTGATGACGACACGGAAAAACTATTCCTTGAGAGATTAAAAACAAGAACAAGTGGGAAAACAATTGTCATTATAACCCATAAACAGGAAATACGGAAATATATGTCCAATGTAGTTACAATAAACTTTTTAAGATGAAAGAAGCGTCACAAATAAGAACGATCATAAAAAATGCAGGGCTGGCAATGTTAATACTGGTCATGTGTTCTGCTTATGTTTATAGAAATTCTATTATTTCATTATTCGACCTGTCATTTATCTCAGAGAAATGTCTTGTCTGCAATTTTGAGAATCGTCATCATTGCAATCTTTGCAAGGCAGGTCAACGACAATGCCCTTTTTGCGATAATGGTTATAAACAATGCTTCGGTAATTAAATTCTTAAAATGTTAACACTTGGCCATTCCTCCAA
>ERZ842401.6374-NODE-6374-length-12608-cov-3.949255_pt1 | contig 12608 bp, 9 predicted proteins | sample MGYA00521270_ERZ842401 | MGnify/ENA primary metagenome ERZ842401 (study PRJEB31892, sample SAMEA3878208) | bioreactor metagenome | biome: Moose rumen | place: Sweden | collected 2011-10 | study: EMG produced TPA metagenomics assembly of the PRJEB12797 data set... | reverse complement strand
GCTGGTTCCGCTTCCGTCCGTAAAAAACGTCGCGTCGCTGAATGAAAGGGATCCGTCCGTAGGCTGTACGTCGTATGGAATTTGCAGAAGGAAAGAAAGGTAGAGCGCGTCATCCTTTAGTACGAGCGGAATGACGGACAGGGGGGTGCCGTCGCTCTTAAGGTTCAGTTCCCATAGGTTCTGGTAGCCTGGTATGGGAACGAATTCCGCAGTGCAGTGCAGGGCGTTTTTTGAGGTGGCAAGATTCCGTCTGCGCCCCCTGAGCTTTGAAAACTCCTCAGGCTCTACGGCGCGGTCAAGGTACCAGCCGTAGTATTCGTTCAGCAGGATTGCAATCTGATTCTCGCCGCCAAAGAACAAATAGCGGTCGTTTCCCTTCCAGATTCCGCGAAGCTCCTGCGGAACGGCACAGAAGACGCTGAGCGAGACGAGCATCAGAAAAAGGCAGAACAGGTTTTTCATAGTATGAGTATCGGAAAATTTTAAAAAAAATACAGTTAGTTTGTGCTAACTACTTGCATAAGATTTTTATTTCTGATATAAATTTTCATGTGGTTAGCAAGTGCTAACTTAATGACGGGGAACTGGCATAATCCCTCAGAAAATGCAGTTTCTTTTCTACTCTGGTTCCCCGTCATATTTTGGTTCGGAGGAAGCTGTCATGAGTTTTGATCAGCTTGTCATGCGGTGTGCGGCACCTGCGCTCTGCGGAATAAAAAGCGCCAGCTTGTTTTCGATGCGCCTTGACCTGTACGGAAGGGAATGCGGAAAGCTTGCGGAATGGAATTCATGCTTTGCAAGTCAGGGAATTTTTATCGTGCCGCTCAAGCAAAAGGACAGCCGCGTGCTTTTCTTCGTGTATAATCGCCGTTCCTTGGAAACGCTTTTTGCGGATGAGGCTGTCCGCCTGTATCTTGAAGGAAAGGGCTACCGCACTTCTGACGGGCTGGATGCTGTGCTAGCGGAACTTTTTTTGCGTCTTGCGTCGTGCGATTCGTTTCCGCATGAGGTGGGCGTTTTTCTGGGGTATCCGCTTGAGGACGTATGTGCGTTCGAGCGCACCTCGGGAACGGGTTTTAAATACAGCGGCTGCTGGAAGGTGTACGGCGACATTGATTCTGCCGTCCGCCGGATGGATATGTATAAAAGATGCAGCGCGTTCTGCACGGGACTTTTGGCATGCGGATGCTCAGTTCCGGTGGCAGTTCAGCGGTATCGGAGAGCAAATTAAAATAGAGATGTCTTTTTTTTCAGGAGGTTTTTATGAAGAAGGCGGTTGTATATACATCAACAACAGGCAATACAGAGGCAATGGCACAGGCTGTTGCAAAGGGTGTTGAGGCGAGCGGCGCGGAGCTGTATTTGTCTACGGCAGACGCGGCAGATGCGGCTCAGGTGCTCGCAAGCGACGTGATTATCCTTGGAAGTCCTGCCATGGGCGCTGAGGAGGTTGAGGAAGTTATGGAAGGCTTCTACAACTCAATCGAAGGAAGTATTTCTGGTAAAAAGGTTGCGATTTTTGGCTCCTATGATTGGGGGGACGGCGAATGGCTTCGCCTGTGGCGCGACCGCATTGTTGCTGCTGGTGCTACAGTGGTGAACGGTGACGGTCTTGCCGGACACCTTGATCCGGATGCTGAGACGGTTGCGCTGTGCGAGGACCTTGGTAAAACGGCATAGCGGAACTCTTACATTGGTTCTCCTGGCCAAGGAGCAATCCTTGGTCTTCCGGCTGCGTTGCTGCTGGATACAAGTCATAAACGATAAAAAGTCCCCGGCTTTTTCCACAGGACGGAAAGCGTGTTCTCCCTAAAATTTGCGCTTGCGTCCTGTGTTTTTTTAGAGGTGTCCTATGAGTGAAAAATACAATGAAATAATCCTTGCATTTAAAAATAGAGGCTGCCGCATTACGGAGCAGCGAAAGAATCTTCTTGCCGTCATTCTTGATAATCCCGGCTGCTCATGCAAGGAACTTTACTATATTGCTCGCAAGGCTGACGGCGAGATTGGCCGCGCGACCGTTTACCGCACCATTCGCTTTCTTGAGGATTTTGGCTTTGTGCAGCGCCGCCGCGTCGTGGTTTTTCAGGGTGATGCTGCAGTAGTAGAATAAATTGCTTCTTTTAATTATAATAAGAGCATTATGAATTATAAGCCAGTTGATCCAAAAGCAGATTTTCCTAAGCAGGAAGAAGAAGTCTTAAGATATTGGGAGCAGAACAAGATTTTTGAGAAGTCCTTGAGCCAGCGCGAAGGGGCAGAGGAGTATGTGTTCTACGACGGCCCTCCGTTTGCTACGGGGCTTCCTCACTTCGGCCATTTCATTCCGTCTACGATTAAGGACATAATTCCGCGCTACCAGACCATGAAGGGAAAAAAGGTCGAGCGCCGCTTCGGGTGGGACTGCCATGGGCTTCCTGTTGAGAATCTAATCGAAAAGGAGCTTGGAATCAACTCCAAGCACGAGATTGAAGCCTACGGAATAGATAAATTCAACGAGAAGTGTAAGGATTCCGTGTTGCGCTATACTTCTGAGTGGCGTAAGACGATTACCCGCATGGGGCGCTGGGTTGACTTTGACCATGACTACAAGACCATGAATCCTGATTACATGGAATCAATCTGGTGGGTGGCAAAATCCTTGTGGGACAAAGGGCTCATCTACGAGGGAAAATACATCCTTCCGTACTGTCCTCGCTGCTCAACCGTCCTTTCGACCCATGAGCTTGCACAGGGCTACAAGGATGTGAACGACATGACCGTTACCGTCCGCTTCAGGATTACGAAGGCTCCTTTTGGGGTTAAGGACCCTGACATGGAGAAGGGTAACACGTATTTTCTCGCTTGGACCACGACCCCTTGGACATTGCCTTCAAACCTTGGTCTTTGTATGGGGGCGGAGGTTGACTACGTTAAGATTCTTGATAAGGAAAGCGGCGACCACTATATTTTTGCCGAAGCCCGACTTTCAGCATATTACAAGGACGAGAATGATTACCAGATAATCTACCGCCACAAGGGAAAGGATTTCATCGGCGCGCGCTACGAGCCGCTTTTCCCGTATTTCAGCCGACTTTCAGATCCTACCGTCTGCGCGGAGGAGTCAAAGCAGAAGTGTGCCGACGGTGCGTTCCGCATGTTCAATGCGGACTATGTTTCCACCGAGGACGGTACTGGTATCGTTCATATCGCTCCTGCATTCGGTGAGGAAGACCACAAGGTCTTTGCAGGAAGCGGGGTTCCTGAGGTTGAGCCTATTGACGCTGAGTGCAAGTTCACCAAGGAAGTTTCTGACTACACAGGACGGTTCGTAAAGGACTGCGACAAGGACATAATGGACCGCCTCAAAAAAGAAGGCAAAATCGTAAAGAAGGAGCAGCACCTGCACTCGTACCCGCACTGCTGGCGATGCTCAAGCCCGCTCATTTACCGCGGAATCGGCTCGTGGTTCGTGAAGGTTCAGGACCATCATGAAAGCCTTCTCAAGGCGAACAGCCAGATTAAATGGCAGCCAGCCCACATCAAGGAAGGCCGCTTTGGCAAGTGGCTTGCCGGAAGCCGAGACTGGGCCGTGAGCCGTAACCGCTACTGGGGAAACCCGATTCCAATCTGGAAGTGCGACAATCCTGACTGCAAGGAAACCTTGTGCGTGGGAAGCCGGCAGGAGCTTAAGGAGCTTTCAGGGGTTTATCCGGAAGATCTCCACAAGCAGTTTGTTGATAAGATTACGATTCCCTGCAAGAAGTGCGGCGGAACCATGCACCGCATTCCAGAGGTTTTTGACTGCTGGTTTGAGTCAGGCTCAATGCCATATGCGCAGCAGCACTATCCGTTTGAGAACAAGGAATATTTTGAGAGCCATTTCCCGGCAAATTTCATCTCGGAAGGTCTTGACCAGACCCGCGGATGGTTCTACACCCTTACAATCCTTGCAAGCCACCTGTTTGACAAGCCTGCGTTCAGAAACTGCATAGTGAACGGTCTTGTGCTTGCAAGCGACGGCCGCAAGATGAGTAAGTCATTGCGCAATTACACTGACCCGGTAGAGGCAATCAACAAGTTTGGTGCGGATGCGCTCCGCCTGTTCCTGATTCATTCTCCTGTAGTTAAGGCGGACGACCTTCGCTATTCAGATGAGGGAGTCCGTGACGTAATCAAGAACATCATCCTTCCGCTTTGGAACAGCTACAGTTTCTACGTCACATATGCGAACATTGACGGCGTTCAGCCTGACGGACATCTGTTTGACAATAAGGCGCCTTCTAATCCGCTTGACGCATGGCTTCTTTCGATTACGCAGAAGCTCATCAAGGACGTTACTGCCGGGCTTGAGGACTATGACCTGAGCGGTGCGGTTGACCCAATCGTTACCTTTATAGAAGAGCTTAACAACTGGTACATCCGCCGAAGCCGCCGCCGCTTCTGGAAGAGCGAGAATGACTCGGACAAGAAGGAAGCATATGAGGCGCTGTACATTGCATTAAAGACATTCAGTCAGGTTGCTTGTCCGTTCGTTCCGTTCATTACGGAGGAAATCTGGCAGAATCTGAAAACTTCCGCAGACAAGGAATCGGTTCATCTTACCGACTATCCGGTCTATAATGAGAAATGGCACAACGAGGAGCTTGAATTCAAGATGGCGACCGTTCAGAAGGCTGTCTCAATGGGACGAAGCCTCAGGAATACGTTCAACCTCAAGAACCGCCAGCCGCTTGCTTCCGTTGCCCTTGTAACGCGCGATGTGAACGAGAAGCGCGTGCTTGCCGAGATGGAGGATTCCATCCGCGAGGAACTGAACGTCAAGAAGGTTGAATTCCACGACCGCGAGGACGAGCTCGTTGAGTACAAGGCGAAGGCAAACTTCAAGGTTCTTGGAAAGGAGCTTGGTCCTAAGATGAAGGCAGCCGCAGGCGTAATCATGACGCTTTCGAGCGAGCAGATTCAGTCAATCCTTGAGGGAACTGCTCTTTCAATTGACGTAGACGGAACGACTGTTGAGCTTGATGAGCAGAAGGTCATCGTGGAGCGCCTTGAGAAGGACGGACTCAAGGTTCTGAATGACGGAACCCTTACGGTCGGTCTTGACTCAAAGATTACCGATGAGCTCAAGAAGGAAGGCTATGCGCGCGACCTTGTGCGCGGAATCCAGAATCTCAGGAAGGAAACCGGTCTGAACGTGACGGACAGAATCACCCTCAAGGTTTCTGGCGACGACGAGCTTAAGTCTGCGTTCGCAATGTTCGAGTCTTTCGTAACTGGCGAGGTTCTTGCAAAATCTGCGGAATTCGTTCCTTCGCTCAGCGGCGGCACGGTCGTTGACTGCGAGGACAAGCAGTGGAGTATTTCCATTGAAAAAGCTTAGTCCGCTTTTGGGCAGGATGCGAGGAGTTTTTGCCTGCATTCTGCTTGTTTCTGCAAGCTTTGTTTTATTCTCATGCCGTTCCGTTCAGGCGCAGCCGGAGCTTGACCCTCTTGATTTGCTCGACGGCTCAAGTTCGTTCTATCTGCGCATTCCGGCGGCGGCTGATTACTCTTTGATTTCAAAATTACTGCAAAAGAACATAGACGGTCTTTCTGAAAAAAATGCAGAGAAGGTGAGTGAGCGCATAGATACGGTGTACGTGGGGCTTGCGCGGCACCGTAAGTCTACGGAATACCAGCTTTCCGCATCCTGCGATTTTCCGAAGGCTGCCATTTCCGCGGCATTCTCCAAAAAAAATGGCTGGAACGCCGAACCGATTTTTTTGCCTGATGCCGATGGAAAAAAAGTTGGGTATACGATTTACGATAATTCTGCTGTGCAGGTGTCGTTTCCGTCGTCTGATATAGTCTGTGCCGGTCGCGCCGTTCCGCTGATGGTGGAGCAGTTTCATGACCGTGTGAACTCACTTCCGTTGGAGACGGACTCGCCTCTGCTTCCTGACGTGCATTCGTGGCTTGAGTATGAAGACGGCTTAAAGAATGAGGAAATCCGTTTTTTTGCCGCAAAGCCGCAGTCGTTTCTTACTATGCTGACGGGCGCTCAGCTTAATTTTCAGCTTGTGTATGTGCGTGGCATTATGGAAAACGACCCGCTCAATGACCGGCAGTTCCGCATGCAGCTGGAATTTGAATTCCGCGACAAGCGACTTGTTCCTGCCGCAAGGGGTGCGCTTACAGTTGCCTTTGGGCTGACTGATTCAGGGGTGCTGCGCGAGACGGAAACGCATCTTACTATCCGGAACATAAAAATCAACAAGAATCAGCTGTACGGAATCCTTGTGCTGTAAGAGATGCCTATGAAAAAAATGCTTTCAGCCGCGCTTTTTCCGCTTATTTTTTATGCCTGCTCCTCCTCCGTGCATCTTCCTGTTCCTGGGGAGGATTCCGTAAAGGTCAACAATATTTACATTGAATATATGAGCCTTGGCGATTCCTATATGGATTTGGGAAAGTACGACAAGGCAGTGGAATACTATTCTTATGCCAGACAGAACAAGGATTTGTACTGGACGGCGTATTACAAGATGGGGCGTGCCTACGCGTTTGCAAAAAATTACAAGCAGGCCCGCAAGGTGTACAACCGTCTTTTAAAGCGCGACCGTTCAAATCTGGAACTTCAGACTTCGATAGCCTATCTATACGCCATGGAAGGAAACGTTTCTGCTGCGGTGAGCATCTATGAATACCTTGAAGGGCAGAATAAAGAGAATGCTGATGTCCTTGTGAATTTTATAAACGTGCTTTTTGCCGACGGACAGAACGACTATGCCAAGATAAAACTTGCGGAGCTCAAGGAGCGTTTTCCTGACAATACGAGCATCGCCGCCTTTGACAAAAAAATTGCAGAAATCGACGGCACCAATCTTGATGATGATTCAGAGGACGAGGCGGCTCCTGAAGGCGGGGCGGAAGCAGCGTCTGGTGACGCTTCCGCTGCTTCTTCCTAGCGCTTAGCGCTATCAAATTGCTCTAATTTTTTTCGATGAATTCGTTGTATTTTTCTATGTCCACATGGAAGCCTATAATCTGCGAGTCGGCTTCTGACAGCGCGTGATTTAGTGCCTCATGGGCTTCCGTAACAAGGCGTTCCGCCGGCATTTTGCGGGTGGCGGTGCTTGAGATGCCAACGTTTATGTCAGCGGTCAATTGTCGTTCCGCGCATTTTTCCGTCAGCGCACGGTGGAATTCCGAGGCAAAATCTTCTGCCTCGTCAATGCCGAAGCCTTCCTTGATTGCGGCGAATACATTTTCCGTAAAATCAAAGACGAGTGCGTTAGAAAAATAATCTGCCGTGAGTGCGTTCTTTACGATGTCAGTTATGCTTGAATCTTCTGCGTTGTTTCCTTTTGTGTCGACAAGGAACAGCGAAATTTCTGGGTTTCCGTCGCCCATAAGCTCGTTCAGTTTTGCAACTAGCGGGCTGACAGGCTTTTCCTCTAGCGTCTTTATCTCTATCTTTTCTTCCTCTGCCGGAAAAATGTCCATCTGGATATCAGACGCAGCATCCTGTTCGGTCTGAGCTTCTGCTTGAGCTTCGCTTTCTTCTGATTCTTGTGCTAGCGGTGATTCCGTCTGCGGAAGTTCTGGCTTACGCTCTTCTTCTTCATCTGTCTGCGGCTCCTGTCCTGCGGTGGAAAAAGAATCGTCCGATGAAGAAATCTCGTTTGCCGTCTGTTCCGCCTCTCTGTTATTTTCTTCTTCTTTCTTGTCGTCAGTGTTTTTTTTGCCTGCCGGTGTATTCTCGGTTTCTTCCGTGTCGGAGTCACTCTGCGAAACTATGAGCAGGAGGATAGCCGTAAGAATGGTGCAGGCAAGGATAATCAGAAATGAAACTTTTGCGTTCTGAAAAATAATCTCCGGGCGGAGCTTGTAGAATGCCGCTGAAAAAACATAGGAATCGGAATCCTTTACAATCTGCCGCGAGAAGCTTTTTATCATGGAGGTAGGCTTTTCGTCAAAGGAATAGGCTCCGTTCTTTATGCAGAGCGTTCCGCCGTTTTTTTCAAGTCGGAGAGCGATGATGTTCTGGTCGTCGTTTATCTTGCGGAGCGCCGAGGCGTTTTCTGGAGCGGACTCAAGCTCATTTGCATATGTATTGAATAGCGCCGAGGCTCTCTCATCTCCCCCGGAATATTCCTGATAAGTGTTTCCGATAAAAAGTGCGATGGAAAAAACAAAAACGATAAGAGCAAAAATTGAATAAATTTGTATCAGCAGTTTGTTCATATTAATAAGTATATCGCAGTATAAAATTCAGCGCAAGATTCACATATTCCGAAAGCGCTTTGTTCGGAACGGACGTGCGGTACCAGGCGATGAGCGGAAGAAGGGGCGCAAAAAGCGGGTTTTGGGAAACTTCTGCGGGCAGGAGTTGTGTCTGTGTGGCGCGTGTTTTTAGGTCTGCGGCATCATTTTTTAGCTCTTTAAAAAAATGAGCGGAATCAAAGGTTGTGCGCTTAAGAATTCCTTGGGCGGCGGTCTCCTTTGGCGCTCGGTTCCTGCCGTCTATGCTGATGTGGTATTCCATTCCGTCTCGTGTGCAGGAAGCGCCATGTGCCTGTAGCCACTGCTCAAACGCCGCTTGATACGAGGCGAGGACGGCTGTGGTATGGCGGCTTTTGCTGAGCGATGTGAGCGGCACGCGATGCAGGAGCCGTGAGAACTGCTCTTCCGCGGGGAGCGTGCGGCTTGCGCTTCCGTCGTATAAGTCGTCCAGATACGTTCCTTCCGTGTATGCTTTTCCATCTGCATACGAAAAATCTGCCCCGATGACGCGGAGCCTGCAAAAGCCCGCGCGGAGCGCAAAGTCCAGGGCTGCAATCGTTACGGTACCGGAGGCAGAGTCAGCCTCAAAGAATGCGCCTGGCGAGGCGGCGCGGGCGTAGCGGTCCAGCGGGTGCGCTGACGTGGTGAACACTACGGCTGACCTTGGCGCATGAACGACGGCGCTGTGGTTTGCGGTAAGCTCAAAAATAAAAAGCTGGGGCTTGTCTGCCCGTCCATTTCTTTTTGAGAAATGATTGAATGAGACATGCTGCGCGTCCACAGAAAAAACGGCATCCGGCGCTATGCTTCGGCGTTGCAGCGCCTTGTATGCGGTGTCAGTCGCGATGATGTAGCAGTCGTCCGTGCGCTCCTTGAGCGCCTTCAGACTTTGCTTGAGCGACGGGCCTGCCGCAACGATGACGGCGGTCTTATGAATCGGAATGGAGTAGATGGCTTTTGTCTGATGCTCTGCGGCAAAAGAAAGGTTTTTCATGATGTTCGCAGTCCATATCTTGCCAAAATGAGCCTGAACGGAAAAATCCGCCGAGATTTTCTTGAGAGCGTCCTGAACGGCGTTCTGTGCATGATCATAGGCTGACTTGTTTTCCTGCGCCCATACAGAATGAGCGGCAAGCCCAAGCCGCGGGTAGAGTGCGGGAAGATATAGGCTCAAAAGCCTCTCTGCCAGTTCGCGTATGGAGCAGGCTGCAATTCCGCTTCCATTTTCTAATAGTCCGCGCACTTCCTGCGCACCTTCCTTTAGAAAGTCGATGTCTGCCTGACTTTCTTCCACGGCAAGAATGAACGCATGGGGAAATCGCTTTTTGAGTGCGCTCAGATGAAATCCTCCGCACAGCCCAAAAATGACAAAAAAATCGTTTTCTGCCTGCAATGTGGCAAATCGCTCCGCTTCTTGCCGGGGAGAATATTTAGAATGAAGCGGCTTTCCGTTCTGAAGCACAGGAACCGCGCTTCCGTCCTTTGCCGTTATAAAAGATGAGTAGAACATGTCAGATTCCTATCAATGTGGTTATGAATGCGCAGGCTTTTTTCTGTAGAGCAAGAAGCTGCTCTCTTGCAAGCGTCGGGTCGCCCGTCCGCCGGTATGAAAGATATTCAATCGGAAAGCATTCTTTTATGAACGCCTCATCGTGCTGTTTTTCCTTAAGGAAGCGTCGTGCATTCTGTTGTGCGTCCGCATTTTTTGCTTCCGAGCATGAAATTTTTATCGGAGTGAAGCTTTTTGGAAGCATTCTTTTCGCCTCAGAAAAATCGATGTCGCGGATGCTTCCCAGCGTGTTCGCGTACGAAAAACCTGCCGAAAGCCGGAACGCCCGTGCCGAAAAGCGGCTGCTTTCCCGCGAAAACCACGCCTCGTACACAGCCAGTGCGCCTGCATTGAAGCGGCTCCGTGTTATTCGTGTTTCCTTTGTGCAAAGCCGACCAGCCACTGCATCATTCTGCGTGTCCAGTGCGTTCGGCATTGTATGCTGAAAGCCACGTGCGCTTGCAAGATCCAACCCGCAGAGAAAAACCGGACCGCTCGTCATGCTCAGGGCGGCCTCAAGCGCGGTTCCTGAGACCGTTCCGTTCCGTTCCGCAGAGAATGACGGAATGCCGCAGCGTGCAAGCAGGGCGCTTCCTGCTCCGTCTCGGTAGGAAAGGGGAACGATGGTGCTTTGGGAAAGGATTTTTGAGAATGCGGCTCCCTCTGCAGAAAGAGCGAGCGGAATGCCATGCTGTTTAAGGAGCGCCGTCAGATGGAGCTTTGCCCAGTAGCCGCCGTCCGTAGAAATCACCAGGTCAGGAGTTATGCCGTGGTGCAGGAGCGGGCTGAGTGCGGAGGACACGGCAATAAGAAATACGCGGTTCCGTATTTTTTGTATTTCGTAAAGTGATGAAGAAAGGCTTGTGCCGCTTGCGGCAATCAGAACCGGTTCCGTTCCGCGTTCAATCGTGGCAAAGTGCCGTCCGTTCCGTATGAAAGCGACGGCATTTTTAAGCCATCGTTTTGAAAAATATCCGTTCGTGTTAAGGATTGTCTGGCTCAATTCCAGTTGTTTTTTTATGACAGCCCATGCTATGTCTGACAGCTCCGCAAAAATTTTTGCGCATGGCAGCCATTGTGCGAAGTGCGCATACAGGATTCCGTCTTCTTTAAAAAAAGCCTGAAGTTCCGCCTCAAATGTGTGGCGCTCGTCCGCAGAGAAAAGATGGAACACTGCGTCAAAAAGCGTGTCCGCCTCAGAAAAGGCATTCGTAAAACGCACCGCGCAAAGGCGGATTCCGGGAAATTTTTCGCGGAAAAACGGCGCGCAATAGGAAAGCCCCGGCTCAAGAATGACGAGCGTCTGCGCCTTGAACGGAATTTCCGTATTCTGTACGAAAACCTTCGCTTCGTTTTGAGGATTGTATGCGGAATGAATCATGCAGCCTTCTGCGCTGCAAGTGGGTGAGCCGTTTTTGCTTGTAAGAAATTGTATCTCGGGCATAAAAAAAGGAGGCAGGCTACTTCCTGCGCTCCTTTGAGTATATCACATAATGGGAACTCAAGAAAGTCCCAGCTCGTTGAACAGTCTCTTGTAGGTTGTGAACTGCTCTGATTTTGCGAATTCTACGATTTTATCCTCCGGAAGGTTTTCAAGAAGCTGATCCATGTACAGGAGAACTGATTTTACGTCGCTTTTCAGGCTGTCAGAGATTTCTGCATCGCTTACTGCCTGCATTTTTTCAATCGGCTCTGCCTCTGGGCGCGATTCGTCAATTTCCAGTTCCTCGTCTGAAAGTGCAGTGTTAGTCTCTGCTTCTACGGAAGGAAGTTCTTCCGCGTCTTCTGCTGCCGTCACTTCCTGGGGTTCTGCCAAAAGCTCTTCTGAATCGGTCGGCAATGCGTCTGATTCGCTCTCCGCGCTTTCATTCTCTGGCTCCTGTACTGCCTCTATAGAAGGGAACGGATCTTCCTCTGCTGATTCCATCGTAATCTCGGCGGAATCGATGTTCTTGTCTTCCTTGAGGTAGTCAAGGTTTTCTTCTGAAATTGCCTCGCCGATTTCCGGTTCCGGCGCAAGAATGTCGTCAATTACGGCATCCGCATCAATGTCCTCAACCGGAATGTCCGCGCTTTCTGAGGTCGGAATTGACGGAATCGGCTCTTCTGGAATCTTGCTCGCCTCAGGCTCGCCTTCGCTTACAGACTCCGTGCTTTCTGCCTCGCATACAGACTCCATGAAGTCATCGCTTGAGGATTCAACAAGAATTGAGTCCTCTTGCTTGGTCTCCGCCTCTGTCTCAGAAAAATCCTCAACTTTTGGAATTGAGATTTCTGATTCCGGCTCTTCTTCGGCATTCTCAAAAACCGGCTCCTCAAGCGTCTCATCGCTTACGTCCAAAGAAAGACCTGAGTCGATGTCGCTTGGAATCTCGATATCCTCTTCAATTGCGCCAAGCGCCTCGTCGTCAGTAAAATCTGCGGGAATCTGGCTCTGAGCGGCGCTGTCGTCCTCTTCTGTTGCGGAAGGCTCTTCCGATAGGTCTTCTTCCGCTGTGGGGGCTGCGTTTGCTTCGTCTGCCTCCGGCTCGGAAAGTTCTTCCTCTGTGTTTTGTACGTTCTCTTCCTCGGAAGTGCCGTCAAGCGCTTCATCAAGAGAGATACCATCGTCTGCTTCTACGCTGAATTCTGGCGCGGAAGCCGCTTCTTCTTCAATTTCTGCTTCTGCGGCAGCTTCCGGCTCTCCGGCAGGCACTGTGTCGTCAGCTACTGCCTCCGGCTTTTCCCCAGTTTCGTCGGTCTGCTCATCTTCCGCATCTACGGCTTCCGTAAAGTCTGCGGTGTTCATGATGTTGTCAAGCTCGTTTCCAGA
>ERZ842401.6372-NODE-6372-length-12610-cov-5.454879_pt1 | contig 12610 bp, 12 predicted proteins | sample MGYA00521270_ERZ842401 | MGnify/ENA primary metagenome ERZ842401 (study PRJEB31892, sample SAMEA3878208) | bioreactor metagenome | biome: Moose rumen | place: Sweden | collected 2011-10 | study: EMG produced TPA metagenomics assembly of the PRJEB12797 data set... | reverse complement strand
AGTACGACATCGACACGGTGATTCACTTTGCGGCGGAAAGCCATGTTGACCGCTCAATTTTAGGACCTGAAGCCTTCATCAAAACGAATGTGATGGGCACTTTCACGCTGCTCGATGTGGCGCGGAATTACTGGGGAGTTTCGCTCGACAACAAGCGCGATGATGTGCTTTTCCACCACATTTCAACCGATGAAGTCTACGGCTCTCTTGGCGAGACGGGCTATTTCACCGAAACGACGAACTACGACCCGCGCTCTCCGTATTCTTCAAGCAAAGCAAGCTCTGACCACATCGTCATGGCGTACTACCATACCTATGGCTTACCGATTACGCTTTCAAACTGCACGAACAACTACGGTCCGTATCAGTTCCCCGAAAAACTCTTGCCGCTCATGATTTCAAATATCCGCGACGGAAAAAATCTTCCCGTCTATGGCGAGGGCAAAAACATCCGCGACTGGATTTATGTCGAAGACCACAACCGCGCCGTCTGGCAGATTGTAAACAATGGCAAATCGGGCGAAAAATACAACATCGGCGGCGAAAACGAGTGGCAGAACATCAAGTTGCTCCATAAAGTGATTGAACTCACCGCGCCAAAAGTGAACAAAACGGCTCAAGATGTCGAAAAAACAATCGTGCATGTAAAAGACCGGCCAGGTCACGACGCACGGTACGCAATCGACTGCTCAAAAATCAAGCGTGAACTTGGCTGGGAGCGCAAAATGACTTTCGAGCAGGGGCTTTCACTCACCGTGAACTGGTATCTTTCCCACAAAGAATGGGTCGACCACATTTTGAGCGGCGAATATACCAAGTGGATTGAAAAAAACTACGAGGGAAGAAAGTAAGTATGAAGTATGAAATATGAGGTATGAAGTATGAGATATTGTAAGGGGGAGAGCGAAAATGACAAAAAATGATTTGTTGCCGATAAAAAGCAAGAAGTTTGCTTTGCAAATAATACGGATATATACTTTTCTTCGTGATGATAAAAAAGAGTTTGTTTTGTCAAAGCAGATTTTAAAGAGTGGAACAAGTATCGGTGCGAATATACGAGAAGCAATAAGAGGGCAGAGTAAAGCTGATTTTTATGCAAAACTGTTCATTTCATTAAAAGAAGCTGAAGAAACAGAATATTGGCTTGAATTATTATACGAAAGCAATTTGATTAGCGAAACTGATTTTAAGGATTTATACGCCGCATGTGAAGAAATTTTAAAATTACTCATGGCAACTGTAAAACACAAGGTGTAAATATTAAATATAAGATATAAGATATGAGATATGAGATATGAGATATGAGATATGAGATATGAGATATGAGGTATGAGGTATGAGGTATGAGGTATGAGCGATTTTTTTTGGGGGATTTTTTTCATACTTCATACTTTGTAGTTTCATACTTGAAATACTTTGTAGTTTCATACTTGAAATACTTTGTAGTTTCATACCTAAAAAGCGAAGCTTTTTATGATTTGGATTATCGGTTGTAACGGCATGCTTGGCACTCAGGTTTGCCGCACGCTTGAAGAAAAAAATCTCTCGTACACGGGAACTGACAGTGCCGTGAGCATTCTCGATTATTCTGCTCTTGAAAATTTTTCGAGCGGTAAAGACATTTCTTTTATTGTAAATTGCGCGGCATATACGGCGGTTGACAAGGCAGAAACTGACGCGGACTTTGCGCGGGCGTTGAACTGTGACGGAGTGCGGAATATCGCTCGTCTTGCAAAAAAACTTTCTGTTCCGCTCATTCATATCTCGACGGACTATGTGTTTGACGGAACTGCTTCTTCCCCGATTGCAGAAAACAGTCCGATTAAGCCAATCGGCGTGTACGGCGAGACAAAGGCGGCGGGCGAAAAGGCTCTTCAAGAAGAAACAGATGATTTTTACATTCTCCGAACGGCATGGCTTTACGGATTCTACGGAAAAAATTTCGTCTACACGATGATTCGCGCGATGAATGCTCGTGAGAGCGTCAAAGTAGTCGCCGACCAGCGGGGAACGCCCACCAACTGCGAGACGCTTTCAAATGTGATTTTGAGAATAATTCAGTGCAGGGATTCTTCGGCTTCGCCTCAGAATGACGAACGCTTGCCTCAGAATGTGGTTTCGACTACGCTCAACCACCAACCCCCGAACGGAATCTACCATGTGACCGATGAGGGCGAGACGACATGGTTTGACTTCACCAAAGAAATTTTTGCGCAAGGCTGTGAAGCGGGCATCATCACGAACAAAAACTGCGTGATAAATCCGTGCACAACGGCGGAATATGCCGCAAGCGGCACGCCCGCAAAACGACCTGCCTATTCGGTTTTGAGCAAGGCAAAAATCCAGAAAACGCTTGGAATCACGCTTCCCGAATGGCAGGAAAGCCTCAAATCATTCATACATTCCGCACACTTGACCAAACTCACAAACAAATAGGACACCCCGCGCACAAAAAAAACTGTCCGTGGTAGAATGTTTTCGACCAAAAAAATATTCGCACGAGGCAGAGAATGCACACAGGATGTCCCACACACATAATAACACGGATTCCCGGACAAAGGAAACTGGCAGCCGGCGTTGAGAGGCTGTCGACGGAGGCAAGGCACAGGCTCAGAATCATCGACTGGTACAGGCTGGAGTCCGGGAAGTTCAGCTCGGACGGGAAAAGGAATGCGGCCCTGACATGCCGCCACTTCGGAATCCACCGCTCGTACCTGTACAGGTGGCTCTCCCGCTACAGGAAAGGCGGGGTCCGCGCGCTCGAGTCAAAAAGCCGCAGCCCGAAGCGGAAGAGGCAGCCAAAATACAGCATGGGCCTCGTCTCGAAAATCAGGGAAATCAGGAAGGACAACCCGTCCTGGTCTGCGAAGAAAATCCGCGTAGTTCTCACATGGGAGATGGCGGAAGATGAGGTTCCAAGTCCGGCGACAATCGGCAGGATAATCAGGAAATACGGTATGTTCTACCGCGCGGACATAAAGGCGAGGCGGAAGAGGCAGAGGAAGGCCGCGAAGACGGCAGAGAGGCGCAGGAAGCCGTACGACCTGCGGGCGACGAGACCGAATGAAATCATCGAGTTCGACATGAAGCACATAAACCTGCCCGGCAAAAAGCTCTACGCACTGTGCGGGATAGACCAGTACACGAGGCGGCCGGTCGTATATGTCTCGACATCGTGCAGTTCAAGGAGCGGAAAGGTCGCCCTGCAGAAAATCAGGGAGCGGTTCGGCGATGCGATAATCATAATCAACGACAACGGGAGCGAGAACAAGGGCGAGGCGGAGCAGTGGCTCGCCTCCGATGGCGTGAAGATAACGCAGTACTGGTGCCGGCCGCACAGGCCGAAGGACAAGCCTTTCATAGAGCGGTTTATAGGCACGCTGCAGACCGAGTGCCTTGACTACCACTACGAGCCGATGGGTGCGAGAGAGATGCAGGAGATAATCGACGAGTGGATTTTCAAGTACGAGAACCAGCGTCCGCATGAAGGGCTGGGCTTCTTGACACCCAGGCAGTTTGAGAGTAGGTTTTATTCGTCGAAGCATTCCTTTATGTCCTAAATGTTGTGAGTACGGACACACACTTTGACAAGACACGAATACAATAGTAAAATAACTTGTGCTTTTAGTTCTGTTCATAACCGCCATTTGTATTTTTCTCATCGTTCGCTTGCTCGTCGTGTTTCAAGTGCCGATTCAGTTTTTTATGATGGGGCAGGACAAAGGCTTTCAGTTCAATGAAATTTTACTTCTTTGGAAGCTCGCGAAAGAAGCCGAAATCGAAGAACCAATGTCACTGTATGTTTCAGTTCCCACGCTCAACATGGCAATCTCAAAAATCGTTTTGGATTCAAAGGCGAACGGAACGGAGAGCAGCGAAGAAACCCAGAATTTCATCAACAAACTCTACAACTACCGAACAAAAATCGACCTTGACCACGAAAACAAAAAAGGGCTTGAGTCCACAAAATATCTCGAAAAGGGGCAGCGACTCAGAATTATTCTCAAAGGAAAGGGCGTGTTCGCGTCTGAAATTTTGAGCGTTGGGCACGAGCTTATTATCCGCGTTCCGCTTCAAAAAAATATCCGCACGCTCGAAGGTGATGAATGGGTCACGCATGAAGTGAGCGTGTATCTGTGGCGAAAGGGAGACGCGGGCTATGTGTTCGATACGCGCGTTACGAATGCGGGCGTGTTCCAGGGGCAGAGTGCAATTTATCTTGCGCACACAAACCAGCTTGAACGCGCGCAAAAGCGAAAGAGCGTACGGGCGGCCTGCCAAATTTACGCGCAACTCTATTTCATTTATACAGAACAGCCCGATTTCGATGCGGTTGAAGTAGAACCTGGCTATAAGTGTTTGCTCGAAGATATTTCCGAAGACGGAGCCATGATTCGAATCGGCGGAAAAGGCAAACAAAACATCAAAATTAAGCTTCAATTTGAAATCGATGGCAAAATGATTATCATGTTTGGCATCGTTCGTGCGGTTGAGTTTAATTCCCAAAACAATCAATCTCGTCTTCATTTTGAATGCCTGCACATTGGCAAAGAAATGAAAAATACGATTCTTTCTTTCATCTATCGCGATTTGTCCGAAGACAAAAAGAATGAGCTTACCGCGCTTGCCGAAGTCGAAGAAGAAGAAATGGAAGCGGCAAAAATCCACGATGGAAATTATTCTGCCGAAGCAAAAGCCGCGGCAAATTCTCAAAGCGAAGAAACCGCAACAGAGGCTTCTCCACCTACGGGCGATGAAGAGGTCACAGACACGGCAAACCTCACAGAGCAAAGCTAGGAGTCAGCCATGAAAAAGATTGTTTTTCTGATTCCGCTCATTTTTTCTTTTTATTCCGCTTTGTTTGCGGCAAGCCAGAACGAAAAATTCTTTGTCAAAGGAAGCATTTCCGAAAAAATCGAGATTCTGCAAAATCTTACCGACAAAGAGCGCGTTTCGGTCGCACAGAAAGGGCTTGATTTTTCAATCGAAAACGCATCGATTCTTTCTTCCGATGAAGAATTCATAAATCTCACGGTCGCTTCAATACATGCGTTTCCGTCCGAAAACGCAAAAATCAAAAAGGTCAAAAAAAAGGAACAGCAGAAAATTTCCGAAAAACTCATGGCAATCTTCAAACTGTTCACCGACAAGCGGGTTCGTTCTGCCGCAATGGAAAAGTTGTCGCTCTATTCCAACGAGAACACGGAACTGACCGTTGATTTTCTGAATGATTATCTTTCTACCGCGTACAAAACGGGCGAAAAGGCAGAAAATGTGCTTGAAAGCGCAATCGTCATGATTGGGAAAATCGGAAACGAAGAATCACTTTCCCTCATTTACAGTATTTGGCACGCAAATTTGTGGCCTGAATATCAAAAAAGTACCGATGAAGCGCTCGTTTCCCTTTCAGAGGATTCTTTTTCTGATGTCATAAAAATTTTTTCTATTTCAAACATCATCGAATTTGAGCGATATTTTTCGCTTCTGAAAAATTCTTCAAAAAATTCTGAAAATTCTTTGTGCGACATTGCCGAAAATGCACTTTTAATCGCTATAAATAATGCAGAGAGTCTGAAGGCAAACGGCACGGACGCGCAAAAAGCATTTATCCGCTTTCAAAAAGAGGCGCACGCAGTTCTTACTGAACACAAATGGTCTCATGCGGCGAATGTGGTAAACAGCACTATTGTGCTTGCAAAAAAGGCATACGATGAGGGCACGCTGAACGAAAGTGATTTTATCGAAATGATTCAATCTTCTGTTCGTGTTCCCTCGCACGAGCTTGCGCAAAGTCTCACCGACATGCTTTCAGAGTGCAATGGCAAAGTTGAAAACAGCGAAATGCCTGCCAAGAGCGTTGTTCTTGCTCTGATTTCTGCATTAGGGGAGCTGGGAGACAAAACTGCCTTTGACACGCTTCTGTATGTCACTTATATTTCGTATCCGCTCGAAGTGATTGACGAGGCAAAAGCGTCTCTCGCAAAATTACAGTGGTAAAAAATCCCGTTTTTCTTTCTTCTCTTATCCTTGCATTCTTGTTTTATTTAGGAATTGTAAAAGTGCGGGAGCGAAAGCCTTTCGTTACGCTGGCGCAAGAATCAGCCGTTACGCGCATTGAGGGCACGCTCTCTTCAAATCCCGTGAAAACTTCGCTTTTTTCTTCTTCGTACAAGGCAACGATTTCGGCGGAAAAAGCATTCACGCAAAACGGCGCGTTTGAGGCGCGGGGAGAGGCGACTGTGTTCGTTCCCACTGGCATTGCCGAAGCCTTTTACCCCGGAAAACTGTACAGTGCGGGCGGTGCGCTTCTTGAAAACGGCGCGAAATTCTCGTTTGAGGTTGAAGCCGTGAACGGAAAGGGCTTTGAAAAGAACTTTTCGCATTCCTTTGTGGTGACGCACGCAAAATCGCTCGGGTGGGGCGGCTCACTTCTTACGCGGCGCGTGAATCACTTCCGTGCGCTCTGCCGCTTGCAGTTCAAACGGCTCATGTACGCGTGGGGAAAAGCGGGCGGTCTTTTGCTCGCGCTCCTTTCGGGAAGCCGTGAGTACACCGAAACAGCCGTTTCCGACGCGTTCCGTGATTCAGGGCTTTCCCATATTCTCGCGCTTTCGGGAATGCACATGGGGCTGTTCGGCTCGCTCGCGAATTTCTTCGGGAAAAAAGCGCGGGGCAGGAATTTCGGCGACGCAATTCAGCTGGGCGCGGTATTCTTTTTCGTGTGGTTCGCGGGGCTTTCGCCGTCGCTCTTCCGAGCCTTTCTTGCCGCGCTCATTCTCTACCTCAATTCGCTGTTCCGCATGAACCGACCGGATTCGCTTTCCCTGCTTTCACTCTGTTTTATCATTCATTCGCTCATTTTTCCGAGCCATATTCACGACGCGGCGTTTCTGCTTTCGTATTCTTCGCTCGCGGGAATTATAATCTTTAGCAAGATGTTTAAAAAAGTATACCCAGTTTTCATTCCGCACAAGCTCCGCCTCTCGCTTTCGGATTCGACTTCTGCCCAAATCACGACCGCGCCCGTTTCGCTCCGTCTTTTCGGGAAAATCGCGCCGCAGGGAATCGTTGCCACGGTCTTTGTTTCTCCGCTCGTGTTTCTTTTTCTGTATGTCGGACTTTTTGGTGTGATAATATGCCTGATTCTGCCTTTTCTTTCTGCCCCATTTAGTGCTATTATGAACGGACTGTATTTTTTGATTAAGAAACTCGTATTGTTTTTCAGTTTCAAATAAAGGAAAAGTATGAAGCACCCAGACTACAACAGCCCCGTGGCATTGAAGGCATTTTTGGACGAAAACGGCATGGCGATGCAGAAGAAATTCGGTCAGAATTTCTTGGTGAACGAAACCGCCCGCAAAAAAATCATCGACCATCTTGATGTGTGCGCAGGAACGAAGGTGTGGGAAGTCGGGCCTGGTTTGGGCTGTATGACGAGCGAAATCTTGGAGCGGGGCGCAAATGTGACCGCCTTTGAAATCGACCACGGTTTTGCGCGCTTGCTCCGCGAGTTCTTTTCGGATTATGCAAAAAACGAAAAATTTGAACTTGTCGAGGGCGATGTTCTAAAGACTTGGAAAAACTATGCAAGCGAGCACGGAATTGCCGAACGCTTCTTCGGGAATTTGCCGTATAATGTCGCCGCCACGATTATCGCCGACACAATCAACGAGGGCGTGCGCTTTGAAAAGGCGGTCGTCACGATTCAAAAGGAAGTCGCGCAGAGAATGGGCGCAAAAGAGGGAACGGAAAACTATTCTTCGTTTTCGGTTTTGTGCCAGTGGGCGTATGAAATCAAAAGCGTTGTTGATTTGGCGGGCGGGAATTTCTGGCAAGTGCAGAATGTGGCGAGCCGCGCCGTTCTCATGACGAAGCGAGAGAATTTTCCGCGCTGTGAGAATCCAAAGCTCTTTATGAAGATGATTCGCCAGCTTTTTTCTTCACGGCGGAAGACGGTTCGGAACAATCTGCTTGCGCTCGCAGGTGGCGAAAAAACGGACGCCGCGCTTGAAAAAGCGGGAATCAAAGGAAGCGAACGCGCCGAAGATTTGAGCGTGGAGACTCTTTTGAAACTTTCGGATTGTCTGAATGAGGTGGTATAAAAAATAACACACGGATTTGTTCGTGCCTAACGGCACTCACTTTTTAAATGTGAAGAGCGTTATAAGTAACGCCCATAACGCCGGGCGTTAGCCCTGAACAAATCCGTGTGGCAATAAAAAAATGAAAAGACATTTCGTTTCGCTTTTACTATTTCTTCTCATTTTCTCTTTTTTCCCCCAGGCTGTTTTTGCCGCTGATTCTTCGTCTACTACGAACTACGATGACATCGAATTTCCGCAGTGGGCGAAGGACTTGCGCCGCACGGAAATCATCACATTCGGCTCGCTCCCGTTCGTTACGCTGTGGACAACCGTCGGCTATTCGCTCTACGAATACGGCGAATTCCGAAATCCGCTCGACAAAAGCACCGACGGCTTCACCGAGGACGACCAGTGGAACATCATCAAGATTTCCGCCGCCACCTGCCTTGCGCTTGGACTCACCGACCTCACGATAAATCTCATTTCCCGCGCACGAAAAGAAAGCCGTCTTAAAAAAGAGCGCGAAATGCAACCGTTTACGATTACCCCTGCAAGCCAAATGGAGCGCGAAACGCCCCCGCTTGAAGAAGAGAGCGACGAACAGGCTGCCGAACGGTTGAAGCGCGAAAAAGAAATGGAAAGCCGTCCGAACAGAGAGAATTTTATTGAAGGGGTGGAAAGTGCCGTTTTTTAGCGCGAAAGTTCCCCCGAATTTTAAAGATTCTCTCCGCCTTGACAAATTCATCGCTTCAATCCCAGCCCAAAATTTTGGCGGAATAAGCATGAATCGCTCCCGCTTGAAAACGAGCGCAACTGAAATCCTTGTGAACGGAAAAAAATCAAAAATCTCGCAGAAAGTGAAGGCGGGTGATGAAATCGACATTCAGTGGGAAGAAAACATTCCAGAGAATATCGAGCCAGAGAATATTCCGCTTGAAATCATCTACGAAGACGAAAATGTGTGCGTGGTGAATAAAAAACAGGGCATGGTCACGCACCCTGCGGCAGGAAACTGGACGGGAACGCTCGTGAACGCGCTTTTGTGGCACTGGGGCAGGGAAGCAATTCGGCAAAATCCGAACGAAGAAGTGAATGCCGAAACGCTCGCAAAACGCCGCCCCGGAATAATCCACAGGCTAGACAAAGACACTTCGGGCGTAATCATCACGGCAAAGAACCGAGCAACAGAAGAATTTCTGCACGATGAATTTTTGCACCACAATCGGATTATAAAAGAATACATCGCGATTTGTTGCGGCAGACCAAAAATGCTTGAGGGCAGAATCGAAACGCAGATTATCCGAGACCCGCGCGACCGAAAGCGATTCAAGGCAGTGGTCGGAACGGACGAAGGCAAAAAAGCCGTCACGATTTACAAATGCTTCGCTACCTACGGACCGTTCTCGCTTATGAGAGTCCGTATCAAGACGGGCAGAACGCATCAAATCCGCGTGCACATGAAATACCTCGGCTGCCCCGTGATGGGAGACCCGATTTACGGAAACTACCTCAAAGGCTCGCCGTTTGAAAGCGCAAGTTTGATGCTTCACGCGTATCTGCTTAAAATCCGTTTGCCGGGAACGAAAGAAAAAATGACCTTCAAGGCACCCGTTCCGCTTCGATTCAAAAAAGTGCTGCGGACATTGCATAGCAAATGGAAAGTTGAAAAATGAAAATTGAAAATTTGCAAGTTATTCATTCGCCGACAGTTGATTCGCCGTTTCTCGTTGTTTTTAAGCCCGCAGGGATTCCGTCCGCGCCGCTTTTTGAAGGGAATGAAAGCGTTTTGACTTGGGCGATTCATCTCTTTCCCGAAATTGCGGAAATCCACGGAAAAAAGGAAGTTGAGCACGGGCTTCTTCATCGAATCGACACGGAGACGAGCGGGCTTGTTCTGATTGCGACCACACAGGAAAGCTATGACGCGCTTGCGCAGGCGCAGAAAGAAAACCTCTTTGAAAAATGGTATCGCGCCGAAGTTGAGCCTATTCCCGATTGCGCACAGATTCTCGGGGGCTTTCCGCCTCATTCAGAAAGATTTCTCGACTCCCTGCGCTCGCTTGAAATGACAGGCTCGGAGCGTTTTTCTGTACAAAGTGCGTTCCGTGCGTTCGGGAAAAAAGGGCGGGAAGTGCGACCCGTTTCAGAAGGAGCGGGCAGGGCGGCTCTCAAAAAAGGCGGGAGTGTGCTGTACCAAACGGAGATTTCGTTTGAAGCAGAATCCGTCGCGCTCTGCCACATTACGGCGGGATTTCGCCACCAAGTGCGCTGCCACCTTGCCTGGTGCGGCTTTCCTGTAAAAGGCGACAAAATCTACAATCCGAATGCGCGGGAAATAGATTATCGGGTCATGTTTCGACAATGCTCAACAACCACGCCCGATAATGACAATTCAGAAAACACGCATGGTATGTGTTTTACCGCCTGCAAAATCAGTTTTCCGCATCCGATTTCGGGTGAGACTCTGACTTTTGGAATTCCTCAAGACGATTGAACATAAAAATCACGAAGGACTTGATTCTTCCGCAGAACATTTCCTCTACGAAATCATTGAAAAACGGTCCGTGGAAAATGTACGCACCGCCAAGCGCATAAATCACCCAGTTTTCACCCTGCCTGAACACGGAAATGCCCGCAATCATCTTTTCTTTTTTGATTGCGTTTAGGAACAGATATTTGACATTCTCGGTGTTTTTGAGCGTGTAGAAATAGTAGTCCGCGCGGTTCTCGGCCTCGATTCGCGCCGTGTAGGATTTAAGCGGATTCATCAAAAGCCGCTCGTTAATCACGAGTTTTTCGCCCTCGTTTTTGACCGAAAGAATTTCCGCCTCCGCAAAAAGCTGGAATGTCCGCCCGTGCCGCTCCGAATAGTAGGGGATTTCGGTGTATGCGCCGATGTCCTGCATGATTGTGGCGATTGTCTCGACCAGGTTTTCGTTCCCCTTGTACGGCAGGATTTTTATGACTTCAATGAGATGGTTCGGGTTCACATTCTTGACCGTGGCGATGTCATGCTCCGTTTCTTTGGTACGGTTCACGCGCACTTTTTTGACCGAAGTGATACTGTTGAAGACGAATTCCCCGTTCCGAAGCGAAGATTTCTCGGACTCGGTGAGGCGTTCGTTAAAGAGATAGGAAAAATCGCCGTCAGAAATGGAGACGGGTTCAGAAGAGAAGGCAAGCATCATCGAGAAAAAGACGGCTGTCAACAAAAAAAATCGCTTCATTATTTTACGGTCTGATGATATACTATTTACATCATGATTGCAAAGCATATTCAAGAAACCATAAATTCAAAGGGCGCGTCCGTTATCCGAAAGATGTTTGAGGAAGGAATCGTGCTCAAAAAGGAGCATGGAGCAGAGAATGTCTTCGACTTCACGCTCGGAAACCCCGACTTAGACCCGCCCGAGAAGGTCGTTCGGGCGATTCAAGAAGAAGCGAAAGATGTTTCGCACGGCTGTCACGGCTACATGCCGAACGCGGGCTATCCCTTTGTGCGCGAGGCAATCGCCAAAAAAATCACGAAGGAGCAGGGCGTTCCGCTTACAGGCGAGCAGGTGATTATGACGGTTGGGGCGGCGAGTGCGCTCAACTGCGTGTTCAAGGCTCTTTTGAACTCAGGCGACGAAGTGCTTGTTCCCATGCCGTTCTTTGCCGAGTACCGCCACTATGCCAAAAATCACGGCGGCTCTCTCGTTGAAGTGCCTTCCAAAGAAGATTTTTCGCTTGATTTGGAAGCAATTCAAAAAAATCTTTCAGAAAAAACGGCTGCAATCCTCATCAACAATCCGAACAATCCGAGCGGAAAGATTTATTCCGAGGACGATATTAAAAAACTCGCTTCCATTTTGCGCGAGCACAACAAAAAAACAGGCAGAATCACTTACCTTGTGTGCGATGAGCCGTACCGTGCGATTGTCTACGACGGGGCGAAGGTCGCGCCTGCCTTCCAGTTCTATGAAAACACGGTGGTCGTCTCTTCGTTCGCAAAAGATTTGAGCCTTCCGGGAGAGCGAATCGGCTACATTGCGGTGAATCCCGCTTCCGACAATCCCGAAGAGTTCATCAAGGCGGTTACATTCGTGCTACGTGTCTTAGGCTGTGTGAACGCACCCGCGTTCTTCCAGAAAGTCATCGCAAAATCATGGGATGCCGAGGTTGATTATTCGAGCTACAAAACGCGCCGCGACAAACTCATGGGAATTCTCAGCACAGTGGGAATCGAGTATTACCGTCCGCAGGGAGCTTTCTATCTTTTCTGCAAAGTTCCGAAAAACTTCAAAGGAGACGACGGCGATTTCTGCGATTATCTCAAAAAATTCCTGATTCTCGCCGCTCCAGGAAGCGGATTCGGCGGAAAAGGCTGGTTCCGCTTGGCGTATTGCGTGTCAGAAAAAACAATTATTGATTCAGAAAAAGCCTTCAAAAAGGCAATGGAGGAATTGAAATGAAAATAATGATGGTCAGTGCGGAGGCAGTTCCGTTCGCAAAAACAGGCGGCTTGGCTGACGCGGTTTCGGCTT
>ERZ842401.6371-NODE-6371-length-12612-cov-22.520268_pt1 | contig 12612 bp, 10 predicted proteins | sample MGYA00521270_ERZ842401 | MGnify/ENA primary metagenome ERZ842401 (study PRJEB31892, sample SAMEA3878208) | bioreactor metagenome | biome: Moose rumen | place: Sweden | collected 2011-10 | study: EMG produced TPA metagenomics assembly of the PRJEB12797 data set... | reverse complement strand
GCGAAATCAACGCCCGTCGCGCTCGACATGGTATCGAAAACCTGCTTGATGACCGTAGGCATATTGCCGGAAACCTGCCCTACCCCATCAGCCGCGCTTCCACCGTAAATGTTGATTCCGTTGATTGCACTGAGAGGCTTCGCAATTTCAGCTGCCATCTCAGGCATAATCTTAATCATCATCTCGGCAACGGCAGCCTTGTTGTATTTCTGGTACGCCTCAGCTTTTTTATTCATCGCGTCAGCTTCCGCCTGTCCTTTTGCCCGTATTGCGTCAGCCTCAGCCTCGCCCTTTGCACGGATTCCCTCTGCCTCCGCAATCATCTTAGCCTTTTCTGCCTCCGCCAGTTTCTGCTGGCGGACAAGTTCCGCTTCTGCGGCTTTCTCAATCGCATATTTCTCGGCATCGGCAAGTTTTTTCTTCCCTGCGTCAAGCTCGCGCTCCTTGATGGAGATTTCTTTTTCCCGAAGAACCGCCTCCTGCTCGGCTTTTGCTATCTGCGCAAGGACGGTCGCTGTCTGAATGGTTTTCTGTTGCTCCTGATTCTGAATCTCATAGGCTGCATCCGCTTCCGCACGAGCCGCATCAGCCTGTTTCTTCAGCTCGGCTTTCTTAATTTCAAGCTCGTTCTTTTTCTCTGCGATGGCGGTTTCCGCATTGACGGTCGCTTCCTGAGCCGCCTTGTTTGCCGCCGCCTGTGCAATGGCTACTTCCTTATCAGCCTCAGCCTTTGCGATAGCCGCATCCTTCTTGATTTTCGCCGTGTTATCCATTCCCATATCGTTGATAAGCCCATGCTCGTCCGTTACGTTCTGGATATTGCAGGAAAGAATCTCAATGCCTAAAGCCTTCATGTCATTGCCGGCCTTTGCCATCACTTGGTCGGAGAACTTATCCCGGTCAGTATTGATTGTTTTAAGGTCAAGTGTTCCAATAATCTCACGCATATTTCCCTGCAAGGAATCCTGCAACTCCATCGCAATCCTGTCGGGACTCATATTCAGGAAGTTCTTCGCCGCTGCCTGTATGCCCTCTTCGTCAGACTTAACGCGGATTTTTGCCACCGCATCAACTTTCACATTTATAAAATCCTGAGTGGGAATATATGTGTCAGTCTTTATATCCACGCTAATCTGCCCAAGAAAAAGCTCGTCCTCCCGCTCAAAGAACGGAATTCTGAAACCCGCCTTTCCGGCAAGAACCCTCGGCATTTTTGACAAGCCTGAGATAATCTTCGCCACATCAGGGGAAGCCTTTGTATATCCCGCAAGAAGAAAGACAATCACAACGGCGGCAATTACGCCGACCGCCACCAATAAAAACCCATAATCAAATGCACCGGTCATATTTATTCCTCCAAGACCATTCAGATTTTTCAAGCAGAGCTTGATTTTAAGAAGCGTAATTTCACTTTATGACATTTTTTCACCCTCCACTGCCTTTGATATGATTCCATACCGCCTGTAGATTGCCTCAATCGCTGTTTCCCGCCTCAGCCTTTCCGCAGGGTCTCGAAATTTCCTTATGTCAAAATGCTCGAATAAAACCGACATCTCACTCTCCATCGCCTCTTTTTCTGACGGATTCATCGCGCGGATTTGTTTTGCTCGCCTGACCTTGAACACATCGTCCTTGTCGCTCATATCAAAATCACATACGCTGCATGTTCCAAGAAACACGGAGTTCTCATGCCCGCAGCAAGGGCACGGCTCGGTAACAGAGGCGGCTTTCGGCTTGTCCTCATACTTTTTCATGATGAAGTCCGCTATGACATCTTCCGCAAGGACAAGTTTTCTGAACATTGCGGGAAGGCTCTCAGGTGTCTTAGCCCTTGCCTTTTCCGCAACAAAGTGTATGTAGTCGGTCATGCGCTGCTCATCAAATCCTTTGTCAAAAAGAGACCGTGAGATTCTTTTGCAGAATTCATCAGGATATGGATTGCAACCGAGGAACCTGCTTATCTTTCTGGTAACAGGCAATGCTTCTGCCGCATTGCCCTCCTCTGCTGCTATTCCTGAGTTTTTTAAAGCTATAATATTCCGTCCAGATTCTGGACTGCCCGACTCCGATTTTTGGACGGTAACAGTCTTGTTGTCGGATTCCAGTCCAGATTTCGGACTGCTTCCGTACCCTGCTTTCTTCGCAGCTTTTTTCAGCAGTTTTTCTTCCCTGTTCCTCTCCGCAAGTTCCTGATACATCTTCCGGCTCCTGACCGTGTAATAAACAGGGAACGGCTTTCCCTTGTACTCCGCATACTTTTTTACGATGATTTTCATTTCGACCATCTTTTTCAATGCCGCGAACACCGTTGAGCGTCCCGACCCGCTCCATGCCTGCAAATATTCAACTGAGCCTGAGAAAGTCGATATTCCGTCCTGACAGAACCCGTGAATACAGGCATATATCGCAGTCTCAGCAAGGCTAAGCCCCAGTTTGTACATCCACCGCTCAATGTGAATGTAGTTTGAATCCGGAATGTTATCGGCGTTCATATATCTTCCCCTGTTTCATTTCTCTTTCCTCAAAAACCGTGTAATAGCAGCTGGACGCGAACGGGCTGTTTCCCGGATAAGCCCTGCACCTCATATAGAAGCAGCACCCATAGCAAACATCACTGTCCTTTTTTGCAGTGACGGCAACGATGGTAAACCTTCTTCCCGAAACGCAATCACGCACTGTAAGGGTGTCGCCTTTCGAGAACACATATAATCCGTGTATCATTTCCATAACTCACAAATTCCCGTCATTGCGCTCTGTTTTAAGGAACGCAATATAGTCCATGCAGGGCTTTATGTTCCCTGCCGTCGCCTTCACAGTCTTTCCGCCGGGAAATTTAAGAAGCACCGTTTTCATATCGCCGCCCAATGCAAGGTCTGGCAAGTTTCTGTCGCTTTTCGTTCCCAGGTACTCCACGAATTCAAGGAGCTGCTCGCGCCCATATCCCTCTACCTGCCGATCAAGCAGAATCACATAGTCCGCAAGCAGGTCGCGCACGTCTGTCTTGTACCCCATTCCTATACCTCCATATTTTTTTCTTCCGAAAAGCCCATAGATTCTATGGTCATTCGCTCTTTGTCTGATATTTCATATCTGTAACCGGCATTTCCGTTCATCGTGATACAGAATCCGTCCGCCACTCACAGAAGGACATACTGAATCAAGTTCCGCACCTCTTCCGCCGAGTACATATTTTCTGAAGCCGCTTTCTTTCCGCTAAAACTTTTGGGCTTGCCTTCTCTGCGTTCTTTTTGAAGCCTGTTGTAAGCCTTGTTTACGGAAAGCTCGCCGCTTCTTACCGATTCCAGAAGCTCATCGTCTCCGTTCTTTTCCAAAGAAATCGCCCGTTGAGCCGTGCGCTTTGAGATTCCGAGCGAGTCCGCAATCTTCTCAGCCTTGTCGCCGTCATAGTTGCAGACCTCATCTGAATCAAGCAGAATTGCAACATTTTTCAGAAGCTCGTCGCCCGAAAGATTGCGTCTGTTCACTTGCAGGGAAAGCACGTATTTATAGGTTTCCGCAAAGCTTCCGAACTCATGCTCATAGACAGGAATCCGCGTGATACCGGCTTTTTTACAGGCAGTGAACCGCGTATATCCGTCAATCAGATACCAGTGCTCGCCGTCATTCCCGCAAGTGTGCCATATATGGACGGGCTGGGAATTGTCAAATCCCTTGCTCCGCATCGCCTCCGTTATCCGCCCAAGAACGCCGTCATCTATCCTGAACAGACGCTTGAAGTCCTCATGCTCCTCGATTTTCTCAACGAGCATTGTCTTGGAGAACCTAAGCCCGCCATCGGCGAGAGGCGTAGCTTCTCCTGAGACCACGAAATTTAGCGAGCGTCCCATCAGAATGACTCCAGAAACTGCTTCTTGCCCGTTATCATGTCTGCAAGGGAGTTCACCGCCCTAACCATGCGCCCTACGTTGGCGTTCCTGTCCGTGAGCCGAAGCTTTTCGTCAAAATGTGTGTATTTGTTGAATGAGCCTGAGAGCGGCATCTTTACCGCCAGAATGTTCTTGAAATTCTTACGGAACATAGCTTCGACCTGGCTCTGGAGATTGTCGGGATAGCTTTCATAGCGTTCGTTCCACTTGTTGAAAAGGATATAGGTATGCTCGAATTTCTCTGGGTGCTCATCTTTTATTTTTGTCATGAGATAAAGCGCCATATTGCAGTTGTATTCCGTGGCTTCCGCAGGGCTGATTATCGCATCGGCCGCATGAATCGCGCTCTTAACGAGATTGTCGTATGTCGGGGAGGTGTCTATTATGATATAGTCATACTCTTTTTCTGCGGGAGCAATGACTTTCTTCAGATTTCTGTATTCCATGCCTCTCATGTCGCAGAGATTGAGCGAAGAGGGAATGACATCTACATTACGGATTCGCGAGGCAATGATGTTCTCCTCCACCCTTCCCTGTGCCAGTGAAATCACGATGTTCTTCCGCTCCCATGTCTCCTGTACGTTCGGCAGACCGACCGTATAATAAATGGTCGCGGTGTTGTTCAAATCCATGTCAATTACGAGAACCCTGTAGCCCCTTGCCGCAAGGTTGTTCGCTATAAGAAGAACTGTGGACGACTTGCCCACACCGCCCTTGATGCTGGAAATCGTGATGACCATTATGCTGCTCCTACCAAAAGACAGGGCGGATTCTTCACAGCTTTCAAAAGCAAGCGGCATTGATGGCCTGCCCAGATGTAAAACTAGCCGGCTGCCTTTTCAGGCTGTCGCCGAACCGCCCTGTCTGACAAAATGCTAGAATGGAGCGAGAAAATAAAAAATCCAATTTTTTAAAATTTTTACCGATTTTGACACAACTTTTACCGAATTTTTCAAAAAATTACCGATTTTTAAAAACCTTCAAAAAAGCCCTCTAAACGGCTTTTTTTACCTCAGACGGGTAATTACTCAAAATTTTAAAATCAAGCGTTTATACACAATTTTTTAATTGTATTTACAATATTTACAATATTTTTTATTGTATTTACCACTAATTATATTGTATTTATTACAATATTTTTAATAATATTTTTCACAATACTTTATACAATTAATACAATAAAAAAAACAACACTTGCAATATTTTTAATTGTGTTTTATATTGGAAGTACAATAAATGTTGTAAAAAGGTGGGAAAAATGAAAACAATTGCTGTATCCATCGAAAAAGGTGGAAATGGAAAAACAACAATATCTATGTCACTTGCCGCAGAACTGGCAAAACATTCCAAAGTAATTTTAGTTGATGCCGACCCACAGGGAAACTCATCGTCAACGCTAATCAACAATTTGCAGTATGAACTCGCAGATGTCCTTACCGGAAAATGCTATCCCAAAGAGGCTATCTTGCAGACTTCTGTCGAGAACCTTTTTATTCTTCCTACAGCGGGCCTTACCGATGTTGAATCCGGATTGCGCGATTACAGAGACAGAAACGCCGCTCGTGAGCCAAATGTATTTGAGGAGCTTTGTGAAGAGTTTAAGAACATGGGCTTTGATTATTGCATTTTTGACACAAGCCCTGCTTTCGCCGCCTTTGAAGAAAACATCTATCAGGCAACAGATGAAATCATCGCTGTAATCAAGCCAGATCAATATTCACAGGACGGGCTTGAAACCTTCAAAAATAACTTGAACAGCTTCTATCGACGCAAAATGAAAAAGCAAGTTAAACCTGTTCTTAAAACTGTCGTTATGAATGATGTGAACCGTTCTCACAAAATGACTAATGATTTGCTTAAACTCTTGGGTATGCAAAACGCCTATAAAATCGTTACTGTACCGACAGACCAGAATTTTAGAAAAGCACAGATGGAAAAAAAGACAATTCAGCAGTTCTATTCTCAGAAAACAAATCGCGAAAAGAAAGCAACTCTAGATGCAATCACAGAACTTGCAAAAATCGTTGAAGCGGAATAATCAAAAATAGTGGGAGGAAATTATGGCATTAAAAAAATCAGCACCTATTGAAACAGATACATCAAAATCATCGCTTTCGCCGGAACTCATGAGCCAGTTTCAGAGCAATTTTACATCAACGCCTGTTGTAGAAACTGAATCAAAACAAGATGACGAACCTAAGAAAACAGCTAAGAAGCCTAATTACAAAAATATTTTTAATGTTCACATGGGAACTGGCGATAAAGCCCGCTTAAAGACATTCTGCGCCGCCCATGAAGTCCCAATTAACACATTCATACTTTTTGCTATCGAACACCTGATAGACGAGGTTGAAGAAGGTAAATGTAATGTTTCAAAAAGCGGTATTCGTACCATCAAGAAAGAGGCTTAAAAATGGGACGAAAAAGAATAGAAAGTGATAATACAAGTCTTATACCTGTTGATAACTCCACGACTGAATTATTTAAATCTTACAAGCAGGACACAACAACACCAGCTCTTTATATGAGCTATATTCCGAGTTTTTTTACAACAGCATCGTTACCTTTCAAAAATGTAAATAAAACAACTTTTACCCGAAAAGGAAGTCAGGGAGTTACTTTAACTCTTACATCTCCAACTAATGTTCCCTTTGGAAAATTCGGACGACTTCTTCTCAGTGTCCTTACAACTCATGCTGTCTTATCAAAAGAAAAAAATGCACCTGTTTTGATTGAGTACAAATCTCTTGCAGACTTGCTCAAAGAATTGCAGCTGCCGAAACAACGAGGAAAAGAAGTAAAAGAGCAATTAGAATGTTTTAAGAACGCGGCTTTTTGTTTCGAGCAGAGAATTGAAACATTGCAAGCTGGATATTTGTTTGAGGATTTGATGGAAAAACCGTTTCCAAAAGGTGATGTAAGGGTAGAAACCGTAACTACAGGCAACATTCGGTTTACAACAGGCGTACAGTACCAAAATGTTATAGATGCCAACAGTGAAAAGCCAGGAGCATGGGTAGGAAATTTCAAGATTTTGATTTCTGGAGAATTTGCCGCTTTTTGTCAGGAACACGCAGTACCAATTAACTACACAGTTTACAAAGAAATTTCTAGTGCTGCTGGAAAAGATATTTATGCATGGCTTGTTTATCGAAATAATGGCTTGAAAGATAAAGTATTTGTACCCAGAGACAAACTTGTTGAACAGTTTATGCCATTAAGTGATGAAAATGACAGGAAACTTTTAAGCGTTTATTATAGCCGAATTGTTGATGAAATAAAAACTATCAAAGAAAAATATTATCCAGAGTTGAATGTTGATTTAACTTCTTCTACAGGAATAACTTTATATAAAAGTCCTACTCCTGTTCTTAAAGATGATACAAGATATGCTTTGATAACGGCTACAATATAAGGTAACAAGATTGTTGAAAAAATCAGAGGTAACAGTTTTGTTGAATAAAAATGTATTTATCCACTTTTCCACAGTTCCTACTATTAGTTTAAATTTATATTAGTTATTATTAGATATAATAGTAGAAACTACAAAGTTGTTACCTTTTTCATCAAGACTGTTACCATGAAAGAATTTTGAGCATTTTTCTTCTATAAATAACGATGAATTTAAAATTTGGCAAAAATCAACAAAGTTGTTACCTTTGAAACGAGTTATCCACTTCATTTTGTGGATAAAGTCAGCAAGACTGTTACCTTATAAATCAACAAAGTTGTTACCTTTAGGAAGTGAAAATGCTGTACACACAAATTAAAAAACGAGTTATTTGTGGTTCGGGCTATTTTAGTACAGAGCTTTATACAACAAAACTGGTATCTTAGATACGAAAAGAAGAGAACGCTTTAGTTATTCAGCCAAATTGTTACCTTCTGACTGTGTTATTTCTTTGTAATGCTTACCTTTATTTATTTCGTTCTATTAATCATCAATTTTGTTACCTTATAAATTAGGAATGATATTCCAACAAACCTGTTACCTTGAAAATGTATAATTGGGACTGGTTTTTGGGAAAACACAACAAAGTTGTTACCTTTTATCCTGATATTATTGTCATTTACGCAAAGATAGTCGGGTTTTAGGAGCAGAGAGAAGCCCCAATTATTAAGAGAATCTGAAAATATTGTTTGATTATTCAACAAAACAGTTATCTTTGTGATAATTTATTACTGTTCAGTATAAAACACACAGGCATTCGTCTGTTGAATAATACAACAAAGTTGTTACCTTAGTATCTGGCAGATATTCAGAAATTCAACAAATGTGTTACCTCTCAATATCCACGCAATATGATTTTCTGTGTCTGCTTTCTTGCCTATGTTCTTTTTGCTGCTGCTTGTTGTAATTTTCCAAAAGCGTGTCGCGGGGAACTTCATAGTAGGACTTGTTTTTATCCATAAGCAGGACAGAGTTATTTTCCTTGCTTGCGGAAACTACGGTAAGTGTTTCATAGAGCTTTTCTTTTCCATGTCCGAGGATTTTATCTACATTGAAGGCAATATCGTGGATAGTGTCGCCGATACGGAGATTGGAATCACGGTCTACGAGAGAGCCTTTCGCTGTCAAGGTGTCGTAAGGCGGGCGGGTAATTTTTTTGTCGGGGAAATTCTGCCTTATATATTCCTCATTCAGAGGAACTTCCTTTATCGCTTCAAAATAGGTACGGACTATGAGCTGGTTGATTGTCTCATCTTCTTTTTTCATCAGGTTCAGAAGGTTACGGGTTTTCTGTTGCTCATCTTTGCTCATGCGGCTGATGATTTCCTGTGCGACTTTCAGAGATTCCAAAGGACTGGAACATTCCTTCCGGCAGTGAACGCTCAGGTTGTGGCGGAAATTATTCGCCGTGTTGTCGCGGTCTTTGGAGTAGCTTTCATACTGCGTTTGGAGCAGTTTTTTGTGTGCGGGCGTGTTCTCATCAAACTGATTTACAAACCGCTCCGGCTTTATGATTTCCTGGAATGTGTCGCTAGGAACGGTGAGAGTGGTGTCTCCGTCTGAAATGGTGTAGGAGTTTTCGGCTTCGTTGTGGCTTTGCAGGGTGAAGTTTTTGAAAGATTTGATTCCGTGTTGGGTAATCATTGCAAATTCCGGGAGAATGGTCTTACTCGCAACGACAGAGGGGCTTCCTTCTGCGATTGTTGCCTTTTCAAGCTTGTGCGGATTTGCGTAGGCGGATTCTGGAGAAAGGATTGTCTCGAAGGTCTTTTTGGGAAGGATTACTTTTTCTTTTCCGTTGTTCAGAATATAGGTCTGCATTTCTTCGTCATAGGATTCAACGATTGCGTTTGCGTAGGTTTTAAAACCTTTGTTTGTCATTATGGCAAAAGCAGGGAGAACCGTCTTTCCGAAAACAATCGGCTCTTTAAGGTCGGCGTTTTCTTGGAGCGGGGCAGGGGAGTTTGATTCTGATTCTTCGATGGTACTTTCATCATAATTTGTATTATCATTCGGGCTGGCTTCGGGGGTTGCAGCCTGTTCAGAAATTGCTGTCCGCTCAATTTCTTCATCATGTCTGTTTGAGGCAGAAATAGCTGAAATGCGGTTGATGATTTCAAGAATGTCCTTGTAGTTCTCTGTGGTAAAGTCGATGTTTTTTAAGGACTCCGCGGCTTCTTCCAGTTTCTGTTTTTCCAGTAAATTGTTATCTTCTTGTGCTTCCATAAGTCGTACTCCTTGTGCTGTGTTCGTTGGTTTGTGTAAGTGGCAGCCGTTCCGTCTTTGCAGAACAGCCGCCACTCCGTTGAAAATCTGTTACTTCTACCGCTCAATGTCCTCGTCTTTTATCTTTCTCTTTGATTCTTGAAAGATGGTCGGGTCAATTTCGGGCTTCCAGGTTGCTTTGACTTCAATCTGCTTGTTTGAGCAGAAGTTTTCCGCAAAGCCTTTGCCCGGCTTGATTGCGTACTTCTGCGAGATTGTTGTGTCGCTGATTGCGGCATCGCTGAATGAGTTTTTCTCGACATGAGTTTTCATCGCTTCGGTAAAGCGGTATCTGTCATCTTCGCTCATCTTGCCAAAACAGGCATCTGTTACGACAGGGAATGCCATCAGTGCGCCGGATTCAAGGGCAGATTTTTCCAAGTCCTTTTGAATCTTCTCTGACGGGCTGTAGAAAAAATCCTTGCTGTAATACTGAACGCCGCTGATTTTCTGGCTTGCATCAGTAAAGACAACAGGAATGTAGTCATCGCTCCAACTTTCGCCTCCGTTGATTTCCTTTGCAAGATGAATCAGCGATTCCCGCGTGTTAAGGCGATTGTCCGTCCATTCGGGAGAGTCTTTTTTCACAAGTTCGTCTGCCACGATGTTCTCAACATCTACTGTTTCCCAGCCTTTTTTCGGCGTGTAAAGAGAGAATTTATCGTGGTTTAGAATGATATGCCCTGCGAAAATGTTCTTTCCGTCTGTGCGGGTCATGTTTTCTTGAATGGTGCTCGTTGTCTTTACATCGTAAATGCTCGGCTCGACATTTCCGCTCGGATGGTTGTGGATTACGGCAACGAGGCAGTCGTTCTTTTCTGCGCGGCTGATTACCTGCTTCAAGGTGTTGTTCTCAGGAGTTGAGATTACGGTGATGTTCGGCTTGTGCGAGGAGACAGCCATCTGGTCTTTGATTTCTCCAGTTTCTTTGTCCAGAAGAACATAGCGGAATGTCTCGAACTTTTTGTTCCGATAAATGCTTGCGGCTGCCTGTAACTGCTTCCATCCTGCATCGCTGATTTTTCCGTCGTCGGTCAAATCAATCTGTCTGCCTTGAATGTCAAATACCCCTTTCTGCTCGAATTCCTCAAATGCTTTCCAAAGCCCGGACTTTTCGCCGTCAAGAACAGGGCGGATAATCGCTTCGCACTCTTTTTCCGACTCTTTTATCTGGGCAGGAGTAATCGCAAGGTCGTCAATCTTTCCATTGTCATAAGGCTCGGTTCTCTCGGAGACTACGCCCGAAAAATCGTCCATATTGAAAAGGTAGTATTCGCCTTTCTCATCGACATACGGCTCGTCAGCTTTTTCAATCGCGGCTCCTGTGCCTTTCTTCATCTCGTCGATGATGTCAGCCATCGGTCGGAGATTGCCCAGGATTGTAGCTTCAAGCTCTTTTCTTTGCTGCTCAACCGGGTGGGCGACGAGTTTCTGCTCTGCAAGCTTCATCTGCATTTCTTCAAGGAGTTTCGGAAGTTTCTTTTCAGCGTTTTTTATTTCTCTTTCAATGTCGTGCTTCTCTTTGTTGAGAACGCTGACATGGCTCTGGATTTCCTGCTCGGTATGCAGGTTCATTCCGGCGAGCTTTTCTGAGATTACATCATAATGGCGGGTGAAAGTCTCAAGATTCTTCTTGTCGTCATGGAGCGTTCCGCGAAGATAGCTAGGGACGGCTTCGCCTTTTTCGTGGAAACTGCGCTCCAGTTCAAGGTGCGTTTTGAGGTCGCTCTGGCACTCGTCAAGATGCTCTTTGATTTCTTTTCGCTTCATCAGAACTTCATCAAAGGATTCTTGTTTCAGGCTGACTTTTGCGAGCTTTGCCTTCAAGTCTTTTGTCTCTTCGCTCAGTATGAGCTTTGCGCGTTTTGCAGGGTCTTTGATAAGGTCGAATTTCAGTTCTTCAGGATTGATGTCCTCGACGTTCAGCATATTGCCCTTATAAGTCCACAGGTCGTTTATGCGGCTGCGCTTTTCATCGTGCTTCTGATAGAGCAAAGAGTCGATTGAATCTGTCATTACTGGGTAGACTACATGGACGTGTCCTTGAATGTTTCCCTGCCGCCAGATTCTTCCTTCCGCCTGAATTGTCTCTGACGGATTCCAGCCGAGCGAGCAGTTGTACATAACAAAACTGTTACCATTCAGGTCTATGCCTTCCGAGGTGTTTTTGCCCCCGATGATGATTTTGAGCCGGTCCTTCGGGTCGTTGAAGGCAGCAGTTATCTTCTCTTTCTTTTCGGGTGTGTTGTTGGTCTCGCCGTTGATAATCTCGATTGCGGATTTTGGGATTCCATGCTCGGTAAGGTAGTCCTTCACGATTCCGTGTCCTTCCTTTCCGAGCGGCATGTACATGAACTGTCCTTTGTCGGGGTGTACCTTGTACATATCAACAATAGCATCGCAGACGAATTTGAGTTTAGGAGATGACTCCACAAGGTCCTGAAGTCCTGGCAATTCAAGCCCGTTGTACTTGTATTTGTTCAGAAGGGCAGGGGAGACGAGGGCAACGCGCATGTTGTTCATCGCCTCGAGCACGGCTCCGGAATTTTCGGTTACGGTAGTCATGCGCTCCTCTTCTGCGGCCATGATTTTCTTTTGGAGCGGAGACAGGTCGAGTTCCTTTACATGGGAGAATTTTTTCGGTCGGATTATTCCGGCTTCTTCTCCGTCCACCTTGTCGATGAACTCGGTTAGAAGATTCTGCAAAGCCGGCAGTTCCTTCCAGTCTTTCATCACCTGCTTGTAGTCAATCTCGCCTTTTGAATTTACGCCAAGCTCCAGCTTCGTGTGGGCGAACTGGTTCATGAAGTCGCGGAGCGAGTAGATTCCTGATGCCACAAGACGCTCGCGTCCTATGTAAGTGAGCATTGAGTACACTTCAACAGGCGAATTTGTGAACGGTGTTGCGGTCAGGAGGAATACATTGCGGTTTGCGTTGTTTCTCTGTGTGAGCTGCGTCATTGCGAACAGCTTGATTGCCCGCTTTGACGGTGTTCCGCTCGGAATGCC
>ERZ842401.6370-NODE-6370-length-12613-cov-82.473483_pt1 | contig 12613 bp, 11 predicted proteins | sample MGYA00521270_ERZ842401 | MGnify/ENA primary metagenome ERZ842401 (study PRJEB31892, sample SAMEA3878208) | bioreactor metagenome | biome: Moose rumen | place: Sweden | collected 2011-10 | study: EMG produced TPA metagenomics assembly of the PRJEB12797 data set... | reverse complement strand
GGTGTCAACGGCGAGACATTCACCGACCACATCAAGGCCATCCAGAAGATTGAGGAGATTGGTGCCAGCTATGCCATTGGTCGCGACGCCAACGTGGGCGACACCATCATCGGTATCAAGGGCCGTGTAGGTTTCGAGGCCGCAGCCCCCAAACTGATTATCGAGGCTCACCGCCTGTTGGAGAAGTCAACCCTCTCCAAGTGGCAGCAGTACTGGAAAGACCAGGTAGCCAACTGGTACGGGATGTTCCTGCACGAGAGCCAGTATCTGGAGCCCGTGATGCCCGATATCGAGGCCATGCTGACCTCCAGCCAGCGTAACGTGACAGGTACAGCTATCCTGAAGTTGCGTCCCTACGGCTTCGAGACCGTGGGTATCGACTCTGCTAACGACCTGACGAAGTCGAAGCTCGGCGAGTATGGTGAGACACAGACCGGATGGACTGCCGACGAGGCCAAGGGCTTCATCAAGGTCAGCTCTACCCCACTCCGCGTCTATTACGGTATCCATAAAGACGAAAAGAGATGATCAAGGTGGGGATTTTAGGTGCAGCAGGCTACACAGGCGGAGAACTCATCCGTCTGCTGCTGAACCATCCGGAAGCAGAGATTGTGTTTGCCAACTCAGAGAGTAATGCCGGCAATCTGGTCAGCGACGTACATGAAGGACTCATTGGCGACACCGACCTCAAGTTTACTGACGAAATGCCCTTTGATCAGGTCGACGTCGTTTTCTTCTGCTTCGGTCACGGCAAGAGCGAACAGTTCCTCAAAGAACATAGCATCCCTGCCAACGTCAAGATTATCGACCTGGCACAGGATTTCCGCATCAAGGGCGACCACGATTATGTCTATGGTCTACCCGAAATCAACAAAGCCGCCATTCAGAAGGCACAGCATGTTGCCAACCCAGGCTGCTTCGCTACAGCCATACAGGTAGCCCTGTTGCCTGCTGCCAAGATGGGACTGCTCAAGAAAGATGTGGCCGTCAATGCCATTACCGGTTCTACAGGTGCAGGCCAGAAGCCCGGTGCTACCACCCACTTCTCCTGGCGTAATAACAACCTGAGCATCTATAAGGCATTCACCCATCAACATCTGGCTGAGATCAAGCAGTCGCTGGTTCAAGTACAGGGCAGCCTCGACGCCGGCATAGACTTCATCCCCTATCGTGGCGATTTCGCCCGTGGCATCTTCTGTACAGCCGTCATCAAGACGCAGACGGAAGGCAGCGATATCGTGGCAGCATACAAGGATTTCTACAAGGAGGCCGCATTCACCCACTACAGCGACAAGGCCATCGACCTGAAACAGGTGGTAAACACCAACAAAGCCTTGGTACACGTCGACTGTTTCGAGGGGAAGGTGCTCGTCACCTCAGCTATCGACAACCTCCTGAAAGGCGCCGTAGGCCAAGCCGTCCAGAACATGAATCTGATGTTTGGTCTCGACGAGTCGTCAGGCCTCCGGCTCAAAGCCTCCGCATTCTAACTGTTACACTTGTTACAGTGTTACAGTTAGAAAACACGCTTCCTAGAGGTTGAATTATACTCTATATTTATATATATTATATATAATATATATAAATATAGATATATGTTTGGAGTATGGGGAAGGCTTTCGGGAACTGTAACACTGTAACAAGTGTAACAGTCCTTGGGCGAAAGATTCGTAAACCGCAACGAAAGTTTCTTACATTTGTACCATCAACGAGCATGAACGGAGAAGCACCGTAGGCAGCGAAAAATTGTTTTCAGGCCTGAGGAAATTTGCGGCCTGCCCAGGGCGCAAAAATTAGGAGGCTAAAACCAGGAAGCGTGGAATAATCCGTCTTTTAAAATAACAACTAAATATTTTAACAAAGAAAATACAACAATCAAAATCAAAGCAATTGAACGCTAGTTCGACAATAAAAATAAAAAATGAAATAAAAGAAAAAAAATAGTTTTTCTTTGTATTTCGCTCGATTTTCACTACCTTTGCACCGATTTATATTAAAGACAACACATAACGATGAAACTATTCGACGTATATCCGCTCTTCGACGTGAACATCGTCAAGGGCCAAGGCTGTAAGGTATGGGACGAGAAGGGTCAGGAATACCTGGACCTCTATGGCGGCCATGCCGTGATTTCAATAGGCCACTCCCACCCCCACTATATCGAGAAGGTGACGGAGCAATTGCAGAAGATTGGGTTCTATTCGAACTCGGTGATTAACAAGCTACAGGTAGAGTTGGCAGAGCGACTGGGTAAGATCAGCGGCTACGACGACTACCAGCTGTTCCTCATCAACTCAGGTGCTGAAGCTAACGAGAACGCCCTGAAGCTGGCCTCGTTTAAGAATCCACAGGCCACACGTATTCTGGCCTGCGAGAAGTCGTTCCACGGACGTACCAGTCTGGCTGTCGAGGTGACCAACAATCCGAAGATTGTAGCCCCGGTGAACGACAACCACCACGTGCGCTTCCTTCCCCTGAACGATATCGAGCCTTGGGTTCGCGAGATGTCACGAGGCGGTGTGGCTGCCGTCATCCTGGAGTGTATTCAGGGCGTAGGCGGCATCAAGATGGCCACGCCTAAGTTTGCCCAGGACCTGGCTTTTGCCTGCAAGCGCTATGGCGTCACGCTGATATGCGACGAGATACAATGTGGCTACGGACGTAGCGGTAAGTTCTTCGCCCACCAGTGGCTGGGCATCAAGCCCGACATCATCACGGTGGCCAAGGGCATAGCCAACGGTTTCCCCATGGGTGCCGTGCTGATATCGCCCGACTTCAAGCCCGTCTATGGTCAATTAGGCACCACGTTCGGCGGTAACCATCTGGCCTGTGCTGCGGCCTTGGCCGTGCTGGATGTCTTCGAGGAGGAGCACTTGGTAGAGAACGCCCATGAGGTCGGTGAATACCTGATCGAAAAATTGAAGGCCATCGACAGCCCACACATCAAGGACGTCCGCGGACGTGGTCTGATGATCGGTATCGATCTGGACTGTCCACACCAGGACGTGCGCAAGCCACTGATTAGCCAGGAGCACTGCTTCACGGGCTGTGCCGGTACGAACATCCTGCGCCTATTGCCACCTCTGTGTCTGACGAAGCAGGAAGCCGACGACTTTATAGAACGACTAAAGCGAGTATTATGAAAATTTCAGTGATAGGAGCCGGTGCCATGGGTGGCGCCATCGTTGAAGGTCTGGTCAAAGGACAGGCCGTAGAGAATGAGGATATCTGCGTAGCCGATGCGTCGCGCAGGGCGTTAGAACGCTTTACCGAGCACGTCAGCAACATCACGACGGACAACCGCATGGCTGTCATGGGTGGCGAGCTGGTATTCGTAGTGGTCAAGCCCTGGCTGGTAGAACAAGTGCTGCGTCAGATCAAGGAAGTGTTGGACTACGACAAGCAGATGCTCGTGGTGGTAGCAGCAGGTATTAAGAGTGAGCAGCTGACGGCATGGCTCGACAAGGGCGACGGCAAGACGATTCCCACGTGGCTGTGTATTCCGAATATCGCTATTGCCCAGCTGGCCTCGATGACGTTCCTGGTGCCCGTCCATGCAGCGCAAGAACAGACCGCACAGGTGAAGGCGCTGCTCGACACGATGGGTCAGACCATCATCACCGAGGAGCGACTGCTGGGAGCCGGTACGACGCTGGCCTCATGTGGCATTGCCTATGCCATGCGCTATGTGCGAGCAGCCAGCGAGGGCGGTGTAGAGTTGGGCTTCAAGGCTGACGACGCGAAGCAGATCGTGCTACAGACCATGAAGGGTGCCGTAGAGCTGCTACAGGCCACGGGACTGCACCCCGAGGCAGCCATCGACCTGGTGACGACACCGGGTGGTGTGACCATCAAGGGTCTGAACGAGATGGAGCACGCTGGATTTACGTCGAGTGTTATCAGAGGTTTAAAGGCTGGTGCAAAATAAATTGTAAATCGTAAATTGTCAAATTGTAAATATGGTAGACGAACAACTGAAACAGATAGGTGAGCGCTTGCGTGGACTGCGCGACGTGCTAGACATTCCCGTGAGTGAGATGGCCGAAACGATAGGCGTCAGCACCGATAAGTATGAGAAGATAGAAAATGGCGAGCTGGACATCACCATCTCGAACCTGATGAAGATAGCCCACAAATATGGTGTATCGACAGAGGAGCTGATCTTTGCCGAGGCACCCCACATGAAGTCATATTATGTGACACGCAAGGGACAGGGCATGTCGATTGAGCGTACGAAGGCCTACAAATACCAGTCGCTGGTGGGTGGTTTCGTGAACCACAAAGCCGACGTGTTCATCGTCACCGTAGAACCCAAGCCCGGGGTACACACGATATACAAGAACACCCATGCCGGTCAGGAGTTCAACCTGGTGCTGGAGGGTAAGATGGAGCTGTACATCGGAGGCAAGACCATCGTGCTGGAAGAGGGCGACAGCATCTATTTCGACTCTACCAAGCCCCACGGTATGCTGGCCGTTGGCGACAAGGCAGTGAAATTCCTCGCATTTACCGTAGAATAGAATTTAGCAAAGACTACAGGACTTAAGGACTATTAATCGGATAGAAGGTCGTGTCAGTCCTGTAGTCCCTGCAAAAAAGAAAAGAACATGATTGAGAGATTTTTAAAGCAGACACATTTCACGTCTGTAGAAGACTATAATAAGAACCTGGAGTTTATCATCCCCGAGAACTTCAACTTTGCCTACGACGTGATGGATGTGTGGGCACAGGAAAAGCCCGACGGACTAGCCATCCTATGGACCAACGACGAGGGCGCCGAGATACGCACTACCTTTGCGCAGCTGAAAGAGCAGACCGACCAGGCTGCCAGCTACCTGCAATCGCTGGGCATTGGCAAGAACGACCCCGTGATGCTCATCCTGAAGCGTCATTACGAATGGTGGGTTATCATGTTGGCCCTGCATAAGTTGGGGGCTATCGTCATTCCCGCTACCCACATGCTGACCAAGCACGATATCGTATACCGCAACACACGAGCCTCGGTGAAGGCTATCATCTGTGCCAAGGACGATTACATCATCAGCCAAGTCAAGCTGGCCATGCCCGACAGTCCTACCGTCAAGCAATATATCACGCTGGGCGAGGAGGAGGGATTCCACAACTGGACGAAGGAGTGGCAACAAGCCCCGAAATTCGTCAAGCCCGCCTTCGTCAACACCAACGACGACACCATGCTGATGTACTTCACCTCGGGTACCAGTGGCGAGCCAAAGATGGTGGCCCACGACTATCTCTATGCCATGGGCCATCTGACGACGGGTGTCTTCTGGCATAACCTACACGAAGGGTCGCTGCACCTGACGGTGGCTGACACCGGTTGGGGAAAGGCCGTCTGGGGTAAGTTCTACGGACAGTGGTTTGCCGGAGCTACCGTCTTCGTGTTCGACCACGAGAAGTTCAATGCCGACACGCTGTTGCGCCAGATTGAGAAATACAAGGTGACGAGCTTCTGTGCTCCCCCCACCATCTATCGCTTCATGATTCGCGAGGACCTGTCGAAATACGACCTCTCATCGCTGGAATACTGTTGTACGGCAGGCGAGGCCCTGAACCCCGCCGTCTTCGACAAGTTCTACGAGAAGACGGGCATCCGCATGATGGAAGGCTTTGGACAGACCGAGACCACCATGACGCTGGGCACCTTCCCCTGGATGGAGCCCAAGCCCGGTTCGATGGGTATTCCCAACGCACAATACGATATCGACTTGTTGCGTTCTGACGGCACCCCCTGCGAAGACGGTGAGAAGGGTGAGATAGTGGTCCGCGTAGGCGACCGCAAGCCCATCGGACTGTTCAAGGAGTACTATCGTGACCCAGAGCTGACACGTGAGGCCTGGCACGACGGCATCTACCATACCGGCGACATGGCCTGGCGCGACGAAGACGGCTACTACTGGTTTGAGGGCCGTATCGACGACGTCATCAAGTCGTCAGGCTACCGCATTGGTCCGTTCGAGGTCGAGTCGGCGCTGATGACCCACCCTGCCGTTGTGGAGTGTGCCATTACGGGTGTGCCCGACGACATCCGTGGTATGGTGGTCAAGGCCACCGTCGTACTGGGCAAGGAGTGGAAGGACAAAGCCGGTGAAGACCTCATCAAGGAGTTGCAGCAACACGTCAAGAAAGAGACGGCTCCCTATAAGTATCCACGCATTGTCGAGTTTGTCGACGAGCTGCCGAAGACCATCTCAGGCAAGATACGTCGTGTAGAAATCAGACAAAAAGACGCCAAATGAAACACAGAATCGTTGTAAAGGTTGGCTCCAACGTGCTGACGCGCAAGGACGGCAAACTCGACGTCACGCGGATGTCGGCACTGGTCGACCAGATAGCGTGGCTGCGCAAGCAGAACTACGAGGTAATACTCGTCTCGTCGGGTGCTATGGCCTCCGGACGTGGTGAGCTGAAGGTCAGCCACGACCTCGACTCGGTAGAGCAGCGCCAGTTGTTCTCGGCCGTCGGTCAGGTGAAGCTCGTCGGACTATACTACGACCTCTTCCGCGAGTTCGGCATTCACGTCGGACAGGTGCTGACGATGAAGGAGAACTTCGAACCTGGCGAACAGTATCGCAACCAGCGTGCCTGTATGCTGGTGATGTTGGAAAACGACGTGCTGCCTATCGTCAACGAGAACGACACCGTCTCGGTCACCGAGCTGATGTTTACGGATAACGACGAGCTGTCAGGTCTCATCGCCCAGATGATGGAGGCAGAGACGCTGATCCTGCTATCGAACATCGACGGCATCTTCGACCGTCACCCTGACGACCCCGAGGCACAACTCATCCGCGAGGTGGCTCCCGGTCGCGACCTCTCCGAATATATCCAGCCCGAGAAGAGCGCCTTCGGTCGTGGTGGTATGCACTCGAAGTACACCACCGCCTCGAAGATACAACAGGCTGGCATCCGCGTCATTATTGCCAATGGCGAGCGTGACAACATTCTCGTCGACCTGGTAGAAAACAAACAGAACGTACCCCATACAGAATTCATTCCCCATGGAACTCATTGAAACATTTGAATGTGTCAAGCGGGCCAGCAAGACCTTGGCCTTTCTCACTGACGAACAACGCAATAACATATTGCAGGCTGTAGCCGACACTATCATAGCGCACCAGCAGGACATCCTCACCGCCAATGCCATGGACTTGGCGAAGATGGACCAGCGGAATCCGCTCTACGACCGGCTGCAACTCACCGAGAAGCGTCTGCAGGACATTGCCGCTGATATGCGCAACGTAGCCAAGCTGCCCTCGCCACTAGGACATGTGACGAAGGAGAAGACGCTACCCAACGGTCTGCGTCTGCACCGTGTCAGCGTGCCCTTCGGTGTGATAGGTATGATCTACGAGGCTCGTCCTAACGTGACGTTCGACGTCTTCTCGCTCTGCTTTAAGAGTGGCAATGCCTGTGTGCTGAAAGGCGGGTCGGATGCCGACTTCTCCAACCGGGCTGCCGTGAAGCTGATCCATGAGGTGCTGGAGCAGAAGGGTGTCAATCCTGACGTGGTGACACTGCTGCCGGCCACCCACGAGGCTACCGGTGAGATGCTGAATGCCGTAGGATATATCGACCTGTGCATCCCACGTGGCGGACGCCGACTGATAGACTTCGTACGCGACACCGCCCGCATTCCGGTCATTGAAACGGGAGCTGGCGTGGTGAACACCTACTTCGACGTGGAGGGCGACCTGGAGATGGGAAAGGCTATCGTCAACAATGCCAAGACGCGCCGTCCCTCGGTGTGCAACGCCCTGGACTGTCTCATCATCCACGAACAGCGGCTGGGCGACCTCTACGAACTGGTGAAGCCGCTCGTCGACCACAAGGTGCTGCTTTACGCTGATGCTCCTGCCTACCAGCTGTTGGAAGGGGTATATCCCGACATCTTGTTGCGCCCGGCCATTGGCGAGAGCTACGGCACGGAGTTCATGGACTACAAGATGGCCATCCGCACCGTCAGCTCCGTCGAGGGAGCATTGGCACATATCGACCAGTTCGGTAGCGGACATAGCGAGTGTATCATCACCCAGAATGAAGCTACGGCACGTCTGTTCCAGCAACACGTAGATGCGGCCTGCGTCTATTGGAATGCGCCGACCTCGTTTACCGACGGAGCACAGTTCGGACTAGGTGCCGAGATAGGTATCTCCACCCAGAAGCTGGGTCCTCGCGGTCCTATGGCGCTGGAGGAGATCTGCACTTACAAGTGGATTATTGAGGGCGAAGGACAGACTCGCCCCTAACAACGGAATAACGTTATATCGAAACATCGAATAATCGAAAAAAATGAAGACTTTTATAAACGTAGAAGATATCGGCCCGCTGGAGAAAGCAATGGCCGAAGCAATGGAGATTAAGAACGACCGTTTCAAGTATCAGCATCTGGGCAAGAACAAGACCCTGATGATGATCTTCTTCAATAACTCGCTGCGCACCCGTCTGTCTACACAGAAGGCAGCCATGAATCTGGGCATGAATGTCATTGTGCTCGACGTCAATGCCGGTGCCTGGAAGCTGGAGACTGAGCGTGGTGTCATCATGGATGGCGACAAGTCGGAACACCTGCTGGAGGCCATTCCTGTCATGGGCTGCTACTGCGACATGATTGGCGTGCGCTCGTTCGCCGGACTGACCGACCGCGAATACGACTATGCCGAGACGGTGCTGAACCAGTTTATCAAGTATAGCGGCAAACCGGTCTTCGCTATGGAGACGGCTACCGTACACCCCCTGCAGGCCTTTGCCGACCTGATTACCATCGAGGAATATAAGACGGTAAAGCGTCCGAAGGTCGTACTGACGTGGGCTCCCCACTGCCGCGCACTGCCTCAGGCTGTGCCTAACTCGTTTGCCCAGTGGATGAACGCTGCCGACGTCGACTTCGTCATCACCCACCCCGAGGGCTACGAGCTCGATCCGAAGTTTGTGGGTAGTGCCCGCGTGGAGTACGACCAGAAGAAAGCCTTCGAGGGTGCCGACTTCATCTACGCCAAGAACTGGTCTAACCCCGGTGTCACCAATCCTCAGGACTATGGTAAGATTACGTCGAAGGATATGTCGTGGACGGTAGATACCGAGCACATGTCGTGGACCAACAATGGTAAGTTCATGCACTGTCTGCCCGTTCGTCGTGGCCTGATTGTTACCGACGACGTCATTGAGTCGAAGAACTCCATCGTCATCCCTGAAGCCGCCAACCGCGAGATTTCTTGTTCCGTTGTCATCAAACGAATGCTCGAAGCACTATGATATCATTCGATTGCGACTATAACAACGGTGCACATCCGAAGGTTCTGGAGAATCTGGTCAAGCACAATGGCGCTCATCCCACGCCCTACGGTTTCGATGAGTTCTCGGAGCGTGCCAAACAGCGTATCCGCGAGGCTTGCGGAATGCCCGACGCCCAGATTTTCTTCCTGACGGGAGGCACACAGACCAACGCGACGACCATTGACTCAATGCTCTATCAGTATGAGGGCGTCATCTGCGTAGGCTCTGGCCATATCAATGTCCACGAGGCCGGTGCTGTCGAGTTTACCGAGCATAAAATCATCACCATTGCAGATAAGGATGGCAAGATGGAAGCCAAGACGCTGGCCAAGTATCTGGACGACTTCTACCACGACGGCAATCGCGACCATGCCGTACACCCCGGACTGGTATACATCACGTTCCCCACCGAACTGGGTACGCTCTACAGTGCCCGCGAGTTGGACGATATCTATAAAGTATGCCAGCGCTACAGCATCCCCCTCTATATCGACGGAGCTCGTCTGGGCTATGGACTGATGGCCGAGGTGAGCGACATCACCCTGCCCTATCTGGCTCGCCACTGTGACGTGTTCTACATCGGTGGTACCAAGATTGGAGCATTGTGTGGCGAGGCTGTGGTCTTCACCAACCGCCAGGCTCACAAACACTTCTTCTCTATCCAGAAGCAGCACGGAGCCGTCATTGCCAAGGGAGCACTCATCGGACTGCAGTTCGAGGCGCTGTTCACCGACGACCTCTATTTCAAGCTCTCCGAACACGCCATCAAGATGGCTATGCGCATGAAGCAGATTTTCCAGCGGAAGGGCTTTCCTTTCTATGTCGATTCCCCCACCAACCAGCAGTTCATCGTTTTGCCCGATACGGAGGTTGAGCGGCTGTCACAGCACGTGCAGTTTACCCACTTCGGACAAACCGACAAGCACTGCACCATCTGCCGCTTCGTCACCAGCTGGGCGACGACAGAGGAAGAGATTAACGAATTGGAGCGCCTATTGTAGACGCTCCATTTTTTTTCTTTACTTTCTTTTCTATCTGCTTGATGACCTGGTCTGGGTGCCAGTCGCCAAACACATTGTCCAGCGTATACTTGGCGGCTTCAGCGTCCGTCAGGATGGTCTCGTCAGTACGGCTGTGCTCACGCTCTATCAGCTTGTCGCCCTCCTGCTTCTTCTTCGTCATCCGATAGGTCACAACGTTCGTCTTGGGCGTGATGTCACGACCCTGGGCGTCCATCGTGCCATACTCCTTGAAGTCGCTTAGCACAGTGTTCATACCCCGCCAGTCGAAGCGCGTAGCGTTCAGCTTCTCGGGCGAGAGCAGCGTGGTGTAGAGCCAGATGCAATGGGGCGTGTTGTTCCATCCACGAGCCCATTCGAAGTTCGACACGATATTCTCCACCGTACAACGATTGAAGATGTAGCCCCAGGGGGTCTTCGACGTCTTGGGAGCCGCTATCACATTGCGTCCACCCTGGCCATCGGCCGTACGCTTCTCAGTCACGAACTTACAGCGCTCGAACCACACATCACCGTCGCCACAGATAAAGTCGACCGTACCATGAATCTCGGAGTCCTGGAAGTAGAGTTGCGAGAGGTCGTTGTCAGAATAATAGGTGTCCTGATACGACAGGAGGCGCACGCGATTACAGATGGTTCGCGTACCTTTATCCTGTAGCGTGACGGCTCGTCCTGCCGAACCGGCGGCATAGTAGTCGAGGGCATTCTTCAACGTCAGGTCCTGGAAATAGTTGCCAGTACCCCGGTTCTGGAAGACAGCCGTCTTGCTGATGCCTTCCTGCTTCACGTCGGGCTTGTTCTGGATGACGGTACCTTCCATGCTCTGACCGATCAGCGCTATGTTATGGCCCGTAATGCGCGTCAGCACCGTCTTGCCCAGGTCGTACAGCCCGTCGGGTATCAGGATAAAGAGCCGAGGGGCGTCCTTTTCCGTATTCTGCTTGTTAGCCTGCTCGACAGCCTCCAGCAGACTCTTCGTATCACCTTTCTTCACCGTAATCACCTGTTGGGCTTTCGTAATCATCACGGCCAACAGACAAAACATCATCAGTATGTATCGTTTCATTGTAGTTGGTATTGTTTTTTCAGTCGTTTGCTTTCTCGCTCCAGTTCTTTCAGTATCTTTTGAGGTTGCCACCAGCCGAACACCCGCTCCAGCGTATATTGCTGCGCCTCCTCCTTGGTCATGATGGTCTCGGCCGTGAAGGGCTGAGTGTGGTCGCGCAGGGTAAACGTCACGACGTTCGACTTCGGAGTAATATCACGTCCCTGGGCATCCATCGTGCCATACTCCTTAAAATAGTTGCTTGATATCTTCATAGCCTCCGGGTCGAAACGGGTAGGCAACAGCTTCTCGGGAGTCATCAGCGTCGTGTAGAGCCACACACAGCTCGGACGGGTATGCCACCCACGACCGTAGTAGAACGGCGACACGTCGTTGACGATGGTACAGCGGTTGAACACATAGCCCCACTTCGTCTCAGAAGTACGGGGGGCCATGATGATGTTATTGCCTTCACCACTGCGCGTGCGCTTCTCGGTCACTATCGTGCAGCGCTCAAACCATACGTCGCCAGCGCCACAGATAAAGTCGATGGTGCCGTGAATCTCGGAGTCTTGGAAGTAGTTGTGACACTTCTCATAGTCAGAATAGTAGGTATCCTGATACGACAGCATACGCACACGGTTGCAGATGGTACGGTCGCCCTTGTCCTGTAGACAGACGGCACGTCCATCAGGTTCCGAGGCGTAGTAGTCCAGGTCGTTCTTCAGCGTCAGGTCTTGGTAGTAGTTTCCCTTGCCGCGGTTCTGTAGCACGGCGGTCTTACTGATGCTCTCAATCTTGTAGCTGGGGACATTGCGGATGATGGTGCCCTCCATGCTCTGACCAATCAGCGCGATATTGTTGCCTGCCACACGTGTCAGCGCCTTCTCTCCAAGATCGTACAACCCATTGGGAATCAGAATAAAGATACGCTCGGAGTCTCTGTCGCGATTGCGGTCACTCGCTGTCTTGATGGCATCCAGAAGGCTTTGCGCGTCACCCTTCTTAACCAGTATAACATCTTGTCCATAGCTCACAACAGCCATGAACAACACAACACACAGAAGGAGATATCGTCTCATCATTAGGTTAGTTTTGACCGCAAAGTTAGCATATTTTTAACACAATCGCAAATTTTTCTTTCTAAAAGTGCTCATAATCAAAAAATTTACCGTACCTTTGCAGACGCTTTTACGAAAGCCATCGGGATGTAGCGCAGTTGGTAGCGCACTACGTTCGGGACGTAGGGGTCGGG
>ERZ842401.6369-NODE-6369-length-12614-cov-120.494227_pt1 | contig 12614 bp, 10 predicted proteins | sample MGYA00521270_ERZ842401 | MGnify/ENA primary metagenome ERZ842401 (study PRJEB31892, sample SAMEA3878208) | bioreactor metagenome | biome: Moose rumen | place: Sweden | collected 2011-10 | study: EMG produced TPA metagenomics assembly of the PRJEB12797 data set... | reverse complement strand
AACGGGAAAATCCAATATTTATTTTGTATAAACTAATTTTGTCCACTTACTTATATAATTATCAATATCTAACAAATGGCTCTTTTCCAGAGAATATTTATTTAAATTCTTTATTTTCTCACTAATATAACCTGCATTTATCAAGAACACTTCGCTTGCATAATTCAGATAATTAGAATCGTTGTGCAAGTCATCCTCCAGAAAGAACAGTGTTGTTATCATTTCTTTGTAACTTTTACCTGAAGAATGCATTTCCAACGAACGGTTAAAGAAGTCGATGGCATTTCCTGTTAAATAGGTACTTGTCAGGTAATTGTTATTATGAGGACATACCTTTTCATAAAGAGTCTCCACCTTTGATTTTCCTTCTTTATTATATTTTTTCCATGAATCGAGAATAGATAATAAGTTACCACATGCCCTTAACGGATCATCAAGGTTTTTATTGAAAATAGAACATCTATTTTTAAGGTCGTAGAGAAAACTATCTTTTTCCGTAGCCTCTGTAAACTCGAAAATCTCCCGCATACAGATTAGCAGGTGATTCCAGTTAAATGTTATTTCAAAAATTTCACCAATAAATGCATTGTTATACAATGTGGTACTATATAACGGAGCTATTAATTCCGTAATTCGATTCAGACAGAAAAGACTGTCTTTTATGAGATAATCCAACAAACAGAATCTCTTGTCATATACATCGTTAACATCATCAAGTATACCCCAGTTCAGTTGACATAGCATGGAATCTATATCTGCATTATAATAGTAGTCAGCAATATAATTTATCGTGTCAGCCAGACTATGATTATCATCTTTTATAGAATCATACAATTTAGGAATGATTCTTGATAAAATATCCTCGTTCACTAATACTTTAAAATATAAGTTCTGGATGTTCTGGGTTAATGTTGCTACCAACTTATCCTGTCCCAATTGGCGAGAATTGAGGACATGCCGTAAAACACTGTTTCGTATATAAATATCACCCAAGAGGCAAAGGCTATAATATTTATAAATAGCCACTTCTATCTCTGGATATGAACTTAAGTATTGGAGATTGATTTGATCAATCTGTTTTTTTGCTAACTCATGTTTGATTGTATCTATCTCAGCACAGTTTATATTGTCATAATGCCAGTAAGTACAATTGATTGCCTGTTTGGTAAGTTCCTTGCAGAAATTGATTGTTTCATCGGGTATCTGTTTCTGAGGGTAAGCCTGATAAAACACATATATTGCGTCCAACATCTGTACATAAATATTATAGGCAGATTTATGGTCTGTTAATAGTTCATATGTCTTTGCCGCAGCCAAATAATATAATTGAGACTTGTTGAACAGAATTGCTTTATCTATTGCTGGGGCTTTTGTTTTCTCATCGTATTCCTCCTTTCGGGAGAAAAAATGTTCATTCATATATTGAAAGAATGGAGCCATAGAATCATTATTTTCAACTCCTGCACATCCATACTGTGTATTTCCTAAACCTACTAAGGCATTTGCCATTGCCATCATGAACAGATTACCTTTTATCGTAATCTCCATCTGTCTTTTTTCATCATAGAGTATTTCCAACAACTCTAAGACATCGTTAGTAGAGCCACTTAGCGTTTTCAATTCTTTCAGACATTTATTGATACTGATTCTATAATATAGACATGCGCAACAAGGAGAGGCTTTTTTCTTGTGTTCACATTGTTGACATTCCTTTATGATATCATCACAATCCATGTATCCTATATAATCTTTCGCATCTGAGATCCATTTCTTCTCATTACATCCTTTAAAATATAGGATGTCTCCAAGCTTTGTAAAGAAATCAATAATTGAGAGTGGTCTGATTTCGTCATCAGCAATAGTATATATTTGCTCAAATTCTTTATATAGCAGAATCATATCTTTATCTCTGATTCCACCTAGATCCATTTTTTCTAGAACAGCAATCTTTGCCAGTATTCCTAAGTACATTATACGTATATTGGAAAAAAAAGATGAATTACTCTTCAGGACGCCTATGATGTCTGTTGTCTGATATATTTTTCTGCCAAAGAATTTTGCATCTTTTGCCATGTTTAGGATTTCCTCTATCAATTTTTCATAGGTGACATAAGCTGTATCAAATGTTTTTCTTTTTTCATACGCTAAACCAAGCTTTAGTGATACTCGAATCAGAAAAAGTATATGACTGAAGTCTTTTGTGGAATTTTTTTCTTCTTCATCTTTCTGTCTGTGGATTGCCTTTCTCGCCTCATTGAATTCAAAAATCGCTTGTTCATAATTCTCCTCCAACATATAAATATCTCCAAGCATGTGTCGTACACTTGCTACTGCAGGAGACTCGTAATAAACATTTGTATAATGTTCCAGTTGCTGATTATACAATTTCTTTATTGACAAGAGTTCATCATGTGAAAAATTAAAGAGGTAAGAGGTTTCTTCTGCCGTTTTAGAGAAAAAAGTAATCTCTTCTGAAAGTCGAAGCGGAAATTTGAACTTATACAAATTGATAACGGCTTCGTCAATATGCGTCTGATTCAAGAACTGCAATATTCCTCCAATAAAATCCCGAAGTTCAGGTGTTTTGTTAATATCAAGTAATTCTGGCATATACTCCAGATTCCTCAGCGAGAAGCCTGATTTGTGAAATTTGTACAAGTTGGAAATCATGAATGAGGTCGATACCAGTAGTTTATCATTATAAATGCTGGATTTTGCTATCAGATTTTTAATCATTGGATAGATGATATAGTTTATAAACTCTATCTTATGAATACTCCGTTCATCAAAATAAAGGTACCACTGGCAATTCTCATCAGTATTGATTCCTAACGTTATTTCTTTAATTCTTGTGTTCCAGTTGACTTCACCATTTTCTTCGTATTTTTCTTTTATACGCTCTTGGCTCCTTATGTATTTTTCCATATAAATAGCTAGTTTTTTGGGAGAGCCATTGCTCATATAGAATAGATAAGTAAGGAAATGACGTATAAAAATAATCCTTCTTTCTAACTTTTTTTCATATCTGTCTTTTTGAAATTCGTCCCATCTTATTAAGTAATAATTTGAGTAGTCATACAAATCTTTACGTTGTTCCTTTTCCCGTCCTTTCTTTAATAAAGCGTGGCACAAGAATTCCTCTATCAATGAATCAGCGCCCTTGCTGTTTCCTGCTTTCCTGAAAAAACTGCTAACATTGATTTGCCCATTAAATATACTATGGAGATTAAACTCTCGGTTAGATATGTCTGCGAGACTTGCTTCGTACATATCATATCCTGTGATAAATATGAATTTGGCTTCTGAACTTGAAATAAAATACTTCATATTAGCAAGCAAACCCGCTAAGGCTTTTTGTCTACTACGGTATGTGGAATTACCGTTTACTACATTTGTTGAGTCGTATTCTGGTACAATTTGTTTTTCGTTATCCTCTGGCGAAACTTTATCCAGTTCGTCTATGACAAAGATAAAGCGAAATTTGGCAAATGGCAATTTCTTTATCAGAGATAGTTGATTAACCAACAAATCCTGTATCTCTGGAGTGTGCGCTATTGGATAAATTCTTTTCTTGCCGGAAACGTTTTTATATCCAAAACCTACAGATAAATCATCTTCGTCCAAATTGACTTTATATCCTGCTTTAGCATTAAATTCGTTTCTTTTGGTCAATGTTGTTTCACTGTCTATACGTTCTTCCAAATAATCAAACATCTTCTTGATTTGCCAGACAGTAATGAACTTTGAACAGTTTGTTAGCTTCCATATTCCATTACAAATCTGGTTAGTATATATGAACACAAAAAAGAATAAACATGATACTCCCGCATATAAGCCCCATAAGTCTCCCCATAAAGTGAGCCATAGAAAAAACACAAATGAAATAAAGGAAATGAATTGGAATATGAAAACATTTAGTCTACTTTTTAGATTTTCTTTCAAACGCGTTTTCTTCTCAAATTCGGCTGAAAGCAATTTGCAAATAATATAAAGTAATTCCTTACTTGTCAACAGATCATTACCGACATTAATAGATATAGGTACATAATAGCAGCCACTCTTTTTCTTGGTTTTATACATCATATCCTGAATGGCCTTATGCACGAATGAACTTTTGCCCATACCCCTGAAACCTGTAATCAAATAAGCTCCGGAATATTTTTTCGTTGTATCCTTTTTCTCTTCAAGCCATGCCTGTAGTTTTTTTATAATGCTTTCTCTTCCTATAAAGTCATCCAAGTCATCATGTTCATCATTGTTGTTATTTGTATGATGAAATTCCCTAAATCCCAATAATGGGATAATTATCTCACGCATCTGAGAATCATAGGCACTATTATATTTAAACATATTATTATTCTTTTTCTTGTTGGCAAATTACATTTCTTATCTCGGAGCTTCTTCCCAAAATGGGTCTCTATGGTATCTTTGGAAGAATCTGAACATAATTTGTTCTCCTTTCTTCTCGGATTGGATGGAGGTATGCTTAATATTGCCATTTGCATCATAGATGACGACAATATTCTTTGTATAACCGCCAGATTCATATATGGTCGCATTTCTGCCCAGGGCATTGGCCTTCTTACGGTTATCGTGAAGTATGGCATCCATAATAGGCATATCTTTTACACTATCAATTATATTCAGCAGTGTGCATAAAGAATCGTAAGGATCATATACACTATCAAGTACCCCCAATTTTACATGCTCTGCATATTCTGGAGGATATGCTTGCTTCAGGTATTCCACAAGCCGATCTTCATCCGTCTTTCTACAAGCCCAGACAGTTGATAGTAAGATTAGCAATAGACACAAAAACATAACTCTCCTCATATTTACTTTTTATACTTAGAAACCATCCATAATGGGTCTTCCTGAAATTTCTTCCACGAATCTTGCAGCTGTTTTTTACATGCAATAATCAATTGATGGTTTTCATTCAAATTGTCTTTTTTCTTTTGTATCTTATCAATGTAATCCAATAGATTATAACAAATTGTGTACTGACCTGCAGCAAGAATTGCTTCTGGGATGCCCTTCTCTTTGTCTCTTTCCGTAAACCAAAGCGTTGTTCCCATATTTGCTGCTTTATAACTATTTTCTTGTATAGCCATTGATGGCTTGAGGTAATCCGGTAAGGTGCCATTCTTGAATCTTGAGGCCCATTTCTCCCCAGCCCTGAGTTCATAAATAGTATTGGTTACCAAGCGATTCAGCCAGTCCTTGTCGTTATACAGAGTTGCATAAGCCATTCTGCGGATTCTTTTCAAAAAGACTGATGAACTCATCATAATGACAGACTTGGCACGATTCATTAGCAAGGACTCAATATCGCTAAAAGACAAGTGGTTAATAAATGATGCATTCTTCCCAATAATCGTATTTGAAAGCAATCCTACAATTTTATTATTGATCAAATGGAGCGCAACATTTGCAACGGTTACCATTCCCCAGATAACAGCTATGGCTCCGATTATATAATGGTTGTTAGCAAAGAAAGCGACAATCAGTAAAAGCGAAATAACGAATTCGGCAAACAGGGCATATTGCCGCAATTTTGCAATTGTCCATCCTCCGATGCTCTTTGGCAACTTTTGTTGGCAAGGAGAATAACCGTTCATGTTCGAACTTGACACATCAGATACGATTACGAGTTCCAAAGCTTTATCTTTTCTTCCTTTATCACATTTTCGCATACGCTCTTCTGCTAATAGGATTGGTTCTATTCCCTGGTTATCCACGACTCCCCCATCCATAATTCCAAAACTATCTTTCTTTGCAGCAATTTCATTTTGACATACTTTGAAGTCATCAGGAAACATCATTGGTTCAAATCCACTTGGGAAACAAGAAGAACAAGCAAGCGCCTCGCCCAATGTAACATATTGCGCAATATCTCGTCTTAACCTGTGATTACTATTTCCAAATACTCCGTATGTAGATTTTGTATCATCAATTATGCGCCCCTCTGTAACCTGAAAACGGAACGGCAGCCCATTTTCAAAATCTGTTGCGTTAGCCGAGAAATGTTTTATTGGTATATCATTGATACAATCCATCAGATCGCCCATAACAGAGTGATTGAACAATTTGGCATCATAAATGCTTGCCATGATTTTGATTAATGATGCCCCATAGCCTGTCCGTCCCTTTTCTATGTTTGCAAATGCATCCTCAATTAGATCCTCTTTATAAAGGAAGTCAAATAATTCTTGCACCATAGCATTGATGTCTTGCTTCTGGGCCAGTGCAAGCATATATTTAAGTCCTGTAATAGTGCCACCAGAAACCGTTGACATGACAGAGATACAATCCAATAACGTATGACTATTGCCAACAATAATTGAATTAAGGAATGAAAGCGTTCCTAAATGAAAGGTTGCAGCCCTGTAACCGCCACCTGAAAAAGAGATTCCGATATTTAGATTTTCCATATAAAATACCATTATAGATTTTATTATGCCCACGTTGAAGCACACACCTTCTAACTTGTATCTAAATTGAACATAGAAAAAGACAAATGGAAGTTTATGATTTGCATATCTGCATTTCCATCTTATTTCCTTTTTTGTCGGTCAGTTTAATAAAAACATGAGAGTCGTCTATATTTGTTTTCTCTATTTCTTTTATATTAGATACGAATTTGTTAACGTTCAATCTGCCGTCTGGCTCAATATACGGAATAATAGGTGAATTAGATGGTACCCATACGAATATGTAGTGATTCCCATTTTTTACGAGAACCCAATGACCGAACCATCTATTATCACCTTGAATAGGTTTTGTTACATTTACTGAAGCTACAGGTGATTTTGCCACCGCTTCCCCGATTTTTTTTAAGAGTCCGATACGTGTTGCAAGACCCAGCTGATTGAATCTCTGAAAACTTGTAAATTCAAACTTGTCTATGACACGCTGATTTAAGACCTCTTTTTTTGATGCCACTTGAGTGACTTTTTTTGCTTTGTTATTCATCCACTTCTTTATTAAATATATATGTTTATGTGATATTTATGCCACAAAGATACCGATTAGTATTTATATTATAGCATTTTGTTGAGAATAATTAAATTATTTTAATTTTATTTATGTTTTTAATATCCATACGGAAAAGAGGATGCGGCATTTTGAATGTATCCTTCTACCCATACTTACCACAAGGAGCACAAATACACCAAAAACCACATCCTATATCGACCAACTGGTATTTTTGCAAAATTACACTATTTTTTTTGTTTAATGAAATATTTATTGTATTTTTGCAAAAAATTAAGATAAATGAGAAAGAGCAATAAAGAAAAGCTATACAGAGCGGCATTTAGATTGTTTGTAACAAAACAATTTGATGGAGTTTCAATAAGTGATATTGAAAAGGAATGCGGTATGACAAGAGGGACTGTGTTTTATTATGCAAAAACCAAATTGGATTTATTTAAACAGGTCATAGAGTATTATATAATAGATACGCAAAATGTAGATAATAAAGTGAAGTTTGATTATGGATGCTCTTTGAAAGATTACATAGATCTGTATATAGATGGTGTTGGGAAAACTATGGAAGAATTGGTTGGCTTAATAGATCCCGATTCTCGTGACAATGCTAGCAGAGCATATATATCAACTTTACTTCAGGTTTGCACGTTGTTTCCAGATATTAAACATCGCTACTTGATTAATGTAAATAATGACATTGCTCGATGGGCGACGATAATTAACGCTTCAGTTAGCCGAAATGAAATAAAAGACGACATTGATGTTTTGTCGGTGGCTCGCCAATTCGTATCAGCCTTTTATGGATTATCTATTATTGATTCCATGTCTAACGGGTTAAATGTTTCTCAACTACGAGAACATATGTACACCTTATATAATCTAATAAAAAAAATGTGAAATCCTTTGTGGATTGGTTGAATTTTGCTAATTTTGCACACATAACGTTTAGTATGTGTATTTAGCGATTTAAAATCAACTTTATGGAACAGAAAGTATTTATTACAAAAACTGCATCGTTTTTTCCAAACATGCCAGTCTGCAATGATGAAATGGAAGAATATCTGGGTTTAATAGGAGGTAAAAAATCTAGAGTCCGAAGCGTAATATTGAGACAAAATGGTATAAAAAGTAGATATTATGCTTTGGATAAGGAACAGAATATTACTCACTCGAATGCAGAAATGGCAGCACTTTCAATAAAGAAAATGCTACCAGATGAAAAACAACGAGCAATGGTTCAGGTATTAGCATGCGGGACCTCGACACCTGATATGATGTTGCCATCTCAGGCCTCAATGGTACATGGAGCAGCATTTGATCATCCTATGGAGATATATTCATTAGCAGGAGTCTGTATGACAAGTATTGCGGCATTGAAAACTGCGTTTATGTCAATAATGTCAGGCAATTCATCGAATGCCGTTTGTTCTACCTCAGAACTAGTGTCCCCAGTGCTTTTGTCAAAATTCTTTAACGAAGAATATAATTCCTTGAAGAAAATAGAAGAAAATCCAATTATTGCATTTAACAAAGATTTTCTCAGATTCATGCTTTCAGATGGGGCTGCCTGTTGCTATCTAGAAAAGGAAATGTCTGGAGAAATGTCTTTAGAAATAAATTGGATAGAAACTATATCGTTTGCAAATCAATATCCGGCATGCATGTATATGTGGGGAGAATATAATGAATCTGGACGGCTCAAAAGTTGGAAGGAGTTTGATGGTAAAGAAATGGGCGAAAAATCAGTTTGGTGTATTAAGCAAAATGTGAAACTATTGAATGAAGTGGTTATTCCATTATTTGTAGATGCCATAGAAATTGCATTTAAAAAACATAACGTGTCGCCAGAAGTTATTGATTATGTCATTCCTCATATTTCTTCAATGTATTTTTATAACGTATTAGCAAAGGAGATAGATAGTAGGGGTATTGATATGAAAACAGATAAGTGGTTCACAAATTTGACTACTGTTGGCAACATAGGATCAGTTTCAATATTTGCGGGATTGGACGAACTCGTACACTCCGGTAGGCTAATAGATGGTAATAAAATACTTTTGCTTGTTCCAGAAAGTGGTCGATTTACATACGGTGTGGTGTTATTAACTGTTAAATATGCTTGACTTTCTATTTTTTTAATTACCTTTGCCGAAAATTTTGTGGGATCATGTTTATCTTCTGTGTAATTGTGGTAGATTAGGAAGAAGAAAGGTGAATATGAAGTTCTCACTATGCTCTATTATGGAGTATGGGGACTTTGCTATTCTTCTACCAATACCACAAGGGACACAGATGGTGAAGCAACCCCATACTCTTTTTATATTATGGCAAAGAATAATACGCGTGATCTCATTTTAGACAAGACTTATCGGTTATTGTTTATCTACAACTGGGAGGCAATAACAATAGAACAGATAGAAAGTTCTATTGGGAGAACGCGTGGAGCCATTTTCTATTTCTTCAAAAACAAAAGCCAATTGTTCAATTCCGTTATTAATGAACGATTCCTTTCGAAGTTTTTGACCTCTGAAGTTAGTACTCCTGCTATTCAGGATTCAACAATTTCGGGTTTCTTTAACCAATATCAAACTCCTTTTGAGAGGCTTTGCAATGATATTTCTGAAAATTACGATCTCAAAGACCCCACTCCTGCTGTATTAAATATAATTGTCCAAGCCCGGAAACTATACCCGTGTTTTGACATTATTATTGGACGGTATATTTCTGATGAAATTCAATACATTGAAAAAAACGCAGTTATTATGCGAGATAATCCCAGGCTGATCAATTCATTTAAAACATATTGTCTGCTAAAGAGTGGAACCTTGCTTCTTTCTGCCAGTCAACAGGATTTATTCAATGTTAACAAACATCTCCAATCCTATATTAATGGGATTGCATACCTGTTAGGAGAGTAATAAACTTGTGAATCATCCCTGCATTTTCCTAATTTAGCATAAATAACAATACAAATTCCTTAATTATTCTAAAATACCTATCGGTATGTTATGGAGTAGGAAATAGTTTTCGTAACTTTGTCGTTAAATGCAAACAAATAATAATATAGCGATGAAGATATTTCGACTTATATGGTTTTTACCTATATCTTTGTTTATAGTATCCTGCTCACAGAATGAAATTTGTTCTTCCCTAAAGACAGCAGAAGATATTATCAACGATAATCCTGACAGCACATTATCTATTCTTCGAGAAATAGATAATGACGCTCTGAAAGATAACCAATTAAAAGCGCTATATGGTTTATTATATACATCTGCCAACATAAAAAAACAAAAAGTCCCAGATAACGATTCTTTAATAGACTATAGTATTCAGTTTTTTGAAAATAATAATGATTCTTATCATTTAGCAGATTCATATTATTATAAAGGAATGATGTGTTATGCAAAAAAACAATTAGAAGTGAGTGCTCATTATTTGAAGAAAGCGGAAAGCCTGTCTATTAAATATGGTTATTCTCGGATAACAAATAAAATATATGAAAGACTTAGTTATTTGAACTATATTACAGATAATAAAGCCTTAACTCTGGAATATTCAAAAAAATACCTGAATAGTTCTATAGAACTTAAAGATAGGACTCTAATCAGTCGAGCATTTGTTATGGTTGCATCTTCATATGCAGCGGTTAACTTGTCAGATAGTGCTTATTATTATTTAGAATCTGGACTACGGTATATTGATGGCGTTGATTCTGTATTAAAAGCAGATATATTAGTAGATGTAGGTGAGATGTATTATGAAAAAGGTGATCTGGATTTGTCTGAGAATAATGCCTTGCAATCTGACTCTATTCACCCTAATCCTCATGCAAAAATGTTACTTGGTAAAATAGAATACCAAAGAGGTGACCGCATAAAAGCAAAAAAATATTGGGATCATGCTTTGTCGATAAACGACGTAAAGGTAAAAAAAGAGCTATATAAAATAGTTGCGAATTATTATGCAGAAACAGGAAATTACGATGATGCATATGTCATTTCCCTAAAATTGGATAGTCTGAATGATACAATTAATAAGAACTCTAAAACAGTACAAGAACTTCAGTTAAAATTTGATAGAGTGAAATCTGAGTCGGAATTATATCAGAAATTATTATATGCTCTTATTTTTGCCTTTTTAGCCAGTATTGCCCTTTTTGTTTTTTTGCGTTATCACCAAAGGAAGGTCAGATTATATAACGGCACAATAAATTCACTCACCAACAAGAATGACACTTACAAATCCGAAATAGAAAGCTTTTCTGAAAAAGTAAGTATGTATCAACATGAAATAGGATTGTACGTAAGTAAAATATCTAATTATGAAGAAGAAATCAACAAAAACATAGAGAAAATAAAGTTATTAAAGACATCTGACAGGTCAAAGCAAAAGGAGATTGATGAACTTAAAGACAATATATCAACACTCTATAAATCTATTATGTCAGAACTGCAAAAAGGGTACACGATCTATGAGATAATAAAGAACAAAAAGCCTATAGTTCATTATTCTGATGAGGATTTAAACTCTTTGGTTGACTTTTATAAGATCATAAATAATAAGGTATTCTCTAGCTGGATAGAGCGATATACACCTCTAAGTGTTCGCCAATATGTATTCTTGATTCTCGAAGATTTGGGTTATGACGATTATGATGTTGCAGACGTCTTAGGTGTTTCAGATACAACCGTACGTTCTACCAGATCCAGAATAAAGAAGAAAGCACAATTATAATTTTTGTTGCAAATATAATCGTAAAAACATGGAGTCATTCCCGTAATCCGCTGATTTACAATGGATACAGATTTCTAAGGTGCAACAAATAGACCAAGGCGATTTGCAGCGACGGAAAATTCATCATATCTTTGTAGCCAAAAAAGCTCAAAGGTATGAAAAAGATTTTTTTCGCCATTCTATTTATGGCATGTTTCGCAATTAATGCAAGCTCTGCTACATATAGTAGCATTTACTATTTTGAAGTATCAGAGGCAAATAGTTGTATTAAATTTCCAACTGACATTTGGCGCTCACCTTCTCAAAATGCGTATGCTATTAATGCAATCTTCTATTCTGATTCTGAATTCCTGCACATTTCTTTTCAAGAAGATCTTGGCTACGGAAGTATTGTCATATATCGTAATGGTAATGAAATAATCAATGATAATCCTCAAATGAATTATGGAAACGTCGTCTCCTATGATCTTTCTGAATACGGAAATGGTGAATATGTGATTGTGATAACCACTAATGATGGGGATATATATATCGGGGCTTTTATAAATGCAGAATAACAAGTATAGATTAGATGAAACAAGTGTATTCAGCTCTATATTTGTATCTGCAAGTGTTAGGTGTGAAAGTGCCTCACTCTGTAGTCCGCCATCTATTAGATACTCCTGTAGGAATGACACTACGGGGGATTAGTGATGCGCTTGATTTACTGCAAATTGAAAATAATGTCTACCAACTACCAAAAGAATATCTGAAAGAGTTGGACTATCCATACCTGATGGTGCTTCCAAATAGTAAGGAGGGGTTTGCAATCATTACAAATGACAATGACAAAGAAAAGGCTTTGCCCAAATGGGACGGTGTAGTATTAGCCGCTAAAAAAACTA
>ERZ842401.6368-NODE-6368-length-12615-cov-6.828981_pt1 | contig 12615 bp, 12 predicted proteins | sample MGYA00521270_ERZ842401 | MGnify/ENA primary metagenome ERZ842401 (study PRJEB31892, sample SAMEA3878208) | bioreactor metagenome | biome: Moose rumen | place: Sweden | collected 2011-10 | study: EMG produced TPA metagenomics assembly of the PRJEB12797 data set... | reverse complement strand
AGCCAGCCGTAAGGGGTCTGATTGTTCATGGGTTCGCCGTTCCACTTGACGAACAACCTGTCGCTCTCCACCCATTTGTCGCCCAGGCGGAGTGATTCCTCGTCCTGCTCGTCTTTCAGCTCTTTGAGGATACCCATGATGTAAGGACTGATCTTCAATACACGCTTCGAGCGTTTGGTCTTTGTGGTGTCGGTGTAGATGCCACGCTCTGACGTGTAATTGCTCGTTCTCTTGATGCTGATGATATTGTTCTCGAAGTCGATGTCCTTCCATTCCAGACCGAGCATTTCGCTCCTGCGGAAACCGCTGTACGCTATCAGATAGAAGAAAGCACGGTACTTTGTGTCCTCGCCGTTGATAGCCGTGAGAAGCTGTGCGATCTCCTCCTGCGAGTAGATAGGCTTCTCCTTGACCTCGCCTTTCGGGATAGTCACTTTCCTGCAAGGATTATCCGATACCAAGTCCATTCTCACCGCATAGCTGAATACGTCCGAGATAAAACTCAGGTTATGACGTATCGTTTTCGGTGCGAGGGGTTTGCCTGTCTTTTTGTTCGCTCCCTCTTTGGCAAGAGAGTTCACGAAGCCCTGCAAATGCCTTGCGGTTATCTTGTCGATACGCAAGTGACCGATAGCAGGGTAAACACGGTGCGTGAGCTGGAGCATTCTCTCATATGTAGTGCTTCTGAGGGCGTTTTTAGCGTAGTTCTCGAACCACTCCTCCGCAAGCTCCTGAAACTTCATAGCAGAAGTCTTGAAACCGTGGTTGACCGACTCCTCGAACATCACCGCCTGACGGTTCAGTTCCTTTTCGATCTGCTTCTTGGTCATACCCTCATCGGGCTTCCAGGTCATGGACTGTTCCTTGTGTTTGCCGTTAACATCATAGCCGCAGCTCACTCTGATAAGATAGCTGTCGCCACGCTTCTTTATTGTTGCCATAGATTACCTCCTAAGATCTATGACATACCCTTGTACATCTATGATTGTAGCGCAATAAACCGCCATTGTCAAGGGGGTTGACGTACTTTTTTCGGGTATGCCATAAACTTCTTTCTTTTATTCTAACGTTTTCTTTCTTGTGTTGCTGTTGTACTTGTACTGCTGAAAATCGGCACTCAGCCCGCAGGCAGAAATGAAAGCCTTAGCCTTCCTCAGTTCACGGGATAGCTCATCTTCTCTGCTGATTCGAGCCGTTTCTTTTTTCAGCTTCTCACGGGTGAACAAACCACGCTCTTTTTCTTTCTTTTTGTAAGCGGAAAGCTCCTCGCTTGCAGTATCATACTTGTCTTTCAGTTCATCGTACTTCTGCACAGCTTCGTCACGTTCTTTTTTCAGCTTTCTGACCTGCTTAGTTGATGCGACCTCACGCTTTGCAAGAGCCGTGATATTCTCCCAGTCATCTTTTGCGACTGTGACCTTACCACCGAGCATTGTCCTGCCTGTTTCGAGCTTGTCTATATCATCGAGCTTTACACGCTTCTGAGCGATCTTTTCAAGCTCCGCTTGGGCTTCATCACGCTCATTCTCGGCTTGCACTTTTTCTTCTTCAAGGGCTTTGATCGTGTCCTTGTACTCGCCGTATTCAGCCGTTGTAAAGCTGTAACCCCTCGACTTCTTAGCTGTACATTTTTCCTCATGCTTACAGGTGGGGTCTGCACAAACTATACTCTGCTGCATAGTGCCATAATCAAGAAAGCTAAGTTTGTTATCTGCATATGATAAAAATTGTCCGTTATATTCCGCTTCGATACTGTTGTTATTTACAAGTCTCCATTCAGTTTCAGAGTGCGACTTGTTTTTATTTATTATAACGATAACAACGATTGCTATAATCGCTAATAAAAATGCGGCAGCAATTATTTTAATTGCATTACTTCGTTTCATAATACTCCTCCAGCTGTCTGTTTACTTCCTGCAATATTTCATCATAGCCTGCTTCTTTAAGCTCCGCGCAGACCGCATTTATATCATCACTCGACTCATACATTCCCGTAAACAGGTAATTGTATGAGCTGATAATTTGGCAAATTGCATTATACTTTTCTTCATAGCCCGTCAAGTCGGGAGTAAAGCCAAATGTAGGAGAAATCTCTGTATTTTCATATATCTCTGTAAAAATTGTATCTTTATTTTGCGGCTCCGTTTCTGTGGAAGACGTTATCAAATTGTTGAAAGGATATTCCATCTGATTAAGTATTCCGACAGAAGATTTTTTCATGATCTGAGCAAGCTCAGGCTCTGTCATTATCAATTTCAAAAATTCATACGCCTTGTCCGAATCGTCAGAGGCTGTTGTTACGCCTATACAATATGAGCTTTCTAAATTATTGATATACGATCCTGAAAGCACCACGGCTTCACCGTCTGTTTTATAGTCGGTACTCATGCGGCTTTGACTGCAAAGAATTTTGTAGTCGATCATTTCGGAGGTCTTTACATAGTTTTGATATGAAGTGATATATCCTTTATTGCTCCAGTCGTTAATAAGAGTAAAATATTTAAGTGCTGTTTCGTTTTCAAATATATTTTCTGCTTTACCTGTTTGCGTATTCAGATATATTCCATCTGTTATTTTTACAAATCCAATATCATGCTCAGGGTAATACGTTCCCTCATCATCGGAAATAAGAAAGCATGGCAGCTCCGTATCAGCATAAATTTTCCCCAATATTTCTGTAAGTTCTGACAAATCACCTTCAAACGCCGATATATCAAAGCCGTATTCCTCTGCTGTATCTGTGTCAAAGACAAGAACATTAGGAGAATCCGAGTTGAAGGCTGTTGTAAATCCGTATATTTTACCGTCGTTATCCGAAAGTGAAAGAATATAGTTATCGGGGAAAGTATCGCCTATCCAATTATCATCGGCAAGATAATCGTTGAGCGGAATTAGAATATTATTATCAATGCAGTATTTGTATGAAGAGCCTTCAACCGCACTAACAACACCAAACTGATCCTTCAGCTTGGTCAGCGTATCGCTGTCGAAGCTCGTCCCGGTCATGAGCAGATCGGGACTGATGCCTTGTTCAACCAACTCCGAATAGCCCTCTACCGAGGTCTTATTATCAAAAATATCATAAAAATAAAACTCGACTGCAAAATCATAACCGTTGTCATCAAGCCAGCGATTCATTTCATCATAGTCAGGAGTAATAGTATTTTGAGCATTATTCTCACATACAAATGTCAGAATAGTTTTATCTTCATATTCGCTTGGAATTGTATAGTGAAGCGGCTCGTTATATTTATCTGCTTCATTGCTGCTTTCAGGCTCGGAACTTACTACTTTCTCAGTTACTGTCTCTCCGCCGATTTTTTCATTTTCTGTAACAGTTTTATTTCCTTCATTTGCACAGCTTGTAAGCAATAGAATCACAGATAAGGTTATTGATGATAATACCTTTTTCATTTTGTCACCTTATTAAGCTCGTCTGTGTCGAATACAACTGCTTCAAGATCGCTGTCCACAACAGGCTCATACACGTTTTCATCATTGAGATAGTAAACGCCCTGAATCGAAGAAACAAGAAACGCAGGAGTATTACCGATTTGATCTGCGAAGAATAAATATTCTTTATCATTTTCAAGGTCTGCAAAATACTGAGTTTTAACGGTTTCATTATCTCCCGACACCTTGACCGTGATAGTATCCGAGACCTCTCCTTTATATGCTTCCGATATACTTACATCATAGACAGTAAATAGGAATGCATTATCCGACTCCGTTACGATCTCACCTGTCGTATCGTCAATATACTCGGTATGCCTGCCGATGACTTTACCCTCAAAGATCAGACTTGCAGCATTTGACAGCGCCATAAAGTCAGCATAATAAGGCTCGTCAGATGCTACGGCTGCATTGGTGCTTTCTGCAATGCTGCTTGAAGTTTCAGATGAAATGTTAATATCTTTTTCTGCTCCGCAGGCTGTCAGCATAAGTGCTGAAACTATTATAAATATCCGTTTCATTGTTTTCACTCCTATCATTTATTGTTAATAAATACTTCCAACTTGCCCTCTATTTCAACAAACCTTTTATCCTTACGCACCCGATCATACCTATCCTGCGACAGTTTACTTGCAAGCAGTCTTGAACAGGGCTTATTTTCGACATGAACATCATCAGTAAGCCCATAAACGAGAAATGAGCTATGCTCTCTGCCCTTCGAGGAATCGTAAGCCATTGCGTGTTCCGCAGCTTTTTCAATGGCGGTCAGCGCTTCGTCAAATCGGCTGTCATACATATAGATAGCCGCACTCACCCGATACAGGTCGGACAGCTCCTTGTGAACGCTGAAAAAATCACCGTCATCATACAGCCATTTTAGCAGCTCGGCAGCCTTCATCAGATATGCAGCCTTTTCAGCCGCAACGCTTGTCGCAGGATAAAGGCAATCGGGGTCGGCGAGCTTCCATATCTGTCTTGCGAGAAACAGCGTCAGCGACTCGATATTTTTCTTCATTGACATATCACGGTCAACGTCCATAGTTTCATCGGCAAGCAGAATATTCTTGATAAGCTCTCTGCTGCTGTCAATGCTGTCCTCATGAGCGACTGCACTCTCGCCGCTGTAATAGCTGCAAAGATTCAAGTAGTAGCGGCAATCCTCTTTCAGCTTTTCATTGTCAGTCAAGCGAATGACCTTAGCAAAAAGCTCACCTGCTGTCCCGAGATACTCTATCGTTTCCGCTTCGTCAACGTGAGCAAGAAAATATGAGCGCCCAAGCTCGAACATCAGGTCGGGAGAATTTGGGTACTCGTCAAGTACCTCTTGTATCAAAGGGATATTATTGTTTACTCTGTGAAGCTGATAGTTTTCCTTTATTCGTTTATTCAGTTCGTCTATCCGCTGCTGCCGCTTTATCTCGTCCATGTCGTATATCTCGTCAATAGTCACCCCGAACAGCACCGCTATTGCAGGCAGCATAGCAAGGTCGGGATTACTCTTTCCCTGCTCCCATTTACTGACCGACTGATAGCTGACGCCCAGCTTCTTTGCAAGCTCGTCCTGAGTCATGCCACGCTCCTTACGAAGTTTCCGCAGGTTTTTTGATATGTAGTTATCCATTTTGATCACCTCTGTGGGATAATATTATTAATATTATTTCGTATCTTTATTATACCATTTAGCTTTGTTAGGGTCAATAACTTATTTTGCGAGTGTTTCTCAACCAATGGGCGAGTTATTCAATTGTAAAAAATGGGTCTATTACTTAAACTTTCATAGACCCAAATTTTTTTATACATATATCATGCAGTCAAGCACGATCTCTCTCGCCATGTATTTCAGCCCGTTTTCAAGCCCTGCGGCTTTCATAATGTCGCCTGCCATGACCGCCGCCTTGTACTCACGGTCGTTCTCTTTCCACTTTTCCACCTGACGGCTCTCCGCTTCAAACGCCCTCGTTTCAAGGTCGTCAAGGTACTTGTATATCTCGCCCTTGTTTACAAGCCTCTTGAAACGCTCGGGGTACTTTGCCACGGTGTAGCTGATGTGGTAGCGGATATAATCGGTGTGGAATGTGTCCTCGCTGACCTTGCCGTCTGCGGTGCGGTGGGTCACGGTGCAGCTGTCTGTGTCAAGCTCCCATTCGGGGCTGCCGTTTATCATGCTTTCACTCTTGAATTTCATAGTCACTTTCTCCTTTTCGTCACCGCCGCAAGTATGCCTATAACAGCGAGCAGGGCGGCTCCTGCGGCGAGGTATCTCAAATTCGAGGAATTATCCTCGGTATCGTCTGTGGTGCCTGTACGGCTCTCTGCGTTCGTCTGAGAGGGGTCTGCAGTCGGGGGTGCTGCCGTGGTGGTGGTCGTGACCTCGTTCGCAGTCCATTCCTCTGCCTTGCGGTGAGCTTCGTCGCTGCCGTCCACCTTAGTGCCCGTCCTGCCGTTATGATGACAATCACGGCAAGTGCCGATGTCGCAAGTGCCGTCACATCGACCTGGACTACGGCAAAGGGTCAGATTCAGTCGGTAGTTAACAACGTGGTGTTCCCGGCAATCGACGTTATTCTGGCAGTTCTGCTGTTCGTTAAGATAGGCGGCGCATATTTGGACTACCGCAAGCACGGGCAGCTGGAGTGGACGCCTATCGCCATTATCTTTGGCGGTCTGCTTTTCAGCTTGACTGCGCCTTTATACGTTTGGAGTGTTGTCGCTTACGGTGAAAAGTTTTGATTTCGGCTAATTTTTACATCTAAAGTGCTTTTTATTACATATTCATTGATTTTAAAGAAAAATGTGTTATAATATAGATATATAGCAAGCGAGCTAGTCTTTAGGTAGTGTTATGGTTTTGGGAGTGATGGCCATGATTAAAATAGCAATTTGTGATGACGAGAAAACTTACATTGATAATCTTATAAATGATATAACTGAAATATACGGAGATACAAGCGGCTTTCAGTTTAACCAGTTTAGCAGTGGAGAAGATTTTATATCGGAATTTTCAAGAGGTCAATTCGATATTATCTTCATGGACATAGAAATGAACGAAATGGACGGACTTAAAACCTCAGAACATATCCGCTCTATTGATCATAATGTTATACTCGCATTTCTAACTAGTTATGATAAATTCGTGTATTTAGGATATGAGGTCAATGCTTTTCGTTATATACTCAAATACCAACCCCGTCCATTGTATTTAAAACAGATAAAGGATACCATTGACGAGTATAACAGAAAAAGAAAATATATTCCTGTAAATTACAATGGTATTCTAAAACAGCTAATGATAGATGATATTTATTACATTGAGGTATATTCAAGAGAAATAGTCATTCACCTTTTGGATAAAACATTTACAACTACAGGGAAACTAAAGGACTATGAGCAAGAACTTAGCGGTCTGTATTTTGTCAAGTCCGATAAAAGTCACCTAGTAAATGCGGCAAATATTGATTTCGTGGAAAAGGATAAGTTACTTCTAAAAAACGGAGAGCAATTATTTCTAAGTCGTAAGCATTACAAGGACGTAGTTGATATTTTCATTGAGTACACGAAAAGCAGGTGCGTTTAATGATAAAAATGGAAACTGTAGCCGAGTTGTTAAATAATATTTGCGAGGCAATGATCGTTATTTTCTTTATTCACAATATCTTTAAAACACAATATAAATATGGAAAAATCGGCTTGCTTTCTTCGACACTTATAGTAATGATTTTTATTTCCACAATGACTTTTTTGCCCACAAGTCCTGCAATTAATCTTCTTGCAACATTTCTAACAGTTTTATTTGTCTCAACATTTTGGTTTAAGGTAAAAATGAAGATACGGCTCTTTTACTCAACAATGTTTCTTGTGATAGTTCTGGTTGCCGAATTTATACCTATGGCAGTTTTATATTTGCTTGATTTTGGTACGCCTGTCGAACAGCTTTCATCAGGAGGAGGTCGCTATATAGGCATGATTGTATCAAAGATATTCTTGTTCTGGCTATCAGTTTATGTCATTGAATATTTGAAAAACAAAACTCGTGATGTTCCGCTTAAAAATTGGGTCGCTATCATATTAATGCCATTTCTAAGCATAATAATCATATACAGTATGTTTACATCGTCCGGTGTTCAAGCCAAAGGTACAATAGTATACATAGCAGCAATCAGTGGATTGTTGGCACTAAACTTGTTCGTATTTGACTTTTTTGATGTGTATGCCAATCAGTTAAAAATGGTGCTCATGGAACAGCAGCTAAAGAATGATGAAGAAAATTATAAACTAATTGAAGATAAATACAATGAGATACGAAATCTAAAACATGATTTTAAAAATCAGATAGCTGTGACTAATGATATGTTTGAAAAGGGCAAAACTGAAGAAGCTATAAAGCACTTGACTGATTTACAAAAACAATTATCAGAAACAAGCGGAGTGTGCTATACTGGCATTTCGTCGATTGATTCAATTGTAAATCTCAAATGGCAGGAAGCTATAAAACACAATATCGAGTATGTAACGCAGGTGTCTGTTTCCGAGAAAATGGAGTTGGACAATCTTTTACTTTGCAGAATTTTTGCTAATCTTATTGACAATGCGATAGAAGGCTGCGAACGCTATGAGGGCGATAGTAAGTTCATAAGCATAAAAATAAGCCAATTAAACGGAAATCTGCATATTGGGATCTCAAACTCTTCAAATCAAGTAGACGTTACCGATCTTAGAACCGAAAAGAGTGACAGTTCTTCTCATGGCATTGGAATCCGAAGTATAAAAAAGGCGGTAGAGGAATTAAACGGAATAATTACATTTAAGTGTGAATGTGAAATTTTCTTTGTTGATATACTAATAAAATATTAACAGCATTGCACTTCATGCACGAAATTTGACACTTCATGTAAAACTTATTGAAAATCTGAATATGACACGCTATACTTTTAGCAGGCGGTGATAAGAAATGATTACCAGACTTGCCAAAAGTACGGCGTGTTTTTTTGTTGAAAACAAGATCATAGCAGCAAAGGATGAGCCTGTTTATTCTTATGGAATGGAATTGCTGCTGTCAACGGTCTTTAATTTTATCCTTGCGTTGACTATTTCATTATTTACAAGGACGTTTGTCCCATGTCTCATAAATCTTGCAGCTTTCCTTACAATAAGAATTAATGCAGGCGGATACCATGCCGACACGCATTTGGGATGTATGGCAACATTAGCTGCTGTTCTTTTGATTTTCATTGCAGTTGAGAAAAGCATACCTGTCAGCTTTATGATGATATGCTCTCCGGTAATGATAATGCTGTCGGATATTATTTTATTCGTCTTATCTCCTGTCGAACATCCTAACAAGCCGTTAAATAATAAAAAAAAGAAGCAGCTAAAAAGAAAAGCCATTGTTTGGTCAGTGATTTGGACGTTATTCGGACTCATATTCCTTTTTGTCAACACAAAAATATGTTTTTATTCAACATCGGGAATGTTTACAATCGCATTTGCAATGATTGCAGAAAAAATCAAGTTAGGACAATATTTCAATGAAAAAGCCAAGTAAACAAAAAGCAAAGGAAGTAATTGTGATGTTAATTCTCAGCAGCGTCTATGCACTGGCAGCGTTTGTAAGCGGAAACGCTTGTGCTTTCGCATACTCGCAGCCAAAGGAGCCTGAGAATATACATATATATTTTGAAAGAAGGAGTGAAAAGTTATGAAAGCTTTAAGGAAACTGATGATGAGGTATGGTTCGGTACTTGCGGCACTTGCACTTACTGTGGGAGTAACTACCAGTACAAAGGCTTGTCTTTGTTGGTATAATCAGCCGAAGGAGCCGAAAGAGCTTGATAAGTTTCTGAACGTAAAGTAACAGTAATTTCGAAACAAGGAAAGGACGGATTCTATGAAATCTAAAACGATGTCGAAGCTGAAAAGAACAGTTTCGGGAATACTTGCTCTCACGATGACTGCAAGTATGGCAACCGTTCTTCCTGCATCGGCAGAGGAAGAACAACCATCAAAATATCCCTATGCAATATTCGCTGCCGACGATCAGGGAGGCATCACGCTTAACTTGGATAGCTTCACCTTGAACGGCAATGGCTACACAAACGGTGTTTTCGAGGCAACAGCGCAGTATCCCAACATCAACGGCACTATCTCCGTTAATGATGAAATCGAAGCTGACGAGACCGTAACAGACGGAGAGGACATTGATGATTCATTCGATGTGAGCAAGGATATGATCTTTATCCACAACAAGCTCATGGACAGTTGGTTCACAGAGAACTGCCAGACTTATGACGATGATTATTCGTTCTCCGATATGAACATCAACCTCAATACGCCTGTCTATGTTACCGGCAGGCTTTCTTATGACGGCAATGTGAGCTTGAATACTGCTATCGGTGCGGTTTCCGATGTTACTCTTACGGGCGGTAATCTTAACGGCAATAATGCTGTTATCTATTCCAAGTTCGGTGATATTAAGATAACCGACAGTCAGGCTTCTATGAACGGTCTTATCTACGCTCCGTTCGGAACAGTCACCATCGACTGCGATAACTTTAACATGGACGGTATGATCATTGCTCAAAATGTTGTTATCGACAGCTATGGAGCTAATATCAACTACAGCAGCTCTTGGGCAGAATTTGTAGGAACTGAGACTGAAGAACTCAGCTGGACATTTGATGACTGGCAGTATCTTGCTGACACAGATGAGGACGGACTGCCAAATCTTATCGAGAAAGAGATCGGTACAGACCAGTATGATCCCGATTCTGATGGAGATCTTCTGCCCGATGGATATGAGGTGCTTACTCTTGGTACTGATCCATTGAAGCCTGATACGGACGATAATGGCATATCTGACTATGACGAGGACTTTGATGGGGACGGTCTTACTAATGGTCAGGAATATGAATTAGGAACAAACCCATATGTAGAGGATACCGATGGAGACAATCTCTTAGATGGTGATGAGATAAACACATACTTTACTAACCCTCTTGAAGTAGACACTGACGGAGACGGTCTCAATGATGATGACGAGATCTATTTCGGCACAGACCCTAACGATCCCGACTCCGATGATAATGGCATTCTTGACGGTGCAGAAAAACGTTTTCAGACCTTTATCCATAAGGTTGAGAATGATGACTGCGTTATTACTGAAGTAAGAGTGTCTATGGAGGCTACGGGAAATCTGCAGAAAACAACAACTGTAAAAAGTGTTATGAACAGAGATATTCTTTGCACAGATGTTGTCGGACTTGTGGGCGAGCCGTTCTCTATTGAGACAACTTCCGAGTTTGATACTGCAACGCTTACATATGTTATCGATAAAGATAAGCTTGGTGACACTGAGTTTGACAATCTGATGTTCTTGTGGTATAATGAAGAAAATAAAGAATTTGTTGATCTCGAATCTATACTTGATAGTGAAAATTCATTAGTAAGCATTAAAACCACACACTTTAGCAAGTATATGGTTGTTGACAAAATTGAATGGTTTGAAAATTGGAGAAGTATATATACGTCGTATTATAATGTATTATCAAATGCTCCTTCAAGAACGGCAATATGCGTTGATTGTTCTGGAAGCATGTCTACCAATGATCCAATAACCATCATCCCTCCTTCATCAGCACCATATCTCCCTATATATGATTGTGAACGACATAAAGCAGTTGCCTATTTTATTATGTCAGCTTATGATAACGATAAAGCATCTATTATAACTTTTGACAACACTGCACAAAGTGTTTGTGAAATGACTAAGAATAAGGATGATTTGTATTGGGCAAGTGCAAGCTTTTATAATAAAGGTGGTACAAATGCCAATGCAGCAATTGATATTGCAATTGACCAGCTAATAAAGGAAGGCGGAAATAGAAGTATTATTCTCTTATCAGATGGTGATGTAAATGTTTCACAGAGCAATCTTGATCGTGCAATATCCTATAATATCAAAATTCACACAATCGGGTTGGGCTCAGGTGCAAGTAATTATAAGCTAATCGAATACTCTAATAAAACAGGTGGAACTCACTTTGCTTCAATAACCGCTAACCAACTTAAAGCTATATATGAAAACTTAATATATATGAATAAGACTGATTTTAGTTCTCTGACTGATACAGATGAGGATGGGTTACCTGATGTTATGGAAGAAGTATTGGGAATTCCTTTACCTAATGGTCGACTCGTCTTTACTGATCCTGAATTACCTGATACAGATGGTGATGATTTGTCAGACGGCGAAGAAGTTAATCAATCTCTTTACATTCAGAAAATGTATAGTCTTATGATTGGAGAAGATGCTGAACCACTTGAAATTTTCGTGTTCAAACCTACAAGTGATCCTACGAAAATTGATACTGATAATGACGAATTAAATGATTATGATGAATTAGTTAATGCTACAGATGCTTTTAATGATGATACTGATGGTGACGGATTGCTTGATGGTGAAGATCCAAATAAAAATCACCCTAATATTTACTATAGATATAACAGACAATCTGCTTTAGATTATGCTTTAAATTGGGGAGAAGGAAGAAATCCTGAGTATAGAGAATATTCCACAGATTGCGCCAATTTTGTTTCTCAGTGCATATTTAATGGAGAAATTGCAATGAACAAAGATTGGTATTGCTATTATAATGGAGTAGAAAGTGTGGAAGATTTTCTACTTAGTTTAGATTGGCTGAAATTTAGATTTACAGATAATGATAAATATATCGAAGATTGGGACATTGCTCCTGCATGGAGATTAGCTCAAAAACAATACGAATATTTTTCAGGTCAATTGTTCTGCGAAAAAGAATATACTGTTGAAAGCGCAGATGACATAGAGTATCTTGTAAATAACGGATTAATTGAGCCAGGTGATTTAGCGTATTGTTCAGATGATCAGATAAAACATTGGGGCAGAAATCCGTATCATGCTACATTTATATCCTATGTTGAGAATGATAATATTTATTACGCTGCACATACAGAGAATTATGTTAAGCGTGATATGAAGCAAGCACTGAAAGATAATGAGGATTATAATATGAAATTTACCATTATTCACATGAAGGATTTGATTATTTATGAGTAAAAAGAATAAGGTAATAGTCACTGTCAATCACTTAACCCCAAAAGCTCCAAAAACAGATCGCAAGATTAACA
>ERZ842401.6366-NODE-6366-length-12616-cov-98.155800_pt1 | contig 12616 bp, 16 predicted proteins | sample MGYA00521270_ERZ842401 | MGnify/ENA primary metagenome ERZ842401 (study PRJEB31892, sample SAMEA3878208) | bioreactor metagenome | biome: Moose rumen | place: Sweden | collected 2011-10 | study: EMG produced TPA metagenomics assembly of the PRJEB12797 data set... | reverse complement strand
ACCTAAATGTCAAAAGTGGGAAAGTGGGAAAGTTCGGTGATTTAATTATGCCAAATTCTACACGAAATCAAGGGTAAAGGTAAGTTTTTTATTTATAACTTCCAAGTAAAATCATAAGATTTTTGAAAGTTTTTTGCTAAAATAGAACAAATTCAGTTTTATTTTTGTATATTTGCAACGTGTTTCGTAAGAGGCACAAGACATATTGAAACAACGAAGCGTTATGCTCGACTTGCTAATGGAAACGTAGGAAACTTCCAAAGATGTGCAAGAACAGTGATAACGGTTCGCGCTATAGCGTGGACTGATTACTGCATCTACACATCAAGGTTATCCTACGACCTCCATTAGAAGACGTGGTATCAGCTCCACGCTTCATACAAAATTTAGAAGTCTTAGTGGCAGCTGTAGGACGATGGAGGTAAAAGAAATGAGTAAATCTGCAAAAGTTTTGGTAACAATTGGTGCAATTTTCCTTTATATTTTAATTGCCACACCGATATTAGCAGCAATGAAGGAGTCTGGTCAATCTTCTGGATTTGTGGGATTAATTTTACTTGTTGCATTGATTGGTGCGATTCGGGCTATATGGAAAAAGCCCAATAATGATACGGGTAATAACGACAACGCAAACAATTCTTCTGTTTTGCAGAAATAACAATGTTCAAAGACTATTACAAGATTTTGAACGTTACTTTTTCTGCTAGTGATGCAGAAATTAAGCGTGCGTATCGTGAAATGTCAATAAGATGGCATCCGGATAAGAATCCTGATATTGATGTTACTGCCATCATGCAAGACATTAACGAAGCGTATGCGATATTGAAAGATGCGGTAAAAAGGGCACGCTATGACGAAGAATATCAGCGTTTTTGTGGCTCTTTTAAGACAAAAGAACCGTTCCAAGAGGATTTAAATACCGAAGAAGAACAACCACATTACGATTGGAATTACGAATATAATGTCCAAGACGATTATCTTAAAGAGGATATTAAGAACGCACGCAAATATGCAAAAGAATTGGTTGAAGAATTCTTGAACGAATTAAAAAAATCATCTAAAGCCGCCGCTAAGGGAGCTGCAACAACCGCTTTCAATTATGTAATTGCATGGGTGGCTGCAGGAATCATTATCGCAATAATAGGTAGTTTAATCAGAGCTTGTAATTGAAATTATGCATATGAAAAAAAGTTGTTTAATTATTGGGGCAGTCGCTATAGGTTTATACTCCTGCCAAAACCGAACAGAGAAAGCAATTGAATCTATGTCTGGATATTATACAGCGGATTCTGTCCTTTATTGTAAAGTTCCGTCTAATCTAAGTCTAATAAGAACAGACGGTCACTCATTACAATTTGAAGGAGGTAAAAAATCGGCAAGGGTTATGATAATACCTATAGCCAATCGAATGGTAAAGGACGACTTCGCTCAACGGATGGTTGGGGATTTCCGCTCAAAAATGACTCTGGTAGAAGATAACGATTCCATTTCTGCTTATGAGATTCAGAGAGGCATTACAACAATTCCCGCACAAATGGTGAGCGTCTATAACCGAAACGGCTATGCTATTATACTTGCGACAATGGGGATAGACTTGAAGGTGCACAAAGCGATGGGGCAATCTATAAGATGTAAGGAGAAAAGCCCTGGAGATAAAGATAATGAGCACCGCAAATATCAAGGAGATTACCTTAGCCTTGACTATCCCTCCTCATGGATTGTGAATGAACATCCAAATACTCAAACAGCTGATGTTTGGATTATGCAGAAAGACCGCGCTTTTGGAGTATGGATTTTCAGATTTGAAAAAGAAGATGGGACTAGTTTTGAAGAAACGATGACTGGCATTGCAAATAATTGGCGTGAAGTTGCTAAACTTGACATGACTTACGAGCAAATCAATGATATAAAATGGTGTAAGCATGATATTAGAATGAGTATGCAAGGACAAGAAGGACGTCAAATCTCTTTCTATTGTCAGCGGGGAAACTATATTTATAATGTGAAATTTGGAAATAGTAGTGTGGAGGTTGGTAAGAATCAAGTCATAATCAACTCTATAATGGCTTCAGTGGAATTGAAATAATTTTCTCTATGAAAAGAATTGCTTTACTTCTGATTATTGTTTCATGTGCATTACAAACAAATGCTCAGTTTGGATACAATGGCTACAATTATGTTTGTATGGAATTTACAACGTTATTAAACGCATTTTTACAAGCTCCGACAAATAGGTCTTCCAATGAGGAAATCTTCAACAAATTAGATTATCTGCAGAATGACATTAAACAGGCTCAAGTAGATGATGAAGAAAGACGCAAGCTTGACTATCTGAGTTCTGATATTGAGATCGTCAAAGAGTTCATGGCTCCAATTTCAAATAAGTATAATTCACATCTTAAGGAGGGACAACTAATTCGCTTACAGGAATTATTAGGCCAAAACTTTACCAAAACACGACTCAAGGTGAAATGTCCTGTAAATGAAGTGGAATTTATAGAAATTAAATTATCATCATTAAGAATTTGCTATTTCCACAACATATCACAAAAAGATAAAAAGGGTTTAAGAATTAAGTATTACGCAGCGTCGGGAAACACTAACAGTCGTGGTGACTATGCAGCATTGTATAACGAGTATACTCCTATTCTGAATAACGCTGGTTACAAATACCTAAAAATGATTTCAGCTTCAATTATTGAACGTTTCTAATTTTCTTATGGATATGACGCTTTCTATTCAGAGTATTTTCTTACAGTCCGCACAAGGAGGCGGAAGTCTTTTAGTTATTATATTCCTTATTTTAATTGGCATAGTAATTTATGTAGAAAAGAGAAAAAGTAAAAATACAACCCAGGAAACTTCTTTTAAAAGTCAAGGCGATATTTCTCGAAACAATATTGTTAGTTTTATCCGTCATAACAAAAAAATCTTGACGATAGGACTGATAAGCACCTTGCTAATTGTATGTGTCTCGTTAGAGATTAACAGAGTAGAGAGTATGCAAGAAGATTCTTACCAAGACGGATATAAAAAAGGAGAAAGTGATGGTTACAAAAGAGGGTATGAAAAGGGATATAGTCAAGGAGAAAGTGATGGACTATCCAGAGGACAACGTTCTGGATATTCAAGAGGATACAACAATGCGCAAATGAACACAGTACCATGTGTGCATTGTGGCGGTCGTGGTGTAAACACATGCTTTCATTGTAATGGTGTAGGATGTGGGTTGTGTAGCAATACTGGTTTAGAGAAATGTAATATTTGTAATGGTCGCGGCTGGAATCAAAATTAAAGGATTATGGTGAAGAAAAGAAGTAAATCCTTATTTGTTGTAGCCTTACTTTGTGTTGGATTAGGATGTCTATGTTATTCGATATCTACTCCGACAAGTTTTTTTAAGAATCAGAGAGATACGACTATCCATCAAACTACAGACTCTACAGCAGATGTAATCAAAAAGACGAAGTTTATATGGAGAGATTCTAAAGAGAAGGAATATCCCGTATACATCAAAAGTAACGGCTCTTGCTTTGTTATTAAAACGAGTGCTAAAACAAGGGACCAATATAGGGTGTATTTGGATCCGGAAATCTCAAAGCAGATTTGTAAAGAGCTTGGCGTCGAATATAACAGATAATGAGTCACTGCGGATGGTTTCATAGGAAGTAAATAAAGATATAACACGATGAAAACATTTTGGATGTTATTTATTCTGACAGACATTATTGTGTTGGGAATATATTTCCCTGTATTCAGGTGGATTATAGGAATAGGAGTGATAATTGTTATCGGGCTGATAATCCTTCTCTTAAGGGGACTTAACAATAGTGAAGATTTTTCTTTGAAGAATAAGTTTGGTGAGAATTACAAAGACCTGATAAAGGAAGGAAAGTTGGGGCTTCAAACTGCATGCCCATGTAAGCCAGACGCTTATCATACATCAAAAGAAGAGATAGAGAAGCTTGCAGGGATCAGTCTACCAGATTTTGTAATCAAGGGGTGCAAAGAGACACTCGCAGATTTTACAGGAGACTATCGTGGTGAGGCAGAGATAGAATTCGTCAGAATTGTTGACGACAGTACTATTCTACAGATTGAGAATGATATGGGACAAGAGTCTTCTTGCTGGAGAAAACGCAATGATGATAATGAATACATCTGTAATCTGAAAGAACCAGATTTATCAGCGACACCTAGCAAAGATGAATATTGGCGTCTAGTTATTCTAAGAGATTCTTATTTGGGTAAAATATTATACGGAAGAGTTTAAAATAGAGAGCTGGTCACTCAGAAGATGGCAAGGGAAGACCCCTGGCATCCCAATTCCTCATTCTTCTTATATCCATCCCACACTCGTAATAAGGTGGAGGATTTTTCGTTCCTCGGGGCTCTTCGATAGCACTTCCGATTGACAAAATGAAAGAAAAACCGATTTTTCTTTCGTTTTTGTGCTCACTTATTCGTATCTTTGCAGACTGATGACAAGAATGGTAATAAATATAATGAAGAAATGATATTACCCTCTATGACACCTGAGGAAAAGGTGAGGCAGATGGAGAAGGTGAAGCCTTTTTTGCATGAAGCTGTAACGGCCTGGATGAATCGCAATCAAAAGATTGTGTTTAAGACGAAGGTGTTTCCCACGTTCTATTTGTTCGAAAGGAACTTTGACGGTATGGGGAAATGGACTGTCGTCGTAGAGGCAGAAAGTAAGGAGCTATTGAAAAAAGATATCATCACCGTGAAGGGTTATCAAACCTTTATAGTCTCTCATGCCAAGCAGGAGAGTAATAACGGCATGGGAATCTACCTGTTCAATGCCCTTGATAATACCATTATGTGCGACGAGTTTCCTCCACATTACTTCAATCAGTTCCGCAAACGGTTCGTTGAAGCCAAAGGCTTGTCGCAGCCAGACTTTCCTAATCTTGTGAAGATGGTACTGCGGGAGCATCACGACGCGATGGATGAGACACAGACGGGACTGAAGGTGAAACTTGACGAAGACGATCAGTTGTATTATGAGGAAACTGAAGAGTACAACCGACAGGCAGGTTTCAAGAACCTGATTACATATTCTCGCAATGGCATTTCACTTGGACTTTCTGGTGCCAATCGCCGCTACTTTAACTTCACCACCTTTGTATCTAACGAGATGCTGAAGGACAATCAGGTGGAAGCTCAGCAACTTAATCTGAAACAGCAACTGAGTATCAGATATAAGACTGACCTTAACCCGTTTGCCCCGACAGCTCATGTATTTGAATTCGTAGACCCCTCTACAAGAGGAAATAAAAAGACTAACAAATGATAATAGAACAGCCTGAATGCAAAAAAGAATTGTCCTCATCCCTCTGGGGTGAGGAGGAAATTGTAACGTCAATAGTATTGCCAAAAGGGTTACCCGGTAAGCATGGGGCAGTGATGTTGATGTTGAGCAACCTGAAGTATTTCCTCGAAATGTTTACGCTTGATGATCGCGAGCGCTATTTGAGCCCCTATGAGATTTTGGCCAATCTGGAAAAACGCATACGGGAAGATATGGTGGGAGGCGAGATTGAACCCGCATATTTAATTGGTTACAAACGTGATCCAATGTGTGATGGTGAAGTGATATTCGAATTTTCACATTTCGAGGTGAATACAGAAACAGAACCCGACGAGAACTATCGTTCGCTATACATTTATTTCGAATATACAGGTAGTGCATCATGAGTGATTTGTTAGAAGAAATATTCAGTCGTGCGGCAGCCTTTGAGACGGGTGGCCGTCACATCGACTATATCAAACTCGATATGACTACTCGTCAGGTTGAGGTAAAACTGACCGCTGTACCTGGAGCTGATTATTACGACTCCATACTTGCCCAGCAGCAAGACACCATTCAGCAGGCACGGCAGGATCACGCTGTATGGACTAAAAGACATGGTGGCGGTGTAACAGAGGAAGACTTGACAGAACGTGTGGGGCTCATGCTGAGGAGTCTGCTCGACACAAAGTTCTTGCGTGACGATTACTATGAGATCCCCAAATCAAAGCGTATAAAAGCAAAAGAGGAGTTGGCAGAGTTGGGATTGGAAGTGGATGAACTGACCGAAGCTCAGGTTCTTCGCTATGCACTGCTGCGCGATATGGTGGGGTTCGGTATGGGGCGCTTTGAGTTTGACAACAAAGAGGCGATAGGTAACTATATGTATGAAAACCGTGATACTTACAGCGCAGCCCGCTATGGTCACTACTTCCGATTTGAGACCACATTGGAATTGATTTACAATGATCTTGACCAATTAAAGAAGGTCAATCGTGATCGTGGGTTAGAGGAGTGTCTTGTAAAAATGGCTACCGATTTGGAACCGCTACGTGAGCACGTGGTGTCGAGCTTTGTCGGGTGCTATGATGTGATGCTGGACGAAATCCTCCAGGTTGGTGATTTGCATAAGAAACTGAAACGTGTTTCACCTAATACATTCAAAGGTGGCTACAACCAGAAACTGATCTGCAACCTCGTGGGATTATTGTGTCACGAGGATGTGTATGATGTTAATCCCAAGCAGGCCGATGCACTAATCTACATCGAGAAGACTCACTACACCTATATTAATAACTATGCGAATTACAACTCTTCCGATTCAGAACTGACTCTCGAAGAGGTTCAATCCATGAAGGAGATAATAAAAAAGCATACCTGATTTTATTTTTCGTTATTTCGAAAAACATAACTCATTGATAGTCAGCTGATAAAATATTATTATTTTTCGGCTGACTTTTATTTTTTTGCACTCTTTTGAATGTCCGTACTTTTGCACCAGAGAATTTAAAATTCCGCAAAGGAGAAATTCTCGGGTGCTCTTTGACATGTTGACAAAACTTACACTTGGAATAATATCCCTTCGTTTTCTCGCCAAGGCAAAATACAAGTACTTTGCTCTTCTGGCTTAACGAAAACGTTCGGAAATAAATCTGTGTTTTTCACTTACACGCATATACGCATGTACGGATACAATTTTATACTATAAAGGAATTATGAAACAAAAACAACAGCATAAGGATTTGATGCGTCGGGCTGTACGGCACCTGCTGGTGACGGATGACGACGTGATGAATGAGGCGGAGCGCATTGTGGGGCATACCCTACAGCGCGAAAACCAAGGTGATGAAGGATGCCTGACGGTGACGGAGATTGCCAGGGAATTGGATATGGAAGCCAGAGACCTGAACTCTTTCCTACGCGACATGGGTATCCAACGGTGGAAGCAGGGTCAGTACAGGCTGACGCCCCAGTACGAGGGCAGAGGACTGACACACGACAGGCTTTTCATCTACTACTCGACGAAGGACGGGAAAAAGAAACGTCAGACCTATCTCGTCTGGACTCCCAAAGGTCTGGAATTTATAAGGAGTTTGATTACAGGAAAAGGCACAAAGATTTAAAAACAATAAAGCAATATGAAGAAAGACAAGAAAATGATGGCAATGATGCATCGTGTGAATGTGATTATGACGAAGAGTGACGAACTGAGCCGCAAGCTATCGCTGAAGATAGTGGAGGAATGCACTGGCGAGGAATCGGCAATGGTGGCGCTGTATGCGCTGGCAAAGACGGTGTTCGACGTGGTGGATGCTCAGATGGCGGCAGGTCATAAGGACGCAATGGATAAATTCATCACGCTGCTGGAGGCTGAAATACAGGCCAAGGCGATGATGGAAAGTTTGAAAAAGTAAGGATAAGGAAGCAAGGATATGATTGTAAATTCTAAAAGCTGTTTAAAAGAATGGAAGCAACAGTAAGAATTTTGAATCAGTCGGGGCTGATTACTCGTCAGTACACCGACAAGAAGACGGGCGAGCAGAAGGTGATTAACTCTGTGATGCTCAAGTTGACGGACGGAACGGATTCTTTCCTCGGTGAGATTACCGGCGAGAGGGCTGTGAATTGTCCGAAGTTCGATCTCCAGCACCAGTACAAGGTGCAGTGCTCTATGGTGGTACGTGAGTGGAACTCGCAGCAGACTGGCGAGGCCATGCAGGCAACTACGATCTACGTTGACAAAATCGGTATGGTTTAATTTTGACCACGGATTTTACGGATTAATCGGATTATGACATTAGAATATTTAGAGCTAATGGAAGAGATTAAGAAGCAGGAGAATGAGGTGCAAGGCACCTCTTCTCCACGTAGGAAGCTGGTGGAGAGTTATAAGTCGAATACTCGTCGCTACGACGATGGGTCGATAGAGATAGCTCCACAAGAGAAAGGTGAACCGAGTCAGAAGGATGTGAAGAAGGTGGGTCGCTCTAAGCGATATGCCACTACCGGCAAGAATCCGCTGACTTGCATCGAGTTGAAGTGTCCAGAGAATGTGCCAGATAAGGCTGCCTTCTTCCACAAGGAGCTGGCTAAGCTGACTAAGGACATGGAGATTGAGGAGCCGCAGTTGCCTGAGGGGGAATTCCTGTTGGATGAACCCTGCGTAAAGGTACGCTTTGCGGCAAAGGAGCACAGGGTTGTGGCCTGGCTCACATTCGAGGCTAAAGGATTGATAGACGTAAGGAGAGAGCTGTACAATCTAACAAGCAAGATTGATAAATGTTTGTATATCAACGAAGCTTCGGTTTGCCAACTGAAGTAGTAACTCTTGAACAGTTTCGGGCGCTTTTATCGGCGCCTGAAACTATTAGGAAAGTCAAGGAGGCTCGCGAGGCACTGGCTCGTGGCGACAAGAACGCCTACGACAGGAAGAAGAAGGGGCTGCCCCTGGCTATCTTTATCGGCACCTTCGAGGAGTCGGTAAAGGTGATGAAGGACAAGAACACTGGTGAGAAAAGGGAGGTTAAAGGCTGCTGGCGACTGCAGAAGCATTGCAGGCTGAACGGGTTGTGCGTGATAGACTTTGATCATGTTGAGGGCGATGTGCGCAAGGTGTGGGCAGAGGCTTTCGCCAAGCTTTCGGATGAAGACAAGGCGAGGGTGCTGTTTGTGTTCGTTACGCCGTCGGGGCATGGATTGAAGGTGGTGTTTATCGCCGATGCTGCGGTAGGCAACCTGATAGACAATCAGATTGTCTTTTCACGTAAGCTGGGGCTGAACCCCGACGAGGCCTGTAAGGATGCCAGTCGCGGGGCGTTCTTGACTACGAGTGAAGACATTATTTTTATCGACGAAGAAAGACTGATTACGTATGAAAGTGAAGATTTTGGTAAGAAGTATGATGATGAGTATCATGCTGGTCATAGCCAGCCTACTATTGACATTGCTAAGAGCGGTGCTGATGGTGCTGATATGGCCCATGTGGAAGGTGCTGCAGAAGACCGACCTGCTGTATCAGGAAGTGATGGAGAGAACCAGTTGGCTGTTGATGCTCTGACGTATCACAACGTGGCGTACCTGACGATTATCGAGGCTTGGAGCAAACAGCGGTTCAGCGGCAGTAATGTGTCGAGGCATGAGGCCAGCGTGGTGTTGGCTCGTGACTTGTACATCATGACAGACCGCGACAAGCAGGCTACTCTGGCGCTGCTGATGGCTCAGAAGTGGGTACAGGAGATTGTTCAGGAGCGATGCGAGGACGTGGAGCGTACCGTGAATAATGCGGCTGACTATGTGGCGGCGCAGGAAAACGAGAACTCCAAGAAGGGCAAGTCGTGGTTGCCGAAGATTTCGAAGGAGATGAAGGCGGCGCTGGAGGCAGTTGGGGCAGTCAGCACACAGGAAACTTCTCTAAACTCTCAACCCTCAACTCTCAACTCTCAGAACGACAACGACGTGTACGCGGTGCTGCCTTTGGAGGAATGGGCAAAAGAGCTGCTGGAGATGGCAGAGTATTACCCCTGCTTGAAGGAGCTGTTCCTGAATGTGCATCCCCATAAGTTGCCTGCGGTTTGGTTCTCCAGTGCGGCATTGTTCGGAACACTGATGACGAGGGCTTTCTATCATTTTTGGTACGAGCCTGAGTTGGTGCGTAGGTTGAACTATTGCATCTTCATTATTGGCGACCCGGGAGCCGGTAAGAACATTGTGGAGAAGTTCTACAAGAAGATTGCCGACCCGATGATTCAGGCTGACCAGTGCTTGATTGATGCGGTGAACCGCTATAAGGAGGGTCGCACAGAGCGTACTACTTCTACCAAGGCACAGAAGGGCGAGGCTCTGAAAAGGCCTGTGGTGGGTATCAGGGTGCATCCTGCCCGTACTGCTACTGGTGAATTTATCCGCCACATGAATGCGGCTATTGAGTCGGTTCAGGGCGTGCCCTTGAATCTGCACATGTTTTCGTTTGATGCGGAGTTGGATAACGTCACCAAGCAGAACAAGGGTGGTGACTGGAAGGACCGAGAAATCTTAGAATTGAAGGCCTTTCACAACGAGCAGGACGGACAGATGTATGCCAATCAGGAGAGCGTGACGGGTATGTTCAACGTGTTCTGGAATTTCATCTATACGGGTACGCCGTATGCTTTGCACCGCAAGGTGAATCAAAGGAATTTTGGTACAGGTATGAGCACCCGTCTGGCTGTGATTCCATTGCCCGATAAGGGTATGGCGAAGCGACACCAACAGGTAGATCCCGATGCCAACGAGACGCTGAAGACGTGGGCTTACCGACTCGACAAGGTGGAGGGAGAGTTGCCTATTGAACCGTTGAACGATGAGACCTATGAGTGGCAGACCAGCCACTTGGAGATTGCTGAGTTTAATGGCGATAAGGCAGATAGAACCCTTCTGAAGCGTATTCCGTACTACGGCATAGGTATCTCGTTGCCCTTTATCCTGATGCGTCATTGGGATGAGTGGCAGGAACACAAAACGCTGACAATGGATGAACGCGACAAGAGGCTCTGTAGGTTGGCGATGGAGATTCAGTACAAGTGCCAGCAGTTCTTCTTCGGCGAAATGGCTTTCAACTATTTTGCCGACCAGAACAAGGAGTTCGTACAACGTCGCCGCACCACCCGCTATGATGACTGTTTCCGCAAGTTGCCCGACGAGTTCAATTCACAGCAGTTTATGGAGGTGTTTAATTGTTCTAAGACGGCAGCGTCGAGAGCCATCATCCGCTTTCAGGATGAAAAGGTGGTGGAGAAAGTGAAGTATGGATTGTATCGGAAGGTGGTGAATGAGTTGCCCTAACAGGGGCAACTTTCCCACTTTCCCACTTTTGACATTTAGGTTTTTTACTTTAAAGTTTAAGTTTTATGGCAATACCAAGAGGAATTCGTAATCACAACCCGTTGAACATCCGCAGGTCGAAAGACCAGTGGAAGGGTATGGCAGAGGTGCAAAGTGACCGCGCCTTTGTACAGTTCAAGTCGCTGGAGTATGGTTGGCGTGCCGCCTTCTACCTGCTCACCCGCACGTACTACCACAAGTACCGCCTCTACACCATCCGAGGCATCATTTCGAGGTGGGCTCCGTCGAGCGAGAACGATACGTCGACATACATCGCCAACGTCTCTCGCCTCACCGGCATCGACCCCGACGAGCCGATAGGCATCCCAAGCGAAAAACCCTCGCGATGGATGGCAGTAGGCACAGCTATGGCGATTCAAGAGAATGGCACTACCAGCATCGACTGGTTCGCTATGCTACGAGGGTGGGAGATGGTGAGGGCAGATGTATGTTGTAAGATGTGATCGCCGCCGGTGCTCTGTTTCTGCAGGGTATCGGCGGTTTTTGCTGCGCTGCTGTTGGAGATGAAGACGCTCAGGGACTGGTACCTGTCTCAAATATCGCCCCCAATCTCAGCAATGTGGTTGGGATGTTTGTTTTACCAAATGTTTCACCATCTGCATAAATCAGCAAAAAAGTAGTTCTGAACATGTAACATTTTCGGAATTTGCATACATCATAGTGAAAATTATTGTATCTTTGCAGCAAAAATAGAAGCATGATGAGAAAAAGACTGTTAATGATTTGTACACTGATGACGATCGTTGTCAGCCTGTCGGCGCAGACTGCCCGTGAGGAGATCAAGGCCAATAAATACCTGTCGGCCAGCAACTATGTGGATTATGACAACAATCCGGCTACGAAGGCGCTGACGCCTGCCCCCAAGGGCTACGAGCCCTATCTGATGAACCACTACGGACGACACGGCTCACGATGGCTCACCAGCGAGTCGAGCTATACCAATCCGTTGGCTTCGCTGCAAAAGGCGAAGGTGCAGGGCAAGCTGACGGCAACGGGCGAGGATGTGCTGCGCCAGGTGGAGACGGTTTACGCCTCATCCATCCAGCGACTGGGCGACCTCTCCAGCGTTGGCGAACGTCAGCATCATGGCATAGGACGGCGCATGGCCCAGAATTTCCCTGAGATTTTCAAGAAGCAGGGTGTACCTATCGATGCCCGCTCGACGGTGGTGATACGCTGCATCCTGTCGATGACTGCCGAATGTGAGGAGCTGGCTGCTGCCAATCCCACGGCACGCATACACAACGACGTGAGTGAGTCGCTGCAATACTATCTGAACCAGCCTCGCAACGCGTTCATCAAGAGCGTGAGACAGAAGACACGAACCATTCGTCGTGAGATGGAACGCCAGTTCCGTGAGCAGCTGAATGCAGAGCACCTGAGCACGCTGCTCTTCAACGACCAGCAGTGGGCTAAGGACAGCAT
>ERZ842401.6365-NODE-6365-length-12618-cov-3.484040_pt1 | contig 12618 bp, 9 predicted proteins | sample MGYA00521270_ERZ842401 | MGnify/ENA primary metagenome ERZ842401 (study PRJEB31892, sample SAMEA3878208) | bioreactor metagenome | biome: Moose rumen | place: Sweden | collected 2011-10 | study: EMG produced TPA metagenomics assembly of the PRJEB12797 data set... | reverse complement strand
CTTCAAATTTTCCGGCAAGAAATCTTTATGTGTACCTCTTGGCCGGGCAATGGGTAAATTTTTCCCTAAACCTGAAGCAGATTATATTGTGCCCGTCCCTCTTCACATCAACAGCACTAGAACATACAATCAGGCGGCAGAACTCGCGAAAAGTATTGCGGATATATGGGGCGTTAATGTCCTTGAGGCAGCCCGGTGGTCTCGTGATATGTCCCGGCGTGTAGGACTTTCCGGCAGAGAGAGAATGCAGCTCAAACCTGAAGACTTTACCATCATGAAGGACGTTAGAGGCTTGCGTGTCGTAATTGTTGATGATGTCTGCACTACCGGAGCAACCCTTTCATGTCTTGCAGGTGCTCTTGAATGTGCCGGAGCTTCTGTTGTGTGTGCGTATAGTCTTGCAATGGTCAGCGTATAATTTTTTCTTGAGGTGAAAATATTGCAGAGTAAGACAGAAAATAAAAATCCATCAATGGTAAAACATGCTGTAATGATGATGGCAGGTACATTATTGAGCCGTATAACCGGTCTTGCCCGTGAAGTTCTAGTAGCGGCATTCTTCGGTGCATCTCGGAGCATGGACGCATTCAACGTAGCATATACACTCTCTAACCTAGCGCGTCAATTACTGGCAGAGGGTGCATTATCTGCGGCATTTGTCCCGGTATTCTCGCAGGCACTCACGAAGAGCAGGGAGAAGGCTATAGCATTGGCACGGTCAACTATGACAGTCTTAATGTGTGCAACGTTCCTTGTTGTAGGGCTGGGAATAATATTTGCTCCGGCATTAGTCCGCATTATGGCTCCGGGCTTTGACGCTTCAGGACATGATTTAGCTGTAGGGTTAACTCGGTGGATGTTCCCATTCCTGATATTTATATCTCTTGAGGCTCTCACTATGGGAGAATTAAACAGCTTAGGCTCGTTTTTCGTCCCTGCAGTATCACCGGCATTCAGCAATATTGTATTTATCGTAACAGCTCCATTCTTTGCGGGATATTTAGGCGTTTACGGTCTTGCATTGTCGATATTATGCGGAGGTTTCGCACACTTTATCACGCAATGGCTGTACGGCTTCAAGATGAAAGCTGTATTGTATCCTGTGCGCCCTGATTTTCATGACCCGGACTTAAAGCGGATAATGAAATTATTTCTGCCATATGCCGCAGGTCTGTCGCTAAATCAGGTCAACCCAGTAATCAGTCGTATGTTAGGCTCATTTCTTCAGGAGGGCAGCATTTCAGTCTTGAACTATTCGAACAGAGTATTGCAGTTACCTCTTGGCCTGTTCGTGATCGCAATATCTCAGGCAGTATTACCGCAGTTATCCCGTGCGAAAGATAATGATGAGTTCACGGAGACATTGAGGCAGGCAATACGTTTTGCGCTGTTCGTGGTGCTCCCGGCTTCAGTGGGAATGATGGAGATTTCCCGCGAGTTCGTGCATTTGCTGTTTGTCCGCGGACAGTTCGGTGAATGGGCATGGTCTGCAACGTCATCATGTCTTGCGTTCAGTATGCTGGGACTTCCCGGAATGGCCTGCTCTACGGTGGTAATGCGTGCTCTGTATGCTATGTCTATGCCGCGTGAAGCCTTCAAGGTTACTGGCTTCAGTGTAGGAGCTACGGCAGTATTATCACTGCTTCTCGTCTATCCTATGGGCTATAACGGTCTTGCACTGGCTCCGGGTATTGCATTCACGTTATCGGGATTATTGGGGCTGTATTATGTCCGTCGGAAATTAGGGCGGCCTTTGGGGATAATCACGCGCAGGGTTGTCGGTGATTACTTCGTGGCTCTCACTGTAATTGATGCCTCTGTATTGGCGTATCGCTTCGTATGGCCGTATAGTCCTGATGCAAGGCTGTATGTCAGGGCGTTATGGGTTCTCGGTGCTGTGGCTGTATGTACGGCTATGTATTCGGGAGTTACTGCGGGGCTGAAGTTCGAGGAATGGGGATTATTGAGGCAGGCATTCAGGAAAAAGAAATGATTATTATATTACGTTATAATTGACTGCAAAAATTTTAACTTTAATGAAGGTGTTAAATCAATGGCTTTCACAGTATGTGTACTAACTCCGGCCAAGAAACGAGATACATATATAGCCAGCTACATAGCAGGAGAAGCTCCTGTAACTGGTCATGATGTTATGTCGGAGATGATAACGAAACATGATATGCCGCAAAGAAGGGTAATAGGCTGGTTCGTGAATAATTATACGAGGCCGCTTGATTGGATCATAGATGAAGATGCTACAGTGGAATTTATCCCGTCAACTTCACCGATGGGGCAGAGAATATATAAACGTTCTTTGGGTTTCGTGCTGATTGTTGCTTGTGCTAGGCTTTTCGGACGCAAGGCTATATTACGGCATTCTATAGCTGACAGCCATTACTGGGAGTTCGACGACTGCGCAGTAACACAATCCGACGTGGACAAGATAAAGGCAGAAATGAATGAGATAATCCGGAGGGACAGTGCAATAACCCGCGAAATATTGACTATAGATAAGGCTCGGCGGGTATTTCAGCGTCAGGGTGAACCGGAAATTGCTGAACTCTTCGTGCGTGCAAATCTTGATCCTGTCGAAGTCTACAGGTGCGGAGAACGTTACGGCTATTTCTGCGGCGGCCCTCTTGCTCCGTCAACAGGATCACTCAGAACATTTGATTTAGTGCTGTATGAACACGGAATGTTATTGCGTTTCCCTGATCTGGATAAACCTGATGAAGTCCCGGAGCTGAAATTAGATCCTTCAATGGGTAAAGTATTCTTTGATTATGCTCATTGGCTGCAAGTTCTTGATCTAAATTACCTGAACAAATTACATCACAGAGTAACAGAAGGAAAGATACAGGAATTAATACTTATAGCCGAAGCGTTCCATTCTCAGTCATTAGGGAATATTGCAGAGGATATAGCGTCCCGTCCGGTTAAAGTCGTAACGATTGCAGGGCCTTCAGGATCTGGCAAAACAACATTCTCGGAACGCCTGAAAGTTCAGCTGATGGTGTGCGGAAAAACGCCGGTAACACTGCCTCTCGATAACTACTTCAAGGAACGTGAGGACAGCCCCAGAGATGAGACAGGAGAATATGACTATGAACGCCTTGACGCTTTAGACCTTGAGCTGTTAGAGGACAATTTGACGAGGATATTAGCAGGAGAAGAAGTTACTACGCCAGTATACAACTTCATAAAGGGCATGAAAGAACCTGGCAAAGTAATAAAACTTCAGCCTTCTGACGTTCTTATAATGGAAGGAATACACGGCCTAAATGATCATATACTCGGAATGCTTCCGGATAATATGCGCTATGGTATATTCGTATCACCTTTAACCGGAATATGTATCGATCCCCATAACAGGACTAGCACGAGTGATAACAGATTACTGCGCAGGATAATCCGCGACTACAGGACAAGAGGCAAGAGCGCACAGGTTACCCTTGAAGTTTACCCGAAAGTTATTCGAGGTGCCCGCAGATATATATTCCCATACAGGAGCAGAGCAGACGCAATATTCAATTCATCATTGCCGTATGAACTCGGTGTACTGAAGCCATATGTTGAGCCGTTATTGCATACAGTAGATGAAAATTCTTCGGTCTTCAGTGAGGCTTTAAGGCTGCTGAATATCTTGCGGTTTGTCCCGGCACTGAACAATGACGGTATACCGAATAATTCAGTTATACGTGAATTTATCGGCGGGAGCTGCTTAGATGTATGAGCTAAATAATGTTTGAATTTTAGGTATTAGGTATTATGATTAACTCATAAACATAAAATCATAAAAGGAGCGATATATCATGACAAAAAATTTATTCTCTCAGCACTAATAGTTACAGCTTTATGTTCGGTATCATTTGCCGCAAGTCCTGTACCTCCGTCAAAAGGTCAATGGGCATTACCGCTTGAAGAGTATATGTTACTCTACAGCAAGGCCGACAGCGGATCAAGCAATCAGGAAATCGAGATGCCGCAGAAATGGATCTCAGCTCCCAGCGCGACACGGGACAGCAATAATTACTTGTGGTACAGTGTCAATGTCAACGGTCAAAAGGGATGGCTTCCGCAGAATGGTATACGCTTAAAGATGGGCGGGAAAAGCAAACTTGCCTCTAATATCTACAAGAATAATTACGTTAAGGCAAGAAACAGGGTAATGAATAAAACTCAAGGCTGGGAAGTCAACGACTATGAGAACTCAATAGCATATACTTCACCGACTTCGGAGTTCAGGATACGCAGATCCGGCAAGACTGTCGAAGATATATATTTTCTCTCTGATGACGGCTCTGTATGCAGTTCATTCTTCGGATTTGACATTATACGCATAAAGCAGAGTGATTTACGCAAGAAATTAGGCACTCCTACAACCCGCGAATCTCCGTATGATGATGCTGACCTGAGCATATTATGCTATGAGCTTTCTGACCGTAATTTAACCCTATCTATAACTTTGAGGCGTGATGATGGCGAAGATGAAGGCCGTGTAGAATCCGTAGAACTTTACCGCGGACGTGCCGGAGAACCTGAATATTAATGACAATATGCCTTGCTGTATTGCTTGATGCCATTCTGGGAGACCCGCAGATAATCCCTCATCCTGTAATACTTATAGGACGTCTGATAAATTACTTCAAGGCAAAAATTTTCACTGATATTCACTCTTTCATTCAGGGGCTTGCTGTATGTGTATTAACTCTTCTTACAGTTAGCCTCTTTGTTTTTCTCATTCTATATATTTCAGGCTGTAATATCATCGTTCAAGTATATTTGCTCTATTCTGCATTAGCTTGGCGGGATCTCAAGGACGAAACTGCTCCGGTTCTATCGTGTCTTATGGCTCATGACCTGCCCAACGCAAGAAAATATTTATCCCGTGTTGTAGGGCGTGATATTGATATGCTCAACGAGACAGAAATAACCCGTGCAGTGATTGAGACCATAGCAGAGAATACAATAGACGGCATAATATCAGTAATATTCTGGGCAGGTATAGGCCAAGCACTAAATCATTCTTACGGTATGGCGTTATGTGTATGGTTCTTCAAGGCTTCAAGCACTCTTGATTCAATGATAGGCTATCAGGAATTTCACGAGTTCGGGAAGGCTGCTGCAAGGTTAGATGACATACTGAATTTTATACCTGCAAGGCTCGGAGGCGTAATCATTGCTGGACGTAAAGGCTTTCACGTATTTATACGCGACAGGCTGAAACACAAAAGCCCTAACAGTGCTCACGGTGAAAGCGCATTTGCCGGAGTTCTGGGTGTAAAGCTCGGAGGAGGTGCATATTACGGCGGGAAGTTCGAGGCAAGAGAATATCTCAACCCTGAAGGACGAGACCCTGAACCTTTCGATATTGTCAGGGCATGGCGATTACTTGATATGTCATGCGCTATCTTTGCTTTTCTGGTAATATTGCTCGTATGGAGAACATAATACACGGAGCTAACCCTGAAAATCTATATCACGCATTCAATATCCCAATGCCTGAAAGAGTTATAGACTTCAGCACTAACACTAATATATTGCAATGGCCGGAGATTAATATTGACGTTCAACGCCTAGTATCAAGTTATCCAGATAATGACTGCACCAGACTGCGGGAACTCATAGCCTCACGCGAAAATATCAATCCATCCCGTATACTCTTCACCAACGGCACGAATGAAGCTATATTCTTATTGTCCCGGCTATTTACGCATAATACAGCAATACTTCAGCCGAATTACTACGAATATACACGGGCATTCACTCACGCACATAACGTATTCAGCCTTGACGATGCCGGAAAGTTCAAGACATTCATACTCACTAACCCCAATAACCCTACAGGAAAATTTATCCCTGACCTGTCGCGTGTTATTGCGTCATGCCAAGATACTATATTCATTGTCGATGAGGCATATATAGATTTCCTGCTTTATGATGAGCCTGAAAGATTATGTGATTACGGCAATGTGATAATTCTGCGCTCACTCACGAAAATATTTCATCTCAGCGGGGCAAGAATAGGCTACGTTATTGCGGATGAAAATATTATCACTGCACTAAAAGCACTCCAGCCTTCATGGAGCGTTAATGCTGTTGCTCAAGAATTGGCGTTAATGTTCTTGAGTGATTATGACTTCCTGAAGAGGACACGGGAATTTTACCGCATGAATACTCCGGCATTCATTGAGGCATTAAGACGGGCAGGCATTGAGACAGTGAATAGTGATGTGCATTACTTCATTATTCGTGTTGATGATGACGCGGAAGTTATACGGCATTTGCTGATGAATGGTATTGCTGTAAGACATACGAGGAATTTTGCGGGACTTGAAGGGAAATATATACGTGTTGCTGCGAGACTTCCGGAAGAGAATAAATTTTTTGCTGAAACATTAATAGTGATGGCTAAAAGATGAATGGAATAATGATTCAAGGAACATCGAGCGATTCAGGAAAGAGTTTTATTGTTACGGGACTATGCAGGCTGTTTCACCGTATGGGAATGAATATCTGCCCGTTCAAGTCGCAAAACATGTCGAACAACTCACGCATAACACATGACGGCCTAGAGATAAGCACAGCACAGGCAGTACAGGCATATGCAGCAGGACTTATACCGCAAACATACATGAACCCGATATTGCTCAAGCCCAGACATGACCGCTCATCGGAGATTATCCTGAATGGCAGAGTATTCGCACCAGATACCCGGAACTATCACGCATTCACGCAGAACGAAGGCATTACGGCAATACGTCAGGCACTCGCGAAAATAGCGGCGAACTTTGAGGCAGTCATCATAGAGGGTGCAGGCAGTCCGGCAGAAGTCAACCTCAATGAATGGGAGATCGTAAATATGCGTGTTGCACGTGAGGCTGATGTTTCTGTATTGCTTGTTGCTGATGTGGACAGGGGCGGAAGTCTTGCTTCAGTTGTCGGAACTCTTGAGCTATTAGGCACTGACAGGGAACGCGTCAAGGGTATCATATTCAACAAGTTTCGCGGAGATATTGAGCTTTTCCGGCCTGCTGTTGAGTGGACTGAAGGATATACGGGAATTCATGTTGCCGGTGTTGTGCCGTTCTGTCAGGGTGTTCACATTTCAGGAGAAGACAGCCTAAACCTTAAGGACACAGCCGGAGGAAATATACATATAGGAATAATAAACTTTCCGGGTATATCTAACTTCAATGATTTTGACGCATTCACGCATGAACCCGACGTATCATTAACATACATTGACGGCAATACGAGCATAAAGGCATTTCACGATCTCGACGCGGTAATACTGCCCGGCACAAAGAATACATTTGCGGCTATTGAGTGGCTGAAATCTTCAGGGCTTGATGTCATGATACGGAACTTCACGGGATATATTTTCGGGATATGCGGAGGACTTCAGATTATGGGCGGTGAACTTCTTGACCCGGAATTATGCGAGAATACGGCTTTAACCTGTGCTTTTGGTCTTGGCCTTCTTCCTGTATCTACTATATTCAACGGCGAAAAGATTACGCGCAATGTGTCAGGCATATATCACGGAGAAAACATTACCGGCTATGAGATACATTACGGCAGGAGCGAATATCATTACAGCAATGAATTTTCCCGGCTGTTCCAGAATGGCGGCATAACTTCGCGTGATTTCAGGCTTGCAGGAACGTATCTACACGGCATATTCAGCAATGATAATTTCCGGTCATCATGGCTCAACACTATAAGGCGGCAAAAAAATTACGGTGAACGAATAACGCGCACCGCAAACGATAATTCATTTGATGTTTTAGCTGATGTATTAGCTCAAAGCCTCGACATAAATTTTATTCTCTCACTAATTCACCGTGAAGACACCATGCTTCAGCCTGTGTAATCTTTACCTTCACGAACTCGCCAAGAAGTTTTTTGCTCCCCTCAAAGATTACGACTTTATCCGAGCCTGTCCTGCCCTGCAATAACCCTTTGCCTCTCGGTGCGTCCCCATCAACGAGAACCTCAAATATTTGCCCGGTCAATTCCTGATTTATGCTGAGTGTTATACTGTCCTGAAGCTCATTAAGCCGTGTCAATCTCTCCAGCCTCAATTCAACCGGCAAAGCTCCCGCCATTGTAGCCGCAGGAGTTCCTTCACGTTCCGAGTATGCCGCACTGTGTACGAGGTCAAAGCGTATCTCACGTAATGCGCTAAGTGAGTCGTTATAGTCCTCTTCAGTCTCGCCGGGAAAACCTACAATCAGATCCGTAGTCAGGCCAAGCCCCGGCACTTTCTCACGGACAAGCTGAATTTTCTGCATATATTCTTCACGGGTATATTTCCGGTTCATCAGCTTCAGCACCCTGCTACTTCCTGACTGTATAGGCAGATTGAGCGACGGGCACACATTATCTTCACTTGCCATAACGTCAATAATATCCTCCGTGAAGTCCTGCGGCAATGACGTAACGAACCGAACACGCTTTATCCCGTCCATTCTTGCGACATTACGGAGAAGCCACGCAAACGACAATCCTATATCTTTGCCGTAACTGTTCACGTTCTGGCCGAGTAACGTAATCTCTTTCACGCCGTCATTGATGAGCATATCGCATTCAGCAAAAATATCTTCAGGTTTCCGTGATATGAACCTGCCGCGGACATATGGCACAATGCAGTACGTGCAGAAGTTATCGCAACCGTGAGCAATCGTAACGTATGCCTTGTATTTGTTCTCGCGCTTTATGGTTATGCTGTCGGAATCGAAATCAAGCCCGTAAAACTCTTTCGGGTCAGTGTCAAGAAGGTTAATGCGTGATTTCGGGTGTTCTGCTGCCTGTTCTATTGCGTCAGGTAGCAAGCCTATATGTCTGGGGCCTGCAACAAGTCGGACATACGGGAAGCGGTTTAGTGCCTTTCCTCCTATTCTCTGGGCAATGCAGCCGGTTAACGCAATTATCGGTCTCTGCTCCTTCAGCCATGACGGTTCATACAGGCCAAGCTCGCTCCATACTTTTTGTTCAGCTTTAGCCCTGACACTGCAGCCGGTAATCATGACTACATCGGCTTCATTCTCCGGGACTTCCTCCCATCCCCGCGAACATAACACCGTCCGCACTCTGTCAGCGTCGTATACGTTCATCTGACAGCCATAAACTTTAACGCAGAATTTTTTGCCCGTCATTCTTCCCCGAAGAACCTCGCAAATATTTCATCGACGTAGCGCAGGTAAAAATCATTCTCGAATAGTTCCCTTATCTTCTCCGGGTCAACAACTCCCTGCAATCTATCATCAGTCAATAACAGATCAAGGAATGCTACACCGCTTGATGCCGTCTTCATTGCATTCTCCTGAACTATTGCGTATGCGTCCTCACGAGATAATTTCAGTTCGTCAAGCAGGAATGTCAAAACTCTCTGGGAATACACAAGCCCGTTAGTCTTATTGACGTTGTGTTTAACTCTTGTTTCGTCAACAACAAGACCGCGTAAAATTTTCGTCATACTCCGAACCATGAAGCACGCAATGTTGAACGCATCAGGCCATATAACGCGCTCAGTTGATGAGTGGCTGATGTCCCGTTCATGCCATAAAGCTATATTCTCCATTCCGGTAAGTGCATATCCCCGTAAAAGTCTCGACATTCCGCAGACTCTTTCACACTTTATCGGGTTGCGTTTGTGCGGCATAGCTGAAGATCCCTTCTGACCTACACCGAAAGGCTCAAAGGCTTCACGGACTTCTGTACGCTGTAAGTTCCGTACTTCAAGTGCCATACGTTCAAGAGTGCTGCCCATAAGTGCAAGGGCATTCAACACGGCAGCATGACGGTCGCGCTGTAATATCTGGTTCGAGACTTTAGCGGGTTCAAGTCCGAGAAGTTCGCACACTCTGGCCTCAAGCTGGGGATTGCACATTGCGTATGTTCCTACAGCTCCGGAGATTTTACCGGCAGATATATCTTTCTTCGCATATTCCAGCCTGCCTATATCCCGGAGTAATTCAGCGTGCCAGTTCAGGAACTTCAAGCCCAATGACATAGGCTCTGCATGTATTCCGTGAGTGCGGCCTATACATGGAAGGTGTTTATATTTCTTCGCGAGGTCAACTACTACGGAATCAAGATCATTAAGTGCAGTGATGATTATCTCTAATGTGTCGCGTATCATTATAGAGCTTGCAGTGTCAAGAATATCGCTGCTGGTCATACCGAGATGCAAATATCTTCCGTTCTCCCCTATACTTTCAGCTACGGCACTGACGAAAGCAACAACATCATGCTGTGTCCTCTGCTCTATCTCTTTTACGCGTTCAACTGTGAAGTGTGCATGTGAGACAATATCATCAAGTGCGTCTTCAGGTATGCGCCCCTGTTCAGACCATGCCCGGCAGACTGCAAGCTCAACATCAAGCATAACTTTCAACCTGTTATATTCGTCCCATAAGGAATTTATATCGCGTTCAGTATATCTTTCTATCATTCTGGATTATCTCCCCCTGTATTAGTGGCAATGACTGAAATTGTAATTGCCTCATTATTCCGCGTCAAGGCATGGTGTTTTTTCAGATACAATACTAATTTCTACGTGATTTATTGTAAAATAACAGAAATTTTTTCGTAGCAGTGATTATACAAAGGAGAGATTAATTTTGCGGAGGGTAATTCTTTCATGCTTGGTGTTCCTCATGATATGTTCCGTAACTTGTTATTCTCATGCTTCTACCCTGAGCAATACTGGTCTAACTGGTCTATGGGAGTACCCTACTGCGGAAATGCCTGAAGATGGTATAGGCACGTTCGGATACACTAAAGCAACACCTTACGGGCATTACTTCTTAGATCTTGCATGGCTTCCATGGCTGGAGATAAACACACGCCTGATAACATTCAATACATGGAAAGTGTTTAAAGACCATGGACGCAGATACATGGATAAAGCAATGGACATAAAAGCTGTAATCTGGCACACAACAAGCTCTGAATACTGGTTCATGCCTTCTATTGCTTTAGGCGTAAATGATGTTATGGGTACGGAGATCATGAAGGCATCTTACGGCGTGGCAACATGGAGAATAGGCGATATTGCTGCGACTATAGGCTATGGTGATAAGAGGATGAATGGTTTGTTCGGAGGCATTGAGTGGGACGCAAGCAACTGGCTGACATTCAAGGCTGAATACAGTCCTCTTGATTATACGAAAGACGGAGTAATCACCAATCCTCACGATATACCGACAAATAAGGACAGGTATAATCTCGGTGTTGTAGTGAGAGCACCTTGGGGCATGGAGGGTTCTGCGAGCTGGCAAAGAGGATATGAATATGTATTCGGAATATCTCAGAGAATAAATCTTAAACGCTCAATCGTAAATAATGCTTCGAAGATATATGATGCTCCGGGTTATCCTAGAATAGCAGAATGGCAGGATACAGACAATGAAGAAGTTATAGCGCACCTTAAGGACGGCTTCGAGAACTTCTTGCGTGTACGTGATGTCGATATAAAACTTGATGTTATAGACAACAGCAATAATGATAAGGGCTATAGGCTTCAAGTATCATACGAGAATTATGGCTATGCTTCTCATGCAGAGGCAATGACAAGAATACTTATAGTTCTGTCCGAGATTATGCCTGAGACTGAAGAATTAGTACTTATCCATAAGAATGCAGGTATACCGGTGGTTAAAGCTGTATTTCCCGGCTCCCTTCTGTTCGACATAAGAGCACATTCACTCAGAGAAAATGACGATCCTATACATGCTTCAATTTTTTCTTGGGCAAGTGAAGACATAGCAGACCCTGATACAAATTTCCTGAAGCGAAAGGCACAGCATGAATTTAAGGCAATGCTCGTGTATGAGCCTCGAATAGATCAAACTTTAAGTGAAACATACATGGATAGGGCAGATATTGATTTGATCTACAAGGGAAGATACTATAACGGCTGGGGCAGTATTGTTGATGTCAGATTTCCATTCTATAACACTGTAGACACATCAGACTATAAAGGTTTATGGTGGGAAAAAGATCTCAACGACGAGATACGAATACAGCAGGCAGGACTGACATACGCCAATAATTTCGGCAGTTCCGGGCAGGCATGGCTATTCGGTGAGGGCGGCTATCTCGATGAGGAGTGGTTCGGCTCTAATATCTGGGCACGGTATTACAGCCCAAGCGGCATATTCTGGATAGGCGGCAGAATTGCGGCACTTCATGATAGAGACCCGTATTCATTCGGAGGACTGACAGAAGGAAGGCTCAGATATTACAGAGGGCAAGTTATTGATTGGACGGGCGGAAATGACAACGATTGGCGTTTAGCTGAATGGGTACAGGCTGGCGTTAATATTCCGGGACTTGATATTGACCTTGATAAAAACTGCATTTGTATTAATGCTAAAAAAGAAGAAGATTGCTTGGACTAGACATTGGGACGATGCCGCTATAGGGTTCTGGATGATTGACGCAGATCAGCACGCTCCGGGCAAAGATTTTTCTAGGGCAGGCGTTCATATGGAGATACCGGCAGAAAGATGGTTCGGTTCATGGTTCGGCAATTCTAGCTCGCACATATGGGAACAGGATACTCTGCTAATATCAACCTGGCACATGGAATCAGCGCGTGAAGGCGGA
>ERZ842401.6364-NODE-6364-length-12619-cov-4.587791_pt1 | contig 12619 bp, 15 predicted proteins | sample MGYA00521270_ERZ842401 | MGnify/ENA primary metagenome ERZ842401 (study PRJEB31892, sample SAMEA3878208) | bioreactor metagenome | biome: Moose rumen | place: Sweden | collected 2011-10 | study: EMG produced TPA metagenomics assembly of the PRJEB12797 data set... | reverse complement strand
CAGGCGGTCGTAAGGTTTTAGCGGCAAGACGTGCAAAGGGAAGAAAAAAATTATCCGCTTAGACCACATAATTTGTGGTCTTTCTTCCTATTTTAAAGGAATTGCTTATGAAGTTTTCTGAAAGTCTAAAGAAGAATGATGATTTTCGCAGGGTCTACCGAAAGGGGAGATCCAAGGCAGACGGAAATCTCGTACTTTACACATACAAAAACGGACTTGATGAAAACAGACTTGGTATTTCAGTCAGTAAAAAAGTCGGCAATTCCGTGGTAAGACATCATCTGACGAGACTGATAAGAGAGGTTTACAGACTACATGAAGAGGATTTCCACATTGGGTGGGATCTGGTAGTCGTGGCCAGACAGGGATCCGGTGATATTACGTATCATGACACTGAAAAGTCCCTTATTAAGCTGGCCGGTCTTCACAGAATTTTAATATGAGAAAAAGCGAGGATTTTTTATGATCCGCCGTTTTATGATATATTTGATCAGATTTTATCAAAAATATCTGTCACCTCTCAAGACGACGAGGTGCCCCTACTACCCCACTTGTTCAAGATATGGGATCATTGCGATAGAAACCCATGGTCCGGTAAAAGGTGGGGCTCTTACTTTTTGGCGAATTTTACGCTGTAATCCTTTTTCTCATGGAGGTTATGATCCTGTGCCGGGTGCTATGGATTATGACTGGTAGTGTAATTTAATAAATATGGAGGTTTTAAGTGGCAGCAATATTACTTACTGCTTACGATGGTAGCGTCCTCGGTCCCATAGCAAAGGCGCTTGGTTGGATCATGGACAAGATATACCTTTTTTTCTCCAATGTTATGGGAGTTGAAAGTGTAGGTCTTACTATCGTCGTATTCACGATTTTTATTTATTTATGTCTTTTGCCTCTGACCTATAAGCAGCAGCAGTTTTCGGTCCTGACACGTAAGATGCAGCCGGAGATAAATGCTGTACAGGCCAAGTATAAAGGCAAAAGGGATCAGGCATCCATGACTGCCCAGCAGGAAGAGACCCAGGCTATCTATGATAAATATGGTGTCTCGCCTATGGGTTCATGTGTGCAGATGCTGATACAGATGCCCATACTTTTTGCATTGTACCGGGTATTTTACAATGTTCCGGCATATATCAGCAGTGTAAAAAATATTTTTTCGGGTCTGGTAGAAGGTATAGTAGGTGTAGATGGCTATGCCGATAAGATGCAGGCTATCTATGACGAGGCAAATCTTAGAAATGTAAGAGTTGACTTTACTACGACCGATCTGACACAGATGAAAGGCTATATCATAGATGTGGTCTACAAGCTTCCCGATAGTGGTTGGGATGGTCTGCGTGATGTTTTTTCCACATTAACAGATGTGATAAACTCCACACAGCTTTCACTCAGCAGGGTAAACTACATGTTTGGACTGAATATTTCAGATACTCCTTGGAACCAGATGAAGGCAGGATTTTCCGGTCATGAGTGGCTGATAGCTATAATAGCTCTTTTGGTTCCGGTGCTTTCACTTGCATCACAGTATCTGACAATACTTCAGATGCCGACAAATGGCGCGGGAAATGATCAGATGACTCAGCAGATGAGGACTATGAATCTGATGATGCCTTTGATGTCGTTTTTCATCACCTTTACTGTTCCTGTCGGTCTGGGTCTTTACTGGCTTACCGGTGGTTTTATCCGTGCCGGTCAGCAATTTTTACTGAACAAGCATTTTGAGAAGATCGATCTTAATGAGATCATCGAAAAGAATAAGGAAAAGGCTCAAAAGAAGAAGGAGCAGCGCGGGATCAGACGTGAGCAGCTGATGCAGAACGCAAACATGAATACCAGAAAGACTCTTTCAGAAAAGGCACAGATGGCTTCTAATCATGAAGAGGTTTTGGAAAAGGCAGCAGAGTATCGCAGCAATGCAAAACCCGGGTCACTGGCAGCGAAAGCTAATCTGGTAAAGGATTTTAATGAAGGAAAAAGACACGATAAGAACGAGGAGGGCAATTAGATGAATGCAAGGGAATTTTCAGGTAAGTCTGTGGAGGACGCTTTGACACAGGCTTCGGTGGAGCTGGGTGTTACCAGTGACCAGCTTATATATGATGTTGTGGAAAAGGGCAGTTCGGGACTTTTCGGTATCGGAAGCAAGGAGGCTGTGATCAGTGTAAGACTTAAGAGTGATGAGGAGTCTGATGTTGCATCCGAGGAAATTAGTTCTTCTGATGAGCCTGTTGTTTCGGAGAGTTTTTCCGAGGAGAGCCATAAAAAAGAAGATGTGGTCAAAGTGGCGGATCCTGAGGCTGCAAAGCAGGCTGTTATCGAATTTTTACAGGATGTATTTGGTGCTATGGATCTCGATGTAAATATAAAGACCGAGTATTCCGAGGAGGACAATACCATCAATGTGGATCTGGCAGGTCCCGAGATGGGCATCATCATAGGAAAGAGGGGCTCCACTCTCGACAGCCTGCAGTATCTTACAAACCTGGCTTTAAACCGCAGGGTCAATGAGTACACCAGGGTAAAGATCGATACTGAGGATTATCGCCGCCGCAGGAAGGAGACTCTTGAAAATCTGGCAAAGAATATGGCTTACAAGGTAAAGAGGAACAAGCGTCCCGTATCGCTTGAAGCCATGAATCCCTATGAGCGCCGTGTCATCCACTACGCACTGCAGAATGATGAGTACGTAACTACCCACTCCGAGGGCGAAGAACCCTACAGACATGTGGTGATCACGCTGAAGAAATAAAATACCTTTATTGCCCTGTACTTCGGTGCAGGGTTTTTTTGTTGTATAGGGATGACGATAGTGATGGGGAATGTGCCTTTTATAATTTGTGATGATACGACAATATGGGGTGATCACTATCCTGCCGAACCATTCGCTAAGCATCCGTAAGTTTTGATTATATACTTTTGTGCGAGACTTCCGCACCACTCGAAGAGCGCCATCCATGGCGCTTTTCTCGTCTCTCAAATTTTCTACTTTTTGTCTAAATAAGAATGATTTATTTTGTACTAACTGGATTGGTTGCTAATTAAATATTGTCTAATTTTATCCATCTTATGGGATGGATTCTTAATTTTTCAGTAGTCTCAATTGAACTCTATATGAGGGTCTGTAATTTTTCTAATGTTATCCCTGCTTGAGAAAGAATACTCTTAAGCGTTCCCTTATACACTTCATTGTGCATGGGGATAATTACAATATGTGTTCCATCGGAAAGCTTTTTATGACTTCCTTTTTGGCTCACTTCATCAAAACCTATTCTTTTTAGTGCCTTGATAACATCGTTTGGAGAAAGCACTGGATACTTAGAAGGCATTATGAGACCACCATTTCAGTTGATTTGATAACGACATTACTGCGTGGTTCAGTTTCATAATACAGAGAGAGCGCTTCTGATAAATTAGATTTTGCTTCCTCTACAGTTTTTCCCTGTGAGGCAATTCCCGTGCGAAAATCGGTAGCGACAAATCCTAATTCTTCTTCTGTGATAATAATTACATCATTCATCTTATACCTCATTTTCTTATTATATAAGTGAAATATAAAACTATATTGCATAAATATACTATCAAACTTAATGCCTAAAATCAATAAAATTCAGTTATTGAAAATAGCCATAAAGAGAGTATAATTAAAAAAAGATTTAGCACTACAGATAAGGAGTTGTATAGATATGGCAAAAGTATTTAATGAGGATGCTCCTAAACCTACAGATACTCAAATTGATGATGATAAAAAGCAGGATAAAAGTATATTTTTTGAATCTGTTGGTAAGGTAAATATAGATGGTGAGTCTGTAACAAAGCTTCGTGAGGCTTCAATGATATAATATCGGTGAATTATGTTTGAGAATGATACTATAGCAGCGATATCGACGCCGGTTTCGTCTGAGGGTGGGATCGGGATCGTGAGGATCAGCGGTCTGAAGGCAGTTGATATCGCGGATAGGATGTATAGGGGAAAGAAAAAGCTGTGTGATGTCGAAAGTCACACTGTTTCTTATGGGCATATCTATGATGGCGACGAGCTTTTGGATGAGGTGATGGTGTCGGTGTATCGGGCACCGAGGAGTTATACCCGTGAGGATGTGGTTGAGATATCCTGTCATGGGAGCATTTTTTTGCTTCGCAAGGTTTTGTCGCTTGTGATAAAAAGCGGAGCCAGACCTGCCGAGCCGGGAGAGTTTACAAAGCGTGCTTTTTTGAATGGCAGGATCGATCTGTCGGAGGCACAGTCTGTGATGGATCTCATATCTTCAGAAAATGAGATGGCTCTGAAAAACTCACTCTCCCATCTGTCCGGTGCACTAAAGAAAAAGATAGGTTATCTGCGAGGGGAAATCTTGCATGAGACAGCCAGGATAGAGTCGGCACTTGATGATCCCGAACACTATGATCTCACAGGATATGATGAGGTAATCATGGAAAAGCTGTCAGGTTGGCAGGACACTTTAATGGGGCTTATCGACAGCTTTGATGATGGAGAGATCATAAAAAACGGTATCGCCACTCTGATACTTGGCAGACCAAATGTCGGAAAGTCCTCTCTTTTTAACCTTTTAGTAAATCGTGAAGCGGCAATAGTCACCGATATCCCTGGTACTACTCGGGATGTGGTCGAGGAAAAGATATCTTTCGGAGATTTTTCACTGAGGCTTATGGACACTGCCGGTATCAGACATACCGAGGATACCGTGGAGCGGATCGGAGTGTCAAAGGCACTCTCCCTTATCGATGATGCGTCGCTTATTATTTTTGTGGTGGATGGTTCGGAGCCGCTTTCTGCCGATGATCGCGAGATCATGGAAAAGATACGGGATAAGATAGTCATAGTACTGCTTAATAAATCCGATCTTACGCAGGTGGTCATGGAGGAGGATATAAAGTCCTTCTATGAAAATATGTCAGATGAGTTCCATGACAGCTTTTTGGCTGGAAAGAGCATCATCTCCTTTTCCAGTCTCGATATGACGGGACTATCGTCACTTAAGGATGAGATCAGCCGCTTGTTTTTTGGAGGAGAGGTCAAAAATACTGACAGATTATACATCACGAGTGAGAGACAAAGGTATAATTTATGTGAGGCAATGACCTCGCTTGGCAGAGTGCGTGACTCTGTAGAAGGTGGGATGACCGAGGACTTTTATACAGTTGATCTGATGGATGCGTATGAGTCGCTCGGTGCCATCACCGGTGAGCAGATTTCTGATGATCTGGTGGATGAGATTTTTGCTGAGTTTTGTATGGGTAAATAATTGATGGATAAGTTGGAAGAATATTATGACATAGTAGTGGTAGGTGCAGGTCATGCCGGCTGCGAGGCGGGACTCGCCTGTGCCAGACTGGGCTTTAATACTATTGTTTTTACAGTGAGTCTGGATTCGGTTGCGATGATGCCCTGCAATCCGAATATCGGCGGCACCTCAAAGGGTCATCTGGTCAGAGAACTGGATGCTCTCGGTGGTCAGATGGGCATAAATATCGATAAGACTTTTTTGCAGTCTCGTATGCTGAACCGCTCAAAGGGTCCGGCAGTTCATTCACTTCGTGCCCAGGCTGACAAGGCTATGTATTCGCTTGAGATGAGAAAGACCCTGCAGGCACAGGACAACCTTACCCTCCGTCAGGCAGAGGTGAGCGAGCTCATCATAAAAGAAAAAGAACCACTTGAAAAATTTGACAACGGAAAAAATATACAAAAATATACGGTGACAGGCGTAAGAACAGTCAGTGGTGCGACCTATCATGCAAAGGCGGTGATACTCTGTACCGGCACCTACCTAAAAGCGCGTTGCCTGTATGGTGATGTTATCGAGCATACAGGACCGAACGGATTAAAGGCGGCAAACTTTTTGTCGGATTCACTTATTAAGACAGGGATGGAGCTTCGCAGATACAAGACCGGCACACCGGCCAGGCTTGATGGAAAGACGCTCGACTATGACAAGATGTCCGAGCAGCCGGGCGATGAGAGGATAGTTCCTTTTTCCTTTACCACAGATCCGGACTCCATCCAAAAGGAACAGGTGAGCTGCTATCTGACCTATACCAATGAAGAAACTCACCGGATCATCAGGGACAACATCGACCGGTCGCCTCTTTTTTCAGGAGTGATCGAAGGCACTGGTCCACGCTACTGCCCATCCATAGAGGATAAGGTGGTCAAGTTTTCGGATAAAGAGAGGCATCAGCTTTTTATCGAGCCGGAGGGAGAATATACGAATGAGATGTATATCTCGGGTATGTCGAGCTCCATGCCGGAGGAGGTGCAGTATGCCATGATCCATACCGTGCCCGGACTCGAACATGCTAGGATTGTCAGAAATGCTTATGCCATCGAGTATGATTGCATTGACGCAAATCGCTTGAAGCTTTCTTTAGAATTTAAAGATATAGATGGGCTTTTTGCTGCCGGTCAGTTTAACGGCAGCAGCGGATATGAGGAGGCGGCGGCACAGGGGTTGATCGCCGGTATAAATGCTTCACATAAGCTTTCGGGCAGAAAGCCACTGATACTTGATAGGTCGGAAGCCTACATCGGTGTGCTCATCGATGATCTGGTGACAAAGGAGAGTCACGAGCCATATCGTATGATGACCTCCCGTGCCGAGTATCGGCTGATGCTTCGACAGGACAATGCTGATCTTAGGCTTACTCATATAGGGTATGATATCGGACTCATTTCAAAGGAGAGGTATGAGTCGGTCGAGAAAAAGAGACAGCAAATCGCGGATGAGATAGAGCGGGTATCAAGGGTAAATATTGGTTCAAAATCGGAAGTGAATGAGCTGATTGAAAGCTGTGGCTCGATACCTATTCAAAACGGAGTGTCACTTTGCGAGCTGATCAGGAGGCCGGAGATTTCCTATGATATGCTCTCCCCCATTGATGAGGACAGACCAGAGCTTCCATGGGATGTCCGCGAGCAGGTGAATATAAATATCAAGTATCAGGGGTATATCGACAGACAGAAGAAGCAGATTGAAAAATTCAAGAAGGTGGAGGAAAAGAAGATACCTGACGATATAGATTATGATGATGTGATCTCTCTTCGCATTGAGGCCAGACAAAAGCTGTCTGTGCTTCGGCCGGACAATATAGGTCAGGCCTCTCGGATATCAGGGGTATCACCTGCGGATATTTCTGTATTGTTGGTTTATTTGGAGCAGAGGTACAGAAAATGATAGACCTTTCACTTTTGGAAAAATATGCCTCCGAAAATGGTTTCTCACTTTCCGGTGAGCAGCTGGATCATTTTTCGGCTTTTTATGAAATGCTTATAGAGAAAAATAAGGTGATGAATCTGACGGCCATCACTGATCCTGATGAGGTTGTGACCAAGCATTTTATTGACAGTCTTTCTTTGATCACTGCGGTGGACGATCTTGGTTTAGAGGATTATAGTCTGATAGATTTAGGTACCGGTGCAGGTTTTCCCGGGATACCGCTAAAGATTGCTTTTCCCAATTTAAAGATAACGCTTTTTGACAGTTTAAATAAAAGGATAAATTTTCTGAATGATGTAATATTATCTTTGAACCTCTCCGATATTCGGGCTATACATGGTCGGGCCGAAGAGTTTGGAAAAAATCCCGAACACCGCGAAAGGTATGATATATGTGTGTCACGTGCTGTTGCAAATCTTTCTACACTGAGTGAGTACTGCCTGCCATTTGTAAGGGTAGGAGGCAGGTTTATTTCTTATAAGACAGAAAGTATAGATGATGAACTATCATCCGCATATAAAGCAGTCACGCAGCTTGGAGGTGGAGACTGTATAGTAAAAAAATATGAGCTTTATGGAACAGATGCTATGAGATCACTTCTCGTGATCGATAAGGAGAAAAGTACTCCTAAAAAGTATCCCAGAAAAGCACCAATGCCATCAAGGTCACCATTGTAAAGGAGGGACGTCATGCTGGTAGATTTTCTTAGATCCTACAAAGATGAGCTGATTTCTGAAAAGGCTACTGTAGAGGAGGGACTGGATGCGATCCGTACCAGACTCTTAGAGTCGCAGAAATTTCTCGATGTTGTAAAGGATGAGACTGCGGAGGTTTTTACTGATTTCACACCGAGGAATATCAATTCTAAAAATCAGGAGCGGATTGACGAGACAGAGGCAGAGATTGCTGATTATGAGGAACAGATATCAGCGATGGAACTGCGGTTGTCAAATATCGAAAATCGTTTGAATGAAACTACGGAGGCTATCCGTGAAGCGGAGACATTTAGACAGCGCACAGGCAAAGAGGTGTCTGTCGATAAGGATATCCTTATTAATATTATCTCCTACCTGCCTGCCGATCCCATGCGTGCCAAGATTGAGCTTGAGAATTTGCTGTGAATTTATAGACCTGTAGACCACATATTTGTGATTTATAAAAAATTCTATGAGGGCGGTTGCAGGCAAATAGTATATCGTTCATCGTCCTTAGCGAACGGACTGGACGATGAATGATATACTATTTGTATGCGACCGCCCGGACTAAAGCAGATGGTTTTATTACAGTTTCACAAATTTATAATTTTAATCAGGGATATTTTTGTAATGCACAAGATATAGATGTTTCATGTGAAACATTTTTTTGTTTTTCAAAAGTGATCACAACATTTTGTGGTTGAAAATATTATTTAGTACAAATATAGAAATTAAACCAAAATGTTTCACGTGAAACATTTTCAACAATCCCATATTTAGTATTTTCCAAAAAAATGATTAAAAATCATCCATAGATAATAAATAAAGAAAGTGCTATACTCAAATATGCGTGACTGATGACATATTCAAACATAAAGGAGACAAGGATGATGGCTATGGAGAACAAGATCAAAAACAAGATAGGAATAATATTTGCAATATCTTTTATAATAGGAGTACTGCTATTAGTACCCATGGTGACGGAGGCAAAGGGAAATACTCATAAACTAATAGTTCCACCTGAAGCAGAGGCTGACTATGTATATGAAGGATCCGGAACACATGTAGGACCGACTTTATATGACGATTACTATTATAAGATTAAAGCCGGGAAAAAGGTAAGTGTAGTCGCGCCTGATGACACAGATGACAGAAAGTTTAAGAGCTGGAAAATAGTATCGGGTGAGATAGATTCATTTGATGCAAACAGTCGTGAGACGATCTTTACAATGCCAGAGATGAATGTAACCTTAAGTATCGAATATGAATATTCAGAGGATATGCATCGCATATCTGTACAGAACGGATATGTGAGTACTGACAAAAATGCATTTGATAAATATATTGGGAGTTTTTCAATAGACAATGTAGCTGTAGATTTAAGTTATTACTATTCAAAAATCAAGGAAACAGAGGCTTATGCCAAAAAGGGAGATGTGGTTTATGTATGTACAAAAGATGATCCTATAACAAAGAAAAAGGTATTTTCCAAATGGAAAATAGTATCCGGTGATGCAAAACAAAATAAAACAAAATCGAATAAAATTAGAAGTAGTGCTTTTACATCTTTTGTAATTGGTGATGAAGATGTAGTTTTAAAGCCTGTATACGGTAATATACCAAAGGAAGGAAAGAAGATATCATATAAGGGAAACAACTATAAGGTCGTATACAGTGTATGTATGGATTCGCCAAAAGATTTGACCTTTGAAGGCATAGTGGAGCTTGCATATACAGGAACAAAAGGCAGCAATAAAAAAATAAAGATACCTGAATACTTCGAATATAAGAATATTACATATCGGGTATCAAAACTGGATTGTAATCTTGCGGGAAATCAAGAATTGCAGAGTCTCACTCTGCCAACCACATTGAAATATATAGGTTACAATACTTTTGCGGGGTGCTCGAATCTGAAAAAGATAACCATCACCGGAAAAACAAAGATCAGCAGTGTAAGTAAATTCTGCGAATATTCGCGTGGAGCTTTTTTAAACATAGCGGATGATGCAGTGATAACAGTACCCAAAAAACAACTGGATAAATTTAAAAAATACCTAAGAAAACCGGGGTATAACGGATATGAATGGAAGACAGTAATAGACGAGAGCACCGGGATAAAAGGAAAGTGATACAAATTCTAAATGTATAGAAAGGACAAATGATGAGTAAGGTAATCGCAATAGCAAATCAGAAAGGCGGAGTAGGTAAGACAACCACTGCCATTAATTTGTCGGCATGTCTGGCAGAGCTGGGTAAAAAAGTTTTGGTCATAGATATGGATCCACAGGGCAATACTACCAGCGGATTCGGTCTCGATAAGGATGAGACGGAAAACACTATTTACCAGCTTATACTCAGTGACTGCTCTATCAGGGACGCGACACACCAGGTCGAGGGTATTGAAAATCTGAAGCTTATTCCCTCAAATGTGGACCTGGCCGGTGCAGAGATAGAGCTGCTCGGAATAAAGGAAAAGGAGTATATCCTTAAAAACGAAGTGGACTATGTGAAGGACAACTACGACTACATCCTGATCGACTGCCCTCCTTCACTCAATATGCTTACGATAAATGCTATGACCACGGCAGACAGTGTTTTAGTTCCTATCCAGTGCGAGTACTACGCTTTAGAGGGTATCAGCCAGCTCATACACACGATCGATCTGGTAAAGGAAAGGCTGAATGACAATCTGGCCATAGACGGCGTGGTCTTTACCATGTATGACTCTAGGACAAATCTCTCATCGGATGTGGTAAATACTGTTAAGGATAATCTGAATGCCTATGTGTATCAGACCATTATCCCCAGAAACGTCAAACTGGCAGAAGCTCCTTCAAACGGGCTTCCGATAAATCTATATGATCCAAAGTCTGCAGGTGCGGAGAGCTATCGTAATCTTGCCCGTGAGATCATTGAGAGAAAATAAATATCGGATAAGAAAGAGTAGGTATAATATATGGCAACAAAGAAAAAAAGTGGTTTGGGAAAAGGTCTTGATGCCCTGATAGGCGGTGGTGAGACCAAAGTACAGCCCTCAAAAAATAACGATCCAAAGACCGGATGGGTGGAGCTGGATATCAATTTCGTGGAGCCAAACAGAGACCAACCCAGAAAGAATTTTGAAGAGGATGCACTCCTTGAGCTTTCGGAATCCATAAAGCAGTATGGTATCATCGAGCCCCTGGTGGTACATAAAAAAGATGACTACTATATGATCATCGCAGGTGAGCGCAGGTGGAGAGCATCAAAGATGGCCGGGCTCAAAAAGGTTCCTGCCGTGATAAAGGACCTGACAGATCAGGAGATAGTGGAGATCTCACTGATCGAAAATATACAGCGTGAGGACTTAAATCCTATCGAAGAAGCGCTGGCGTATAAGCAGCTTATCGAGACCTTTAATCTAAAGCAGGACGAGGTGGCAGAGCGGGTTTCCAAGAGCCGCACGGTCATCACAAATTCTATCCGTCTGCTGAAGCTGGACGAAAAGGTTCAGCAGATGGTGATAGATGGGACTATTTCCTCAGGCCATGCCAGGACGATACTTTCCCTGACAGATAAGGCCGAGCAGGTACGGATGGCCGAGCGTGTCATGGATGAGGGACTTACGGTACGTGATCTTGAAAAAGAGATAAAGAATATACAAAAGGAAAAAACGCCGTCCGAACACAGAGAGAAAAAGCCGGGACTTGATCCTAAGCTTTCGGCCGTTTACTCCGAGCTTGAGGAAAAGCTAAAGCAGACGCTTGGTACCAAGGTCAGTATCATCGCAAAAGATGGTAAGTCCGGCAGGATCGAGATAGATTACTATAATCCCGATGAGCTTGATATGATAGTTGAAAAATTACAGGGTTAGAGGTGAAAAATGATTGAATCATATTTGGGTATATCTACAGACTATGTGGTGATCGGATTGGCAGCTGTGTGTGTGATCCTGCTCATACTTTTAATAGTAAATATAGTGAGGGTATCTTCTCTTAAAAAGAAGTATGAGATATTTATGAAGGGCAAGACAGCAAAGTCTCTTGAGGATACACTGATCTATCGCCTGGAGCAGCTTGATGATCTGATAAAGGCCAATGCGGCAAACGAGAGGAACATCAGTACGATTTTTGACACCTTAAAGATCTGCTTCCAGAAGTTCGGACTCGTAAAGTACGACGCCCTGGATGAGATGGGAGGAAAGCTATCCTGTGCTCTTTGCATGCTGAATGATAAAAATGACGGATTTATCATAAATATAGTCCACTCGCGTGAGGGCTGCTACAACTATATGAAGGAGATCATCGACGGCAATTCTATCATAGGTCTTTCTGATGAAGAGGCAGAGGCGCTTGAAAAAGCTCTGTCTTGAATTTTACAGGCTTATTATGTATAATATATTTGATTAGTCTATCGAAAGGGACACGATATGCACGGATACATGCGATCCATCGGTTTTAGAAATATTGGCAGATCTGAGCTTTCAGCGATCTTCCATGATGCGATGCGACATCCGGACTATTCGGACACCGCCCTTGATTCCGAGGGATATGAGTACTCGGAGCTTCGTAAGGAGGTTGTCTCCGGCATGGGGATCGCTTTTCGTGGTGCGTATGATGAAAATGACAGGTTCGTGATGGACTATTACTTTCCGTATCGTGAGGCGAACGTCCTCTCCACCTATTCCGAGGTAGAGATGGT